>JAABUP010007270.1_pt1 | contig 15018 bp, 16 predicted proteins | sample 5559201 | NCBI WGS metagenome assembly JAABUP01 (sample SAMN10711887, study PRJNA513373) | rock metagenome | isolation source: Antarctica rocks | place: Antarctica | reverse complement strand
CTGCTTCCGAACTTGTGCCACCCGGCCTCCAGCGGACCTGGAAGCCTTGCTGGCGCGGCCATGACTGCCCGCGCTGTCCGCGTCGCTCATTGCGCCGTTTTGTCCATGCGCAGTGCAAGCGCATGACGTAAGCCCCAAACAGTCACTCGACGTTTTCAGATTCTCAAGTGTTGCTGCAAGTGACTGTTTCATGGTCAACGGCGTCGGACGTCTGTTCTGAGGTCTCGGGCTCCCACCAATGACATCAAAGTTGACCACCATAACGAGAGCTTGCTTGTGAACGGCTTGTGAGCTCAGCATGGCTTCCTGCTGTATGTCTTTCGAGATCACAACGGACGAGTAAAGAGCTCGTTGCGGTAGATCGTGACAGAGATTCACTCTGATTCACGCTGCAGGGAACCGCCTTGCGCGATCGGTCCTCCGCAAGCTTCCAATTGCACACGGGCGTGATCATGCTGCCAGACCCATCCCCGCTTCTGGTTGGAAAAGTTGTCCTTTATATGGAGAATACTGATGCCCAGTAAATAACTGCTCCCCGGCACCATAGGCCGAGCCGGGCCATCAATGATTCGCTCTTGAGCCCCCGGCGAGGAACCGTGGCATGGGGAGCACGGCGGGTTGCGTTGCTCTGGTGTATGAGTCGCCCTGGCGCCGATATAGCTGAAAAGGTAGATGAGGGGACCCCCAATTCAACACTCCCTTCAATCACTTGGTCTGAAAGGCAGACACGGCGGGTTGCGTTGCTCTGGTGTATGAGTCGCCCTGGCGCCGAATAGCTGAAAAGGATGGATGAGGCTGTAGCTCAAAGGCGAGCAAAGCGAGCTCTCTTTGGAGGGTAATGACCTTTTGCTTCTTGTACTTTGGGTTGCGTTGGCAGACATCCCGTGATCGGTTACTTTCTTTGGCAAGGACATGGATGGCCAGTGCTAGTGGACATGCTCAATAAAATTGAATCTCTCCACCTGAATGCCATGGTGTTACACGTACATGGCTATGTGCATGGCTGCAGAAAGGTGATCCAAGCAGCAGACTACCTGGGGTGCGCAAGAGGACGCACCCCTTATACTGTCAGACCCTTTGTAACATTTGCTGCATTCACAGCCCACACATCAAACCAAGCCTCAACAACTTCAGAACAAAGCCTTTGCAACTACAACATAGTTTTCTGTTAGCAAACTTGATTGCAAAAAAGTACCAATGCATCTGGTCCCTGTGGCATGACCAAGCCTTGCAGTACTGAAGCAATATAGGTCTACTGATGTTCACTGTGAAGATAGGATAAAGCCTACGTTTATGTTTGACACTTGTACAGTGCACATGCGCCTCTGCTTGTCATCCTGCTGTGGCAACAGCAGATGTTGCCTCTATAGTAAAATGAAAAGTAGTGATAGAGTTTGACGGCAATGTATATTGCAAAACGCCATTTGTTGGCAGAACCACATCTGTCAGCTGAGTACAATTTTCAGTGGCGCTAGTTCTGTACACCTCCACAATGTACTGTGATGACATGGAACCAAACTGCCAGTTTGTGCTGGTGCTGCTTGATTCTGTGTTGGTGGTGACAACAGCAATCTCAGTGTTAGAATCCTCATCTTGGTACATGGCAGCCAGCGTCCAAACATCAGAGTCTGTGTTCAAAACGGTCCATCCGCTTTTGATAAACTTGCTGTACTGCAGAACAGCAGAACACATTGTTAGCCGCTGTCTGACAGGCTAGGGCACCAAGCGATGACAGCCGAAAAACTGATGGCCTAGATAAGGGTGTTCTTGTCACACAATCAGAGACAAGTGCTCAGGGAATGGCACTCTTGCAGCATACAAGGCAGACATAGACCAAGGGACAGGGCAAAAGTCTGACACAGATGGGCAATGGCACTGACTTGTACCTAGGCAAAAACACCCACCACAGGAGCCAACAACACTGAGGCCAGACACAATGCAAGGCAAAAAATATAGTCACTAAAGCCGACTTTGGTCTGAAAAGCTCTGAAGCATGCCTGCATCATGGCGTAGTATTGCTTGCTGACTTGAATAGGTATGTTTGGCCAAGGGATGTCTTGAGGGCCGTAGTCCCCAAAGGGCATTTGCAGGAAGCCCCACAGACCACCAGGGCCATATATGTTTTCAACAGCCTGTAGCGCAGGAATATTTTCTCAAAGCAGACTCACAAGGACAAGCATTCATGCCCACTCAGGGTTTTTCTGACAGCACAATGCTGTCAAAGCAGTTTTGCTGCCTGAAACCTGCTTGGCACCATACAGTTGTGACCGCAAACAACCAAACACAGGCTGCACAAGTCATGGCTTGGGATGCACAATACCAAACATATGACCTGAAGAAAGAGCTTCATGAGCTTGAAGGGACTGGGGGATACGCCTGACATTGAACGCATTATCATGCATGAGACAATTCAGCATTTTGTAAAGGTTGCCATACACTAACACAAAGATGTGATCAGAGGCGTTAGAATGCAACACGCATTGCAAGTAATCTACATTTACTTGCAACTGAACAGTGTCTACTTGCAATGCCATGGCAAATGTTGCTCATGGCAGCTCACCTGCCAGTATATCCAAGCTTGCACGCCTCCGTTTTTCAGATCCCCCAGTATCTGTAACAGTTGCACATTCAGGTCAGTGTTGTCATTTGCTGCATGCTTCTGCAAATGCTGCCTTGTAAATTATCCATGATCTTTGCAAACATACTTTCAAGCTGAACTCACACTGGCTGTTGGGGCATAGGTGTCAACCAATACCATGCCAGGGGAACTGACTTGCGTTGCACGTACCTGATGCCTGCCGGCTAAGTATGCGTTTTGATTATTATTGTATTTAACACCATGCAATCAACTAGCAGTCCTCTTCTACACAGTGGCCAACATGGCATTTCATTTTCAATGCTTGTTGTATAGACGTGAGCTCTACCTGAGTGGACAAGGCAAGGCCTGTCTGTATGTCTGACACATTGAAGCTGCCCCCAGCATACTCTGTCATCCAGAGCCGCTTGCCAGCATTACTGGCAAGCAACTCCAAAGGAATGGAAACTACAGTCTCTAATGTTTCTGCAACGCAGCAGTAGACTGATGATGAGAATGTCAACTCACAATCTTTTGTTTTAATGTAGTTAGTTGCATTACCTGTTGCATAGCAACATAGTGATAGTGTACTCGTACATGTGTACATTGCAAAGCCACAACTGGCAGAATATGGAGAATTGCACAGGGCAGACTGGATGCCGGTCACAATCAAAGCCAGCTGTACGGATTGTAAAAATGGATCTGCTGTTCTCTCCCCTGGATTTCCACCTAAAGCTGATTCATTAAAATGGATTTTTTGAAGTCGGGATCAGCAGTCACCAAGGCATGTTTGAGATTCAGCTTTCAGCAAGGCATTCCCGGGAGTCCGTATGCAAGCTGAGATGCACTGTGGGCATTGGCATTGCAAGATTTGGCTGAAGTTGCTGCAAGTAGCATCACACCTTGGTATGCATGTGTACCAATCTGATCGATCACGCTTAGGGCAGAGCCATATTGCAGGAAGGTTGCAATGGAAGTGCCATACTCGTCTTCATCAGATGCACTTATCCCTGTGTCTGGGGACAGGCCTTTGGCATCCAGACTAGCAGCCAATTTCTGCAATGCAAAACCATCACTGCCTTCAAAACCTTAATGAGTCATGACGGGGATGACTAACATCATGACATGGAGGCAGCTCCAAACCGAGGTCTGAATCAGTCAAGCTGGCCAAAGTTACTCAGTACAAGAGCAAGGAGGCATGAAACTGTGCAAGCCAGAAAAGAAAGAAGAAAAGAAAAGTCTATGCTTTCAGCGATCATAACAGGAGCCTCCCAAGGCGGCGGCCCGGAGCTTTGTGCAAGCAAAGGAACAAATGGGTGTCTGATGCCTTTGAATGACTGCACAAGCAAATAGCATGAAAGACAGGATGGCTTGATTTGTGCCAGCATACCTCAAGAATGCTGTCCTGGGTCATAGCATCATAATGACACCCTTCCTGGATGTTGCCAAGCTGCCACTCAGTCGAGCTGGGCTCATTGAACGGCTCCACAGTTCTGAAGGTGATGTTGATCTCCTCCCGGTAATATTGCACAACTTCGGTCAGGTAGTCCACAAAGGCATCATAGTTGGCTGGCGCAAGATTGTCTGATGCACCATTTACATTACCACTGCAGCAAAGCTCACAACATCAGCCCATGTTGCTTGACTTTTGTGGTCGGGGTGCAAAGTAGCATTTGTATAAGCATACGAGAAGCAGCAACAAACCCAGCATCATCTGCCAAGTTGCAGTGATTTTATGCTAAAAAGTTGCAAGGTGCACACAACTTTTGAGGCCACACCTAGGGTCCCCAGAAATGGTCATGAACCAGGGGGGTGAGTTGGAAAAGGCCTCAAAGATGAGGGCTCCCCTGTTTTGCGCTGCAAGCATGACCCCTGCCTGTTTGCTGTCCTACATGCCAGTCAAGCACCATCCATAACATCCAATGCATACCATGCAAGTTTCCACAGAGCTGTCGAGCAGTGCTGTAGTTGAACTGGTTTCATGCACACTTTGTACATACAAAGCATAGCTTGCTGTTTAGTGGAGCTATGCTTTGTATGTACAAACAGCAAGGATGCCATTTTGCTTCTGTGGTTCAGCTTTGTAGCATGTGTAGCATGTTTGTCACAGCCTGCTGCAATGTTGCAATAATTGACCAGGTGATGTGGCGCTGAGTATGCCTGTGCATGCAGTAATGAGGCCATGTGATCAGCTCACCAGAGTCCAGTTGTATGTGCCATTGGCCAGCAACATGCTTGGCACTGCAGCAAAGGGACGCATGCTGTTTGTTGCATTCAGTGTGGTGTTGCTGCCACCAATGTTATATCTCACAATTTGTAGACCCAGGCCCGACTCAGCATCAAACAGCAGGTCAGCCACCTTTTCCTGCTGAGAATCTGCAAGGCATGCCAAGTTCATCAGGACAACTGAACACAACGCGTCTCCTGTGCTACATTGCCAGCTAGTGGTCAGTTTGTGCTCTGTGCAGGTGTTTTCATTCTCCATATATACCTCCTGTCTCAGCAGGGAGACAGCCAAATAGTTTGACGGACTGTACGCACCTTCCAGACAACCGATATACTCTGCAAACCATGCCAAAGAAGTTCCCCAGCCCTCAAACTCCTGAGCGGTGCTGCCAGTGGTGATTTTGAGGGGTACAAGGTCTGAGATCAAGTCTGAAAGGCTGAACCCGCTGACGCCGACTGCACACACAAGCGCTTGCACGAATGCCCATCCCAAGCACGCGCGCATGTAACTGCTGGTTTCGTGCGGGTTCTGCAAGGCGTGTGCTGGACTTTTGTCTCGATTCGGCGTGGCTTGCTGATTGTTGACACGCAGTTAACTCAGTGCCGGTTTGCTTTATCGACTGGTTCCAGCCGGCAACCACAAACACTAGCAAGCTGTGTCCAGGAGTTCGGCTGTTGCACAGCAACCACCATGCGTACCGCGAGCCTGCATGGCGCAGGTTCGCAAGCTGACAGATGGCAACGCCCACGAACATGGCGAAGCTGCTGCTCTGCAGAGGTGAGTCACTATAAAGTAATACCAGTGTCACGTGCGACTTACTAAAACACCGCCAGACGTGAGCCTTGACGCGCGGAGCTGGGCACACAGCTCAGCTGTGTGTGCCGTGTGAGTTTGTATGAACGATCAGAATGTACTTGCTCCATTCAGCCTCCCTAGCAGGAGTTTGCCAGCCAGGAAGGACCTCTGGCAAGTCGTGAACAAGGACCCCTTGGCTGCCATTGCAGACAGGAGAGAGCACCCTGAAAGGTAGACATACTTTGCTTGCAATTCAAGACCATATCCAGTTGTATTTGCAGCGCACGTGTTCTGCAGGTATGATGGCAAAGAGAAAGAATACCAGTTGTTGGTGAAGGACTGTCTGGACATCAGGCACTGGCGCGGCTATGATGCAAGCAGCAAAGAAGACAGACGTACATATTACACAGAGTGGTATCCGCGCTTTGTGGTGGACTCCGTTAACGGAAATGCTCTCAAGGACAATTCCTTGAACAGATACCAGGTGAATGTTTTTTTGGGGTCTGACACATCCCCCCTCTGGTGCATGCTGGCTCATTATTTGTATGCTTGTGCAGAGCTGGTGCTGGACAGTCTATGTTAAGGTGGTCCCTGTGACAAGCTGTGAGATGCTGCACAGATTCTACAAATGGTTTGCCGATGAAGTTGAGGATATTCCATCAGGGTATGACATGGTCAGGACGTCTTTTCCACACATATCAGAGATGGCTTACTACCATGGGTACGTCAGCAAAACAGAATGGAACGATGGATACTGGGTGCCAGGTGATTTCAATCATGGCTTCACTGTCAGAAAGCAGACCCAGCAACAAGTCAAAGCTTCCAGAAGCAGCACAGCTCAGGACTCAGAGGACTACTGGTTTTCAGACAGGAGCAGCTTGACGAGCGAGCAGCTAGGCACCATGTCAGCACAGCTAATGGAGGTAGCAGCATGCGACTGCATTCCCCTGCAACTGTACAACAGCCTTAGCACACAGACTCTAATCAGAGCCAAAGAGATGCTTCAGCTGAAGCGCATGCACTGCCGGCTGGTCCCTATCTCCTCTGATTACCTGAGCAAGTTTGGCCCGGTGCAACTGATGGAGATTGTCAGCAAGGGCTACAACAAGAAGGACAAGTCTGGTACCTTGTACTCGTGGGTTACCCGCAGGCTGAAGGTGGAGCTGACAGATCCAATGTTCTGGTCAAGTGTTGCACTCTTGCACCATGATCGGCGCATGCGGCAAGGAGACAGCATAGCTCATGGCAGCATCGTGGATGTGATTCAGCAGAGGAAGACAGGTCAGTATTGCCATGCTTGTCTGTTGTGCGTGTCTGTTTGTGTAGGGTACTAATGCTTCATTTCTGCTGGATGCAGTGGAACTCATGCAGAAGAGCCAGTATCGCCCTCTGGAGCGTGTCAGGTCAACCACGCGATTTGTATCGTCCATGCTGCCGCTCATATCAGGCAGGGGTTTTCTGAGGACAGGGACAGGGCCAATGAGAAGCATCTTCCATTACCTGACCCCAGCAGAGCTGAACAAATTCAGCGTCAAGCCTGCTCTGCGCAAGCTCAAAGTGGCTGCAATTGCAGTGGGCAAAGCATGCGGCTTGTACAGACAGGCGGCGATACAGAATCTGATACAGAAGGGAGGAGGTGAGATTCACAGCTGTTCTGTGCAAGAACGTGTCACACCAAAGATGCTGCCCTTGTCTGACTTTGCTTCTGGCTGCAGTGCCCAGAGATAATTGCAAGGGGCTGTCCAAGCATGTGGAAAAGCAGAGCGCAATGGAAGGCTTCTATGCCGTGAAATGCCCTGGCGAAACCATGCCACTCATTGTCATGGCCGCAGGCTACATGGCCCTTCCTCATCAGGACTTCAGGTGGCAGTCGCATTATGTGCAAGGGCGGGGCCTGTATCCAATGCAGACCATTCAACAGAATCACCCAGAGGTATGGAGCATCATCAGCACAGAGCTTCTACCAGGGCTGAATGACTGGGTCCAGGCTGTCGAAGCTAGGGGGTGGGATAACCTGAGTAAGCATGAACAGATGGACGCATACCAGGCCCAGCTGCAGTATGAACAGCGCAACATCTTCCTGCAAGACAGCGCCATCCTCTTCCCCATGTTTCCCAAGAGCGACGTCTTCCTACAGCTCCCCATCTTTCACAACAAGGTCTTCCTGGACTGGCTGTTGGGGGACTTCAGAACAGACATCCTGCAGCTGCAGGGCATGGCAGAGCTTGCCTATGCAACCATTTCAGCTCAGTTCCAGGGCAGGACAGTGCTGGATCAGGCTAGGGAAGCTTTGGGAATTTCCATATCTGCCACCAAGGAACAGTCACTGCAGTTGCTTTACAAAGTGTGTGAGCTGATCCGCCAAGGGGCTCCTGCTCAGTCTGACGTCTTGCCATTGGCTCCTACACCAGTAGAACTGCCGGCCACATCTGCAGGCCAGCCAGGGGTTGTGGCAGTCACGACCGTGAACTGCTTGCAGCAGCTGTGGGATTCATGGGAGGGCAAGTTCCTTGGATGCATCCCTTTGCGCTGCTACTTTGCAGATCCACCTTATCGCAGAGATGACCGGTCAGTCACCATGCGCTGGCTTAGGCCAAACCCCATGGTCAGGCGCTGGGGGTCAGTCAAGAAGATGATGTTAGAGATGGACAAGCAGGTCCGCAAGCTCACAAGCTCTGATGATGACAGCTTCAATGGCGGTAGTAGACGCAGAGCAGCAAACACGGTGATAAAGAAGTGGTCAGATCTGCTGAAACAGACCTTGTGCGAGATCACTACAGTGGCAGAGCTGGCTGCCGCTTTCAGAGATTACAGTCAGCCAGACAACAGATCCATGCTGACATATGCTCAGCAAAAGGGCAATGGCAAGCGCAACGCAGAGGGCGAGCTTGTCAACCCTTCAAGGAAGATTGAGCGCAGCAAGTTTGCATTGTTGTTTTTGTGAAGTGTCATCGCTTTTCGGCGCTTTTGATCTGTAACAATTTTGCATCCGGATCCCCTTCTGTTCGGACAAGTCATTTTCAATCTGTGTAACTTGAGCATCATGTCTTCCCAAGCTAGAAATGACACACGCCCGTATCAATTCCCTAGAATCATTTCATCTACCAAGTCCGGCAAGATCTCTAGCTATGTAGATCATTCTAATCTGAACAAAATTCACAGAAACTTTTACTGTAGTACCAAGAGAGATACATCCTGCACACCGTAACCAGTAAAGGATAAGAGAAGAAAAAAACAAGTTCTTGGTGGCTGAGTTCATGTCGAGGATGTGAACTGTCAAACACTGCTTGGTCTTCTAACACCCTCTTGATACTTGCAATCATCCAGTCACCGTAATAAACGTACATATCTGCTTCTATCTCATGCCGAGGCTGTGAACACGCCAAGCAAGTCAAACACCGCTTGGTCATCCGACACCCTCTTGATACTTGCGATCATCCAGTCACCATAGTAAACGTACATTTCTGCTTTGCATGTCACGACCCTTATGGTCCCAATGCATCTCTTTGTCATCTCTAGGCTGCGCACAGCCTCCAGCCCTGTGAACTCGATGGACATCTCGCGCTGTGGCTGCTCCTCGACAAAGATGGCCAAAGCTGCCTCACCCGGGAAACAGTACACCTGATGCTGCATGCTGTGGACACCAGCAAATGCCAGGGAAGCCTTGCTTGTGAAAACACTGCCTGGAGGAACCCAGTACATAGGTCCAGGGCGCTGCCCTGCTTTTTTCCAGCGCAAGGTCTCTGTTCCCTGCACCACCGAGCCAGATTGCAGAGCCAGCTCGACCTAGCATCAAAAGCACGTGCCCATCCCACCTTGAGCTCAAAGCCTTTCAGATCTTCTTGGAAGGATTTGATAGCGAAATCCTTTGCGCCAAACGCTGGGTAGTCAGTAGCTACCTCAGCTATTGTCATCAATTATGTGCAATGGTTTCACCATTGGTCCTCTTCTTCAGGTTGTGGCGCCCTCGATGGGGTGGGTGCGCAACTACCACGGGTACCAGTTCTTCGACCGCAGGGATGGGGCGGCCTGGGGCCCCGAGGACAGCAGTGCCATTGACATGATGCACATGGCCATGAATGGCTTCGACTACCTGGATGACAGGAAGACCCGCCTGGCTGAAATCCTGCAGGTGACTCTTCTTCTGCCTCTCCTTCTTCTCCTTCCTCTCCTTCTTCCTTTGCTTCTTCCTTTGCTTCTTCTTTAGTATGGTCTCCATTGGGTACATGTTTCAGGGCAGCCACAAGAGTTTTCTTTTTTCCTTTGCTTGCCCTTGCACTCTTTAGTCCAGGCGCAACAAATCCTGCTGTGCACAGCTTGTGGCAATCTGCGCACCTGGACTATGCCTGCTTCATCAGCTGTGCAATGACATAGCCCCATGTTGTGTGGTTGGTCCTTCCTATACCAGCTGCTATGACTGTTGCGCTTCAACACACCGTTCTTCTCCATATTTTGGGTGTGGCTTGTCTTCTCAACACATGTTTTGGGTGCTTGGACTGTGCAACAGTTCCCCAAACTGGATGGGTTAATAGTCCCCAGTCATCACTCACGAGGCCCTGCGAAAATTTGTGGGGATTTCAATGCATGATACACACTCTTAGTACTTGGTTGGCAGCTTGCATGGGGGCTTAAAGCAAGTGTGGAGCAGTGCACCTTGTTGGTTTGCTGATTGTCACAAAAAGGCCTCATATATACAGGGACAAACCTGGTACTATACAAAATGCCAGGGGCGAGAGACAAACAACATTGGGAAGGCACTGCATGAATGAAGTACGAACAAGCAAAAAGAACAATGAACAAACAACCAAACAAATGACTGAGTGAATGCATGATGCATGTGCAGGCACCTGAAGATGAGATGGGGTACATGTACGACATGGGGGACCACTGGTTTCATGACATCCGCCTTATCAGTGTATTCCCGCCTGAGGAGTCAACTGGCCGCTGTGAGGTATGGCTCGCTTCAACCAACCCACAGTAACACGCTGCATCAGTAAGAAGTCTGCAGGTTGTCAAATATGACAAGCCAAAATTTTAGCATGGCATGCTGTGTCAGCAGACTGTACTCTGCAGTATGCTGATGCAACCGGTGTTGTGATGATACCTGTCCTACTAGCAGCATTTGACTTTGCAGTCATAGTCTGGTACAGCCATATTTGTTTAGTGTGCAGGCAAGCACAAACCCTGTGAGCATACAGATGAACAAAGACAGTCATCTAATTTTGTGTGGCATGTTGTGTGCATATGGGCACAACCCAGTGAGCATACAAATGAACAAACACCTAGAAATTTGTAAATCTTTGGCATGTTTGCGACTATGTCACTTCCGAGTGGCCAGTGTTTCTTGCCACAGCAACGCATCTTATCATTTGCTTGTGAGCCCAAACAAAAGCTTTGAAAACCAGAATCTAGACTGCTCTGAAGAGGCAAGACTTGACCTACATGCACCTAACTCGCCATCAGTCAGAACCCCAAATTGCTTATATTTAAATGATACATTACTTCAATTTTATATAATATACATATATTTTACATACTATACATATTTTGTATATAACATATACATGACTTTTATATTCTGCACATATATTCTCAATTTTCCCCACTTTCATTAGGTGATTGATGGCGCCATGGCTTGCCCGCCGGAGGACAGCTCTGGCTTTGAGGGAATGGGTAACCGCGCCTACCAGGACTTCCTAGACGATCTCCTGGCTGCCAAGGCTAATACCTCCTCCCACAGCCAAAGAAAGTTCCGGAAGCTGTGCGCAGAAGCGACTGGGGCTTTGAACTACAAGGACAGGTCCGTTGGTTGATGCCTCTGAGTTATCATGCTTGCAGTCTGCACTGTGGTCCCTAGCTGCAGTGACCCATCATGTCTGCTATGTGCATTGTCTCAGCTGCAGTCTGTTCCATGAAGCTAGGTCATGCAGTCATTGAGTGTGTGTGCACAGTGTACTGTTGCACTCAAACCAACCTGATTGACCTATTCCTTGTAATACGTGTCAAGCAACAAGGGGCTTGCAATCATACTCCATTTCACAGCAGACCAAAGATGCTTCTGCTTTGCGTACATGCTCCTTGCAATTTGCCACTGAATTTGATGACCGAGGGACAATTCAACTCAGTCGTGCATGCACTACAGAGTTGATGTGTCTCTTCCTCATCAGATTCAGTGGCAGAGCGCAAGGCGCATGTGCGTAAAGCAGAAGCGTCCATTCTCTCTTGCTCAATACCTGTTTCTCTTCATCAGTATGCTTGCCTCACCCAATGCTCGACACGTAGACGAAGACAAATTTGACAGCAGACTTGTCTTGAACAGAATCTCAACACCCATTTCTCTTCATCAGTATACTTGCCTCATCATGACACAAGCAAACTGATAAAAAGAAATAGGTGTTGAAGTTAAGCTCGACAAGTCTGCTGTCAAATCTGTCCTTGTCTACGTGTCTGGCATTAGGGCAATTATCTGCTTGTTGTGTCTATGAATGCCCTCAAACATGCACCTGACCAGCCAATACAAACGAGCCAATGGAGGCTTGCCGTGACACTAGCTCACTGGTAGGATCCAGTGACACAGACTCCTAGTCACACCTCCTCACGTGTGCATGGACCATGTACATGTGAGACTCAGCCTTGTATCAAATGCTCTGGTCCTTAAAGGCATCGATGAGTTGAACAGCATTTAGTGCTTAGGGGACATCGTTTCCTGATTTGTTGTCTGTTGACTCCCCTGATGAGTCCCAAAGACAACAAAAGTAAAATTGACATTTTAAACAATGACGTCAGATCATTACACACATGCCTGCACATGTCTACTGTACTCAACACGTGTGTCGAATTCTGTCTTAAATGCCATCTTGTCTCAGATTTGGGCACACAGACTCACATCAAACACCCTAAACGCCTTCATAACACTCCAGAGCAATAGTAAAGCTGCAGCTAAGGTTCTCCCTATCCTGAACCCTAAATTCAAAACCCTAAATCCTGAACCCTAAATCCTGAACCCTAAACATGCAGGCCTTTCCATCCAGAAGCCTTCAGCGTTGAGGAGTGTCAGGAAAGCATCACTGCCGCCTTCAGGAGCAGAGCCTCAGTTGCTCATGGTGCCAAGGTCTTCAAGGTCAGCCCCTACTTCTTCTTCAGCATTTGTTCTTCTTCAGCCTCTATTCTTCTTCAGCCTCTGTTCTTTTTCAGCCTCTTTTCTCCCTTGAGGCATGCAAGCACATATGCAGATGTACATGTGAACGAACATCAGCACTCAGCCTTTTTGGAGAGGTAAAACTTGTCCTGCACGTACCTAGCTCATCATGAGCTGGAAAGCGAATTTATTGTTATTACTGTTATTACTCTTATGGGTGTTACTCGGACCTTTTGATGACTGTTGCTCTGATAGGTTCAGCATCAGTCCCCTATAATCCCTTGTCTTGCTTTGTGCATACATGCTTTGTTTTACTTTCTTGACGCATGCACACATGCACATGGCATAAGTATCAGGACTCCAGCCGTTTGGGTAATTTTTGCCTAAACAAACGAGTGTGTTTGTGTTGATCATCTAAGCACAACTAGGCGCACAGGCTCAAAAAGTCTCTCTTGTTCTCTGCTCTGCAACAGCCAACTGCTGATGTAAGGCCAACATCTGCTGTGCGTCCTGTAAATCAATGCTTATATGGCGTGCCCTTGTGTCAAACATGCAATGAGTGTGAGATTGCAATTGCAGATGCCACTTCATCCGTATGGCATATACACTGATCATCACAAATCAGCCGAAAAGGGCACTGAAGAAACTCTGAAGGAAGAGTGGAATGGGAATTCAGGTGTGCTTGAGTGCTGCTCATCCACTTGCTTGCATCTACAATATCATGGCTCTGGGCTGCTGTCTTAGGCGGCCCCTGTCATGAGTGCTGACAAGTATAAGTATGAGTTGGTCTCATACTGCTTGAGGATCAAAATATGCCTACTTTTCATGAGAAAACGCATCATTTCACTCATATAAAGAAATGCTCAGTATTTCTCCGCTGAAGTTTTACAAGAAAACACAGCCAATCATGTTCAAACATGTAGCATCAGTGAAACAGCTGCGCTTCCTTGTGCAATGATGACTTCATCATAAACAAGTTTTCCAAGTTGCTGCTGACCAATTATTATTATTATAATTATCATTAATTATTACCATTGTTGTTGTTGAGGTTGAATGTGATGTAGGGATGCCGAGCTACATGTCGGAGACTGTTGCTACCCGGCGGGACAAGGGTGACAACACGCTGTGTGCTGAGTGCGGCAGCCCCCACAACCTCAAGCTGTGCTCGGGTATGCCCCCCTCTGCACCCCCGCCCTGCATTGCTGCCTCATGAGAAATATATGTAGTTATATTTTACATTTGTTTCTTTAAATTTATGTGCCATCAGTCCTGATGCCTGCTGAGTGACCGTTAGAAGCATGCCGGACAGCTTGGCTGCAAACAAAGCCTGCTGGTTATAAGCTATATGCAAAGGGGGTGACCCAAAAAGAAGGGGCAAGTAGCATGTTTTGACTTACTGAGGCAGTGAATGAGAGAGAAACAACTGAAACAACTGTGTTGCTTTGCATGAGCAGCAATGCATGATAACCTGGATGTGCATTTGCTGAGTTGTCAGACAGCGCATGACATGACGTGTTAGGTAAATTTAGTACTCGTGATAACTGTGACTCATCCTCAAGTGGAGGCAGTCAGGTTGTGGTCATAACTACTATGGGTTGCATGTACGACACTCTGCGCTTGCTGAAAGCTAATTGACACTTGCATTGCTCAGCCAGGGCTCTAGAGAAAACATGTTTATTTTTAAACTTGGTCCCTTAAGAATAGCTTTGTGTCCCTTGAGGAGGGAAGACTTGCCCTGCATGTACTTAGTTTGTTATGAGCCGGATCGGTTGTGTTAATGTTGCTGGGCTGTTGCGGCTGTTGTTTGTTTTTTTCCAAAGAAACACTTGGTGCCCCATACGCGGAAAAATCGTGATTCTGCTTCTGACAGCATCAGCAGGAATACTCGAGCCCTTCACATTATGGAAACGCCTGACATCAACACATGCCGGGAGTCTGAGTTCTTTTTTGAAATCATGATGGCAGCGTTTGACACACAGGCTGCCTGATCTGTCAGGAATGAAGAGGGTTGTGAGTGTGAGAGGATTGACCAAAAGCATGACGCTCATACTGCAGCATGACAAGGATGTTTATCGCTGCTGATGGCCTTCAGGTTGCAAGAAGATCCGCTTCTGTGGAAAAGACTGCCACAAGAGTGCATGGAAAGCCTGGCATAAGATTGTTGCATGGCCTTTCTGAGGTGTGCCTCATTCACATTGATCATGCAGCTTGACCTATTACTGTGCTTCTAATGTGCTGGCAAGCCTGTTGCACTGCCTGTCTGTACTGCCCCAAGGTGATAGT
>JAABUP010007268.1_pt1 | contig 15020 bp, 22 predicted proteins | sample 5559201 | NCBI WGS metagenome assembly JAABUP01 (sample SAMN10711887, study PRJNA513373) | rock metagenome | isolation source: Antarctica rocks | place: Antarctica | reverse complement strand
CTGAAACCAGGGCCGGTTCAGCCAATCCTGCGACCTTCACCAGAGTTTGCGACACGCCCGAAGCGATCCGCCTGGCGCTGAAGGATTGGCTTACCGGCCTTGGCTACCTTCGGGCCGGCGTGGCGGAAGGGGCAAAGTGATCGATGCTGACCGGTGTGCAAGTCCGTGAAGCACGCGCTCTGCTTGGGTGGTCACGAGGCGATTTGAGTAGACGCGGCACGCTGAGTCTCAACATGATATGCCGAGCCGAGGCGAGTGACGGCGAGGCGGGCATCACCCTTGGTCACCGCATCGTCATGAGGGCCGCTTTTGAGAAAGCGGGTGTGGTGTTCGCGGTCGAGGTTGGCAATGCAACTACAAAGCTCCACGAGCCCGCATGTGCCGGCCGAGGCACCCTTACGCACCACGACCCCGAAGGGGCGAACTGACCATGGATTTGCAGAGGTTCGTCGCCGATCTCCACGAGCATCGCGACTCACTGGCCGACCAAATCGCGTTCCTGGAAGCCGGCAATCAGATTCACGTGCTTGGCGAGGAACCGGAAGTCTCGACGGCGAAGTTCCTCACCAGCCTACGGAAACACATGGCCGACCTCGACCACCTCATTCCGGAGTGTGAGGCAATGCGAAGAAGACCTCTCCCTTGAATGGCCCCGAGCCGGCCCGAAGCCATCCGCCTGGAGTTGAAGGATAATTCTAACGGCGCGGTTCTGGCCCCGGCACCCAATATGAAGCGACGCACCGTGCATGCGTAAAATCCTGACCTACGCCGTACTGTTGGCTTGGGCCAGCGTCTGTCTGCTTCCTTTTTACTGGGTGATTGCAACCTCGTTTAAAGGTCCGCTGGAGATAGTCTCTGGCCCATTCTACATGCCATTCGTGGACTACTCACCCTCAGTGGAAGCGTGGTCTCACATTCTGTCACCAAACAGTGACCTTCTTATTCGATATCTCAACTCAGCTACCGTGGGATTAACCTCAACAGTGCTAGCCGTGCTCCTTGGCGCGTTTGCGATCTTTGGGTTGACTCGCTACCGCAATGCAGCATCTCGAACCACCGCAGCGCTCCTTACCTTCATGCTCGCAACGCGTATCCTTCCCCCGGTCGTTATCGTCTTGCCGCTATACATTTTGGCCCAATACACGGGCACGCTCGATACCCGCTTCGCTCTGATCTTCACTTATACAGCCGCCAACCTTCCCGTAGCCGTATGGCTCTTGCGGCCCGTGCTCGGGACTGTCGCGACGGACATGGAGGAAGCGGCGCAGCTCGACGGTGCGTCTAGATTCAAAATCTTCTTCACCATCGTCGTGCCGCTGGCCGCGCCGGGTATCATGGCGGCAAGCTTGTTTGTCTTTGTCCTTTGCTGGAACGAGTATCTTTTCGCCGTGTATCTCGCCGCTGATCACGCTATGACCATGCCACCGCTTTTGGCAGCACAAATGTCCGTGCGGGAGCAGCAAGCAGGATCGGATGCAGAAGAATGGACACATCTCGCGGCGGCAATCGTCCTCATGGTTGGACCGCTGGTTCTGTGTATGGGTTTCATGCAACGTTTTATAGGCTCCTCTTGGGGTGGTGAGCATGGAAAAGGATGACGACAAGCCTTTGACGGCTGCCGAACAGGCAGCGCGCGGCGCTCAATCGTTTCTCGACAATGCGGCGAGCGTATCCTACGCGGGAAACCACGTTCCGAACATCGCCGACGCCGATCCGGACAACGAAACGCCGGGTGATGAGATGGACGAAGACGAGTAGTGCTCGACTCGATCGTTGCCGAGCTGGGCTACGGGGAAGACGCCAAGGCAGGGATGCGCAACCGCGTGCGGGCGAACCTGCAGTACCTCAGCCGCGTGCGGGGCAGCGTCGTGAAGACCGGGGGAGCGGGCGGGAGCGACGTGGGGGCTAGCGTAAGGGCCGCAGCCCCGGCGCACTGCAAACGCCAGGACTGCGGAGCGGGGCGGGACCGCCCTACTGTGGTGATTCGATCATAGGCGGACGTGAAGGGCAACAGTGTATAGCGCCTGCGGCATCTCGTTATTCGGGTTTGGATGAAATGCCGGTAGCGGGGGTCGGGTTGAAAAACGCTCTTACTCTGTTCGGAAATTTATTAAAATCGAAGCCCAGATTTAAACTAACCAAGAACATCACGACAACAAAGGTCCAGAATAAATTTGCCAAAAGGCTTTGCCATATACCTGGCCACCACCTTGTTCTAGTTCTTGTGCGAACATGATCCATAATAGATTCATGTCGAGAAACAGCCATCGTATCGCGGGAGCCAATTAAATCATGCAAGCCTTGAAATTGACTTCTATAGATTTGATCATTAATTTCAAACTTGGAAGAATCAATGACATGGCTGGCGAAATCCTGGATCAGCGCTCTAGCCTGGATAACTATAGATTCTATCCTTAGATTAGTCCAACTGCTGACATAGGCATCTACCTTATCCGCGCTAGGTTTCGCACCTAGAAACGTCTGTTGCTCAACAATCCATGCTCTTTTCTCGTGTTTGTAAAGACTATAAGCAACGCAAGCAACAACAAGAGGTATGCCATTTTCACCTGCCATCCTGTCCATAATACGCTGATATACAGTATTGTAGGAATCAGACCCAATACTCGACAGCATAACTCCGGAAGTGTCTGACCTACTTTGATCGAACTGTGACCTTTGATCGCCGTTCTCGTTGCTCGATGTCATGCGCTTGCTGCTTCAATGCGTTTTCGACATGTTTATCTACATCAACCCGCACGATACCCACACCTGGTAGACGGAACCGTTTCTGACCATCGGGTGATAATGTGCGCGTGGTGTCGTTCAAAGGCATAGACGCGAATCCTGACACATGACCTAAGGTCGACATCTCATCGGCCTCCGCTGACATAACGGTCATGTTCATCTCCCATCCCTGAACGCACCCGTCGGTTACGGGTGCGCTATCCTCAAAATGGCGAGCGTCGTTAACAATCGGTATAGCCCAAACCTTTTTCTCGCAAGAGTGATCCACGGTGAGGCAATCTTTCTCAGGACTCTCTGCCCTACGCGCGATTCGTCCTCAGCGAAATGGCATCGGCGTGATCACGTCAAGCCGCCTTATGCCGCTGCCAGTACCCCACGAAGTCCGGGCGGTCATGATCTCGGGTAGCGACCCTCACCACCTTCACCAGCGGCTCCACGATCGTCGGGTCATCGTCGCCTTCGCCTGTGCGATTTACGCGCTGGTCCACGGTCCATTCCCGCAAGGCACTCTCCGCCGCCGGCCGCAGCACCTCCGGGCCGGCCTCGCCTGAAAGCCAGGTCGCGAAATCGGCCCTCCAGTTGCAATCGGCTAATCACATCGAGCGAAGTCTGTGGACGATTATCGATCCCGTAGCCGGCCAGGCCATATAACCTGAGCGAGAGGCACGTTGCCCGCTCCGAGGTAGCTCATTCACGACGTCTTCCGGCGGTTTCTGCACGACACGTCGGCCGCCACCGCGATCGAATACGGCTTCGTCGCGGGCTTGATTGCCTTGGTCTGCATCGGCGCTTTCACGGTGATCGGCACGAAGCTGAGCACCAGGTTCAACACATTCGCGCGGAACCTGAGCTAGGCTGAAAGCCCTCCCTCACCCCGGTTTCCAAATGCTCATGGTTCCGTCAAGCTGTCCGGCTCACCCCTGCGGCGAGCACAGCAAGCCGCCCGCCATGCAGGGCAGCACCTTCGGCTTGCCGTCCGGCGTGTAGAAGGCACCGGGCGGATAGTCCAATGGCCGGGTCGGCGTCGCCGCACAGCCCACGAGAGCGAGCGCCACGGCGGCCAGGATGGCGATGCGGACGTGAGCCATGGCCCGAGTGTGCCGCGCGCCGAGGTGCCGGTCCAGGGGCCGTCCTGGCGCGGCGGTGATTCGCGCCAAGGCTATCCGTCGTTCCCTGCCTTGATCGGACCTCAGAAGACACCATCGACCCCGGCGGATGCGCGATGAAAGGCGGGAGGTCCGGGTCAACCGTTGTCCCCGACGCCGATTTTGCCTGCCTGCAACGTCGAGAACCATGCGCCGTGCGGCACCATGCAATCCAGCGCGTACTCGATGTAGGTCACGAACCAATCGCCACACGCCTGCTGCAATTCGCTTTGCACATTGATCTTCGCCCCGAACTTTAGCGTACTTTGAAATTCGGTTGTGACGATGATTCCTGAGGCCGTAAATGCTGGATACCCGACGGCGCCGGTTGCGGGAGATATGATCGTGGCGGCGCCCTGCCGTGGCTGTCCGGCCGGCCAGATGGCGAGAACCTTGTCCTCCAGCGTCCACTCGACGCCAGCGTGACGAGCCAGAGCGGCAACTTGTTGCAAGGCTGCGCCCGGCAGATTGACATTCTGCAATTTCACATTGACGCCGCTGTTTTCAAGCGTGCGCTCCATCGTTTTGGCAAGCTGCCCCATGACATCGGCGACATCGGACGCACCCGGCGCCGAGAAAGCCGGAACGGGCTTTATCCTCTCGTGATGGCCGCCGATCGCGAAGACCCGGAAGCAGACTTGGGGCTGATTCGTGGCATCGACGTAGGCGAGATTGATCGTGCCGTTGAAGACCGTGCTGAGGGTCGAACCCGCATCGCCCGCCATGAGCGTGATGAAGTTCTGTCCTATCGCCGTCATGGCGAAGGGTAGGAGCGTCAATTGGCTCATGGCCGACAAGCTCATGCCATAGATGGCGAGTTCAAGATTTCCTGCGTCCTCTCCGCCCGGCGTCGTGATGCGGGCAGACATCCGCAGGCCCGTGATCGTCGTACTGTTGCCACCGTCTTGGAACTGGCCTTGTGACAGGGAGAATTCGGCCGCCAACGCCTTCCGGGTGAACGACATCAGGACGGCCCCGCCATCGCGAAAGCGACCGTATGGACGTCGAGACATTGCTGAGCGTTCAAGAGGCTTGCGCGAGCGTGCTCGCCCTCCCACGGCTGCGCGTCTGGCGTCGCGGCCACCTCGGCCACGCGGGCGCGGGCGCGCTCGTACTGCCGCCTGTACGTTTCCAGGATGACGGTAGAGGCGTTCGGCTGATCAGTCATGGCTTCACCTATCGAAGGAGGAGTCTCGTCGCTGTGTCCCGCAACGTCGGGCGGCGATCGGGGGCGGCTCGGCGGGTCATCCGGGCGACGCTACGGCGAGGTATGGGATGCACTCCGGTTGAAGCTTGCCACCAGCGCCTCGATCGCGTGGCGCGACACGATGCGGATCGGGATGCGGCGCGGGTCGCGCTCGGGTTGGAGGGGCTCCGCCGCTGTTTCCGGCGGCGGAGCCGATGCGGGCTCACTCCGAGGTGTCGAGAGTGCCCGCTGCCGGTGTTCGGTGACCGCCGGCTGCACTTCCGCGCCGATGCTTACCGGCGCGAAATCCGTCATTGCGTCACACTCAGGCTGAGCGTGCCCGCGGTGCGGGACGTGACCGCGAGTGTCAGGGTGTCCATGCCACTCAGGTTCGCCAAAGGCCCGTTGAACGCGAACTTGAGCATCACGTCATCGCCCAGGGCGACGGTCTGCGGCGCGTCGGTCGGGCCGGTGCGGAACCCGGTCATGTGCCGTTGAAGCACGAAGCCGCCGACGAAGTCAGGCGAGGGCGTCAGATAGGCGCCGACCTGCGCCGGGTTCGGCGCGCCGGCATAAACCGGAAGGCCGCTCGTGCCGGCGGCGACACCGGAGGCCGTGACGGCGACCGAGCCCGAAGCGCCGGCCGAGGCCAAGGGGGGAGTTGAGGTGGTGATCACTACGCGGCCCTCGATTGTTCGGATCGATAGTCGCTGCCCGCTACGACGCGAAGGGCACGGGCGGCCGGCACGGCCTCGCCGTCACTGGGATCGCCGCCGGGCTCGGCATCGGCGCCCATGGCCTTGCTGAAGGCCTCGCCGAAGTCACTGCCGCGGCCAACGAGGAAGTCGCCGCTCGGGCTCGTCGCGGTGAAGAGCCAACGCCCGTTATTCCTGGCGATCGACATGTTGAAGTCGGTCTCGGGCTCGCCGCGGATGAAGTCGATCAGGACCGATTCAGCCGGGGTGAGATCCATCACGGCACCTTCGGCAAGGGCGCGTTGGCGTCAGCAAGCAGCGCGGCATGGGCAGCACGCCACGGCGCTGAAGCGCCTTCCTGCGCGGCCTCCAAGGCTGCCGCATCATTCCGATAGACGAACTGAGCGTTCATCGTGCCCACGAGGCCCCTCAGTTGAGTTTGCTCCCCGGTCCAATGGTCCGCGAATCTCGCGATGGCGTCGGCCGCGAAGGCGAGGTGTGCAAACTCACGTCCGGCGCGCTCCGCGGCTTCAAGGGCAGGCGCGAAGCATGCCACCACCACGGCGCCGGTCGCGGACGCGACCTTGTCCGCCGCATAGCGGGCAGAACGCTCGGCCTCGGTCAGTGCCGCCTCGGCGCGACCCGCGATCTCGCGCGCGATCTCGACATCGTCCCGCGCATCCGTCTCGGCCTGACGCAACGCCCGGAGTTCGGCGCGGCTGGTGGACGGGTCCTCGACCAGGCGCGTCTTGGCGTCGGCAACGGCGCGCTCGGCGGCAGGAACAGCCCCGACGGCACTGGCCAGATGACCACGGGCGGCCTCGGCTGCAGCGCGGGCCTTGTCGACCGCAGCGGCCGCCGGAGCGGCCTCGGCGATGGCGTCGGCGAGAGCGACGCGTTCGGTCGATCGGACCGGGGCCACGAGACGCAGCTTGTCAGGCTTGCTCATTTTAGCCGGCCGCTGTCGGGGAATGTGGTTTTGTCGTACTTCACGCTCGGCACGGCAGCCCGCGGCCGGGTCCGCGCGGCATCGGAAGCACCCGAGGCCGGCTCATCCGGCGGGTCGCCACCACCGCGGCAGATGTCCTCGACGGTTTGCATGTCTTCGGCGGAGAGCCGGTCGGTGAGGAACTCCTTCAACTTCGACCACTGCCCATCTTCCAAGGCGGTATCTTTGTCTAAAGCTAATTTGCGGGGTCGGGACATAGGATTTCCTTTCAGTATCCGTAGAGTGATTGCCGACGCGCGAGGGTTCGAGCGTCGGGTCGCGAGAAACGGTCCAGCATGGCCTGGGTGACGACGAACGGCTGTCTGGCATGAGCCGCCAGCACACAGGCGCCCGCAACCGCGTTGATGCAGTCGTCGTGACCGCCCTTCGGATGCGTGATGCTGTCCTTACCGCTCGGCGTGGTATGACGTTCCAGCGTCAACAATTGCGTGATGGTCTTGCGGTGGTCGAGTAGTTCCACCCGTCCACCGTTGACGAGAGCGAGAAAGGTCTTATAGATTTCGGATGCGAACAGCGGGCCGGTGTTGCTTTCGCCGGAACCAAGCAACGAAGCCACGTTCTGTTTCGATGCGACCTCGTACTTGATACCGCGCGTCTCGAACCGCTCGCGGGGCCACGCGCCGCCATAGGCATCGCCGGTCACGGACCGGATGCCGTAGCGCCTGAGGATCTCGCACAGCGTCTCGGTGACATCGTCCGGGGAGAACGGCGGCTTAACCTCGAATAGGAGATTGACGACGGCCACGCGCTCGCGCGAGCCAGCCATGGATCGGCTATGCGCGATAGCCGCCGTGTAGCTGTCGCCGCCGGTGCCGCCGGCCACGTCCACGAAGGCGACGTAATGCTCGCCGGAGGCCGGCGGGATCTCGGTGCGGTTCTGGACCACGGCGGCGTCGACCACGTCGGCCGAGATGAAGGCGGAGATATCGGAACGCCACTCGCAACCATATTCGCTCGCCGCCGCCACGGGGTCGTCGCTGTAGGCGTCCGCCAGGAAGTCGGGATCGATCGCCGAATTGAGCGTCGTGGTCGCCGCCTTCGCCACCAGGCGGCTCGGCCTCCCCTCGGGACCGAAGTCGCGGACGAATGATCGATATAGCGTTCCCCGCTTCGCATACGGAGAAGAGATCTGGATCAATGGCCCCTTCGTGGTCGCAAGAGACGGCTTCAGCGCCGCGACAATTTCATCATCGGGGTTGGCGCTTTCGTCCGACCGCCAATAAGCTTGTTCATCACAAATGACGCCGATGTTCGTGGCACCGCGTAAATTGCGAAACGACAACGCTCTAACCTGGATGTCGATCTTAGACTTGAGCGATAGGGTGCGCTCGACGGTGTTTCCTACCAGGGGCTTCAAGGCCGTCGATTGCTCGAATGCACCCACGACATAGGCGAGCACTTCGTCGGCCTGGTCCTTCGATGCCGCGATGATCGGTAGCCGGCCGCGCTGCCCCGGTGCCAGCACGCTGCGGTGGTCGACGCATCCCGCCAGGTAGGCTGCCAGCGTGCCCATGGCGCGGCTCTTGCCGCCACGCCTGCCAATGACGCCAGTGAACTCGCGGACGGGCTTGTCGGGCTCGCGCTTGCGATCCGTGAGGGCATGGAAGACGACCCGCTCGTCATCGGTCAATGGTTCGCCCATGATGCCGAGCAACAACACGCGCCACCCAGCCCAACTGTCGGCGCCCATCATGTCCGGTCCGCCAAAGTAGGCCGGGGACGTGAGGGCGTGGCGCATGCTGACGAGCTTCTTCACGCGGCGCCTCGGTCGACGGGCCGGCTGAAGTGGTCGACGACGTGAGAGACCTCGACGGGGCGCGGGGTGCGCTTCAGGCCAAGCCGGTTGAAGACGCGGCCAAGCTGGTCCGTGAGAGAGCCGTAGGCCGCCAGGTCCATCTCGCCGGTGCTCACCGCCTCGGATTCCATCAGCTCGCCTCGGACGGACAGCATCGCGGCGCGACGGCTCAACTGGCGTTGCCCTTCCGACAAGGTCTCGCTGCCGCCGAGGTCGGATGTGATTTCAGACAGGATGTCGCGAAACCGGCGCGCCTCGACAGACCGCCCATCGACCTCACCGGCATGCAGTCGCGAGCCGTTCGTGACGGCCGCGCGAGTCGGCCGCGAGGGCTTGGCGAGGGTCGAAACGTTGCTCATCGTTCACCGGGCGTTACCCGCGGATTATTGCACGGCACCGGGACGTTCTACAATACTGACATTGCTAGATATTCTCGGACAGAGCAGCTGTCTAAGGAACAGGTGCGCGGGATTTCGGGTGCCGCGAGGTTGGCGAGAGTGGCCGGAACGTGGACGGGGTATGTGCGTGGGGCCTGGATTTCCGGGCTTCGGCGAGGGCCACGAGGGAAGGCCAGTGTTGCATTCCTGTTACGGTGTGTTCCGGTGCCTTTGATGGGTTTGATTTACCCAGATGCGGCAAACTGTCAGAACCGACCTATGCATGCTGCGCATAAGTGCACACGGGACAATTTACGGGATACGGTGCTGGCAAAGGCACCGAAAGGCATCAAACCCACCGTGACCTAATTGCAACACATTGATAGACCCTCCTCTCGCTTTCGGGTCACGAGGCGCCATGTCGCTGTGCCCTCTAAGACTCCGCCCTGTTCGATCCAGCATCCGTCCGCGATCCGCTTGGCATGAGAGGCAAGCCATTTGCCCAGACGTTTCCCGTTGATTGCTCCGCCCTGTCCGGCGATGGCCAACAGCGCTTCCCGGAAATCGGGATGACTGAATTCGGACTTGCTGTAGTCAAAGCCCGTCCCGGCCGTCTGCCGCGTCGCTTTTTCGATCACCCGGCGCACCGTGATCTTGTCGTTGCCGATGACGCTCCGCCACTGCGTCAACACCGCCATGAGTTCATCGAGCTTCGGATCAGACACGCGGGCGCGTTCCATGGTATCGACCGCGTCGGCGCACCCGAGCCAAAGAAGGGCGTCGCGCACGAGGGCGGACCAGTCCTCGAATGAGCCAAGCGGACTGCTCTGCCGAGGGGCGCCGGAAGCCTTGAACGCCAGGACGATGGTGAGAGCCGCCACGACGTAGCGGACGCGATCGGCCTTGGCTTTGGCCACGGGCTCGAAGCTGAACTCCCGTAGCTCCGGCCGCTCGACGCGCGGGTCGAGGTGCGCCACGATCGCCCGGCGCGTCATGTCGCCGGCGATCGCAAGATTGTTGCCGGTCGCGGTCAGGAAGGCGTTGGTCGGCACCGTCACCTGTGTCGAGGTCCCGAGCGGCCGGATGCTGACGGTCGCTTGTGTCAGGCAGGCGCATAGGAAGTTGCCATCGATGGGGAAGGCACAATTGTCGATCGCGACTGTGCCGGCACCCTGCAGGAACAGCGCGCTTAAACGCTTCTCCATCTCCGTTTCGTCCGGCGCCTGGGCGATGACGCCGGCCTCGCGGCCCGTCGCGATGACGCTGGCAATGTCGACCAACTTCGACTTCCCCGAACCTGCGACCGGGGCCGAAAAGGCATGCATGGGGGCCGATCGAATCGCTTGGCGCACACATGCCGTCAGGATGGCGGACAGCGCCACTGATTGGTCGGCGACGCCATCGAAAGGGAAACCCGCGATCAGGTCACCGAGGTCGGCTAGGGCGCGTTCCGCCGCGGCTCGCGAGGGCCGTGACGGGATCGGCGGGAACTGGACGCCACGCGGGTCGTAAAACAGCCCCGTCGCCTTGTCGTAGCCCGGCGTCGACAATAGTGACCCGTCCGGCCGTAATGTGGGGGCGTTGATGACGCTCGTAAGGATCGGAAACCTGAAGGTTCCGGTGCGCTGTTGCAGCGTCTTCACGAGCCACGACGGCGGGTTCACCACCACGTCTCCATCGGCCCTGGCGTCGAACTTCATTAAGCAGGCCGCCTCGGCGATGTCCTCCGCCAACGCGTGCTCGCCGCGCTCGAAGATCCGCATGGCGCCGATCTGTCGCTTGTCGGCCGTGATGACGGGGGCCTCACCGAGGAACACGATCTGATTCGCGCGCTGAAACAGGCCGCCCTTGCTGATGAGGGCGCTTTCCGCCGCGTCGACCGCATCCTTGATTTGCCCGGCCATGATCTTGATGACGGGCCGGGTGTCGTTCTCATCCCGGCGACGGGCCTTTCGGGCCGGTGTGTCGCTTTGAGTCGTGGCGTTGAACAGCGGGTAGGATCGGCACAGTTCCACAAGACCGGCCGCATCTCCGCCAGCATTGAGCCAGTCCGACACGTCACCCTTCGGCGGCAGGTCGGGCAACTTGACGATCCGAACCTCGGACGCGGTGGGGGCCAGGTGGCGCGCGACCTTGGCGACGTGGTCGGCGCCCTTAGAGTCGTTATCCTCAAGAATGAAACAACGCCGGCCGGCGAGATAGGGGTCGAGGTCCACCGTCCAGGACCCGGCTCCCTCGCTGTTCGTCGTGGCCACGAACCCAAGTGCGGCTAGACGGTCGGAGTCCTTCTCCCCCTCGCACACGAAGACCGGGGCATTGAGGTTCGCCAGGAGCTCGGGCAACCGATAGGGGATCTTCGGCCCTTTCGGCTTGCCGCTTTGCCACGTCGATCCCGTCCAGTGCGACTGCGGGAACGGGCCTTTCGGTTCGGTCCGCGAGACGCGCAGATATGGCGTGCCATCGGCTTGCCGATAGACGTAACTTGCGGTGTAGCGGACGTCACCGGGGTTCCGCGCCTTGGGCTCCCACTGCGGCAACCCGAGGCGACTGCGGACGTAATCTTTGCACTGTATGGGATCGTCACCTGCATGGCTGAACACCACGAAACCATCCGGATGCGTCGGCACCGGTTTGACCGCGAGGCTGCGATCCGTGCGGCCGTGATTCGGGCCGGGAGCCAAGACCTGGCCGTCTGAAATCTCGCCATAGAGCGCGGCGGCGATGCTGCGGAGATCAGGGATCGCGTTCAATGCACGCCCCCTTCCGGTCTCACGGTTCCCACAAGCAAGTTGATGTCCGGCGTGATCTGCCGCACGAGGTCGAACCAGTCCGCCTCGTGTTCGGGCCGTGTCTCGACGATCACGACGTTCTGACGAAGCAGGACCGCAGTAGTAGCCGCCGCAATGTAGAACTTGGGCTGCGGGTCGCACGCAACGATGACGGCCGCCCTGCAGGTCGCCACGAACTGCCGGACGCTCTTGCGATGGAAGGCCGGCGGTCCAAGCGCTTCGTGTAGATCGTCGCCGAGCAACGTGATGACAGGCTTGTCGGACGGGAACGCAAAGCGACCCGCGCCTTGCGTGACGATGGCGAAGCTGATGCCGTAGTCGCGGACCGCGTGATAGAGTGGCCGAAGATGAAGCGGGCCGTGTTCCACTGCGGCGTTCAGCTTGGCACGCGGGATGATGTCGGGGGACATCATGCCGACCTCCCGAAGGCCAATTCGGCCACCACCCGCGCGCGAGTCGCGTCGAGGCGGAAGCGCGCTGTGAGGTATTCCGCTTGATGGTGCGGAAGGGTTTCGCTATTATCCCGAACGGAAGCTGGCGAGCTAATCCATTCGAGGCCGGTTCCCGTCACAAGCGGGGCCGGCTTCGATTTTTTCTGAAGCATTCGATCAAGCCGCCTTCAGATTAGAGGCCGCACGGATTCGTTCCCACGAGATCACTTCGTTTTCTTCGAAGTAATGCCGGTGGTTCAGAACAAGGGACTTCGGGAACTCCATTTTCGGGTCGACCATCCATCTCGCCAGCGTGCGGCGCGTAATGCAGAAGCGCTCGCAAATGGCATTGGAGGTCAGCTTTTTCCCGGCGACTTCAGGACTGTTGTTCATGCCTCGCCTCGTCTGTGACAGTGAGTGACGAGGCAATCAACTACACCCCGGCCAGGGGCAAACCGGGTTATTTCAATTGGGGGGATTTGGGATAACCCGCGTCAGTCGGGCATTGGCCCCCCGGCCTCAAGCCACCAGTTGAACTCGGAAATCAGCATCGGTTTCCGTGTGTCCTCTGGAAAGCGACGGTTTTCCCTACTGACAGCGTCACAGTGCCTCTTGACTACAGCCGTCGAGAGCGTTGTGGCATTTGCGACCATGCGTCTTGCAACATCACTCGGCTTTTCACTCCCGAATTCTTTACTCTTGGCTCCTCCATCCTGGGCAACCTTCAGCTCACCCCTATAAAGCCTCTCAACGACGAAAGGCCACGACTTCAGCTCCTTGGCGAGCTTAATCCGATCAAGTGCCGTTGTTTGAGAATCTTCAACGTCTTTGAGAGCTTTCAACCAAAGTGTTAAATTAGCCCATGGATTTTGAACTGGCGTAAGAATGAAGGGTCGGCGTCCAGCTCGATTATTATTTGACGCGACGTGGAGAACGGACAGGATTTGTAACGCTTCTTCCGCTGTAAACAGGCTCGGTTCGGCCAGCTGAAGTATCTCGATCGCATTCAGTCGCGTAAGGCTCTGTCGGCTTATCGCGTCCAGGACCACGTCACGTTGGCTCTGACGTTGTCTTGCAGCTTCCTTCTCCCGTAGATTGTCGGCATACCGGCGTGCCGCGTTTTCGATCGATGCAAGCAAGCCGCTTTCGCGAGCCCTTTCGACAAGCCAACCTGCGAGGTCCACTATGCCCTCGCCTGCAGCGCCACCACGTTTGCCCCCGGCTCGGCCGACACGAGCCGCTCGACAAAGGCGCCCCATGCGTCGAGGGCGTACCGTTTTTCGTCCGCGAACCCATGTTTTTGATACACCCCGACAATCCCGCCGAAGCTGCCGCTTGTGTGATTCAGAACTTTCTCGACCACGGGCAGGGCGGTCCCGAGCCGGGCCATGCCGGTTGCGCAGGTTCTCCGCAAATCGTGGAAAACCCAAGCCGGCACGAGCTCGCCGTGCGGCGTGGCGAGCAGCGCATCAATCCGGTCCTTCGCATTGGAGAAGCCGCTTACGGCCGTCTTGCCGGTCACTGTGAACACGTAGTCTTCCCTTTTCGCGGGCGCGATCCGAGGCAGGCCCGCGAGGATGGTGAGCACCGGTTCGGACAGCGGGACCGTGTGCGCCTGGGCATTCTTGGAGCGCTCTTTCGGCAAGACCCACAACTTGCCGTCGAGATCGATCTCGGACCAACGCATCTTGCCGACTTCGTCCCGGCGCTGCCCCGTGAGGAGGAGGATCTTAACGAGCGCGCCGAAGGGCCAGCCGATCGCGTCGCAGGCCGTCCACACACCCCGCAGCTCATCGTCGGACAGAACCCGGTCGCGCGACCGCTCGGCCGTCGGCGCCTTGATACCGGAGCACGGCGAGGCCGCGATGATGCCGCGGTCGACGCCCCACGAACACATCTTGCGTAGCGCCGCGAGGACGCGGTTCGCCATCACGGGCGATCCCCGGTCCACCACACCGTCGAGCAGCTCGTGCACGTCGGCGCGGCCGATCTCGGCGAGGTGCCGGCCGCGCCAGACCGCCACCACCTCCCGGTTGAGGATGCGCTTCGCCTCCGGCCAAGACTTTGTTTTGGCCTTGGCGTAGCGCTCGACGAACTGTTCCGCGACCTTCTCGACGAGATCGCGATCGACGGACACCTTCGGGGCGCGAGCGGCAATGCGCTTCGCGGATTTCTCGCCGGCCGGATCCTTGTCGTTCTTCGCGGCGAGGTACGCCTTTGAAGCCTCCTCTCGGGCCTTCTTCAAGTCCATGATCGGCCATGAGCCGAGTGTCAGTTTGCGCGGAATGCCCTTGGTAGTGCGATAGCGGAACGCCCAAGACTTGGACCCGCTGGGCTGTATTACTAAGTAGAGCCCTCCGAACCGCCCGTCCGGCACCTCACGCCGCGAGGCACCCGGCTTCATCTTTTCGACCGCGACGGGGGTGAGTTCCACGGCCATCAGTGCATTCCCGTTACCCCACCGGACAGAGCCACTGTCTAAGCACTGATTTTCGGCGGGTAGGCTTCGGGTAACAAAATCAACGTGTCTTGGCTTATTACCCCGTGTCGCTGACAATAGCGGACAACCGAGGCTTGGCAAGAGGGAAATGCCACCGAAACTCGCGCGCACTGTCACTGTCTGTCCGGGCTTGTCTTGCCCTTCGATAGAACTTTTAATCAGAGGGTCCCGGGTTCGAGCCCCGGCGCGCTCACCAGAAAATTCCGCGACAGCGACAGGTTAACAGGCTTCTCCGCCCCGGTGGATTTGGCCGTTTTGGATTTGGCCGTCGGATATTTCCGTGGTAGCGCGGTTGCCGTCGACCGAGAGACGGGCTCACCAGCCTCGGACCCGCTAGATACCACCATG
>JAABUP010007267.1_pt1 | contig 15020 bp, 1 predicted proteins | sample 5559201 | NCBI WGS metagenome assembly JAABUP01 (sample SAMN10711887, study PRJNA513373) | rock metagenome | isolation source: Antarctica rocks | place: Antarctica | reverse complement strand
ACGAGTCGAACCTGACATAACATCAGTGTTACCTCCTAACAGGGTTAGCGTCTTGGCAGCGGGCTATATCTTCTTTTGCTTATACTATAGATTTGTCTCCTTAGTTTTATTCTCTTAGTCACCAAATTACCATTGACTCGTTCTGGTTGCATCCTGACATATTTTAAGAAGTATAATATTAATAGACTTATTAGAGATAATTAACTTTATATATATTTATTTATTAACCTTATTATTAGCCTCTATTATAAGTAAAGCCTCTTATAAAAGTATTATTCTTATAGTAAACCGTCTATCAGGTATTCTAGTTAGTACGCGTAGTTAGAAGGTGACTGTGGGAAGGTGACTGTCCGGAGTTGAACCCTAAAGATGGGACGTGGAAGGTACAGCAACAATCTCTGGAAGCCGCTCGGTCCGCTAAAAGCATCTTATGATAGGAAGGGCAGAATGAAGCGATCAATATGCAAGATGATCAGGACATCCCTGTACCAATGAATGATCCCGTGTTGCTGAAATATATACTGCAATATCTCTATGGTCTGGATTACATGGAAGAGCCTTGTGAATATGGACCAGAAAAGCCTGAGGAAGACTACGAACGGTCCACATAGGGCAGGAAAAAGGATTCAAAACTACAGTCGAGGAGAAGAGAACGTTTAGAAGCTCGGACGTGCCATAAAGACCAGTCGATCCCGTACGAAGAAGAACCCACGCCGAGTGAACTCGAATCGGACTGTTCCAAAGGGATTTCTTCTGGCGGAAATACTACACTTCATGCACAAATGTGCGCAATTACAGACTTCTTCGGCATCCCCAGTCTGCACAAGGTTGCGCGGCGTAAATTCAGATTTGCACTCGACAACATCCATGACATTCATGGCATAATTAAGGTTTTCAAACTTGTCTGCAACCCAGATTTTCGAAGCGATGTGGTACTTCGCGACATTATGGTGGGCAAGATCGCGACAAATAACAATCTACTGGATGAGCGGAATGTAGAGGAGATCTTGTACAAGGATGGACAACTGACCCTGACAATCGCGAAGCATATGCGCTTGAAGTAATTGCGAGTCGTTGGTTGGGAGACGACTTGCTCGATCTTGCTCTGGTGGTCATAACCATCGCTAAAGCCTCTGCTGAATGTGCTGCGTTGATGCTTCAATATCGATAGACGTGCCTCTATCTGATCGAATCCTATAGACTATCGGCTATAAGCCTTGGAACGCTCTTGACCTTGAGGTTCCTAGTCCTGACGCTCTCGCGTGACCACGAATGATGTCCAAGGGCAGTCGAATGCACCATTCATAAATCCTATAAGATATAGGAGTTGCTCACTCTGTCCCCTGATGCCAGTGTGCTGGTATACCTCATTCTCAAGTTTCCCCTCTGCCCTTCTGCCAATTCCGTCCGCCAAAAATCCATATGGAACTGCAGCCTGTCCTGTAAATATAGGCACGCTTAATGAAACATTGGCCAGCGTGCGGCTATGAAAGATGGCCAATATCCTATATTCATCTACTAAGATACCTCCGGCTACGAGGTAATCATCACGATGATTCTCCAATCGCTTTCGCGGATTCGAGCTCTTGCTGTAGTACCCTAACTATTCCGCAACTTCATAAGCATCGTAAATATTACGCAGCCCTCTCAACCATATTACGATTATTATTACGTCTTCCCAACCCTTCTCTATTAGCCCTTATCTCCTTTTCAACACTTTTCCCCAGCTTCTAGTGAAAGGTATAAACGGCGTATCTACGGGCTCCTACGAGAGATAATCGTCAAACGCCTGCCTTATTATCAGTCTATCTGGATCTCTTAAGACTAAATCGAGATCTTCTCTTAAAGGCCTATTATATCCGGATAACTAGCTAACCGCTCGGAAAAGGACGACTGGAGGGGTATAAAGAGGGAAGGGGAGTCGACACCGAGGGGAAGTAGAATATATCTCCCGTTACTATAGGGTATATTAACGATTAATAATCGTTATGAAAAGAGTTCGGTGATAAAGTAAAGACATGTGAGTTGACTTAGTAAGGTTCGCTCTAGCGATCCCCTCAGGAGTTCACCCTTTAGCTTAGGGGTCTCGGGGCGACTTTAGTAAGGCGGCTCACTCTTATCGGTACGGCTCTAGATAGACCCCGCGTAGCTAACGAGAGACCCCTTAGAAAGACCCCTTTATATAATATATATAATACATACGCGATATATATAAATCTATATAATAATAGAGGTATTAATTAATATATCTATTATAACTTATTTTATATTTAATTATTATTACTATTATTATTATTATTTCCTTATTATTACTAGTTTAAAGTAGAACTTAAACCCCTAATCCTTTTTACTTAAGAAGATAGTAGAATAAGTATTAGAATAAAATAATAAATTAGTACTAAAAAAGCTAGTACTCTTATAACCTCCCTAGCTTAATAGTATAATAGTTAGTTTTACCCCTTCTATTCCTAGAGATTTATTATAAAGAAAATATTCGCGTATATATTATATTATAATATAAGACTAAGGTAGATATTAAGGGCTTATTATAAGAGGATATAAATAAATATTATTAGAGTAAATATAATAGATATATTTAAATTAATAGAAAAGTCTATAAAAAACCCCTATTAATTAATATTATTTATATTAAATTTATCTTTTTACTATCTTTCCTATTTATAATTTACTAGTATATAGATATAAAAGGTAAATATATATTAATATTTATATATAAATAATATATAACTACTTTAAAATATAAAGTAAAACTTATAAGGGATACTAGGAAGTTAAGTTATATAATAATATAATATAATAATAAGTAGATATAAATTATAAAACTAAAGATATTTATTACTATAAAATATATATATTATTTACTTTATAAAATACTAGACTTATATATATAAGTATAACTTTATACTTATATTAATTTTATAGTTAATTTAATTAATCCTTAAGGTTTTAATTAAATAATAAGATTTTAATAGCCTTTAATAGAGAATAATACTATTCTCTATTAAATAGTATTCTTAGAGAAGGTTTATAATAATAACTATATAAATTATACTATCTCTACCTTACTTAAAGGTAGTATTAATATAATAGATAATAGTAATATATCTAGTTTAATAATATATTAATATTATTATTAAAAGTAGAGATATAATATTTATATAAAATAATAAATAAAGAGAATAAATTAAAGAGTTTAAATTAAACTAATAATATAGAATAAAGATATAAGGTCCTTATTAATAAGCTTTATATTATTTCTAAAAAAGATAAAGTTATTATAAACTTACTAGGCGCGTAATCTATAAATATAATTAATTATTAAAATAAGCTTAAAAAATTAATACTTCTAATAACTCTTTATAATAGATTTAATAGTATATTAATATTACCTATTACTTTACCCCTTCCTTTACTTCTATCTCTTCCCCTTCCTTATATTATAACCTCTTATTACTAGCCCCGATTATATATATACTTAGTAATAGGTATAAATATATTACTTATTATACTTCTAATTATAATTACTATATCCCTTTCCCTTATATATACTTAATTTACTTATAAGAGATAATTAATCCTATTTATATTAGCTTTAACTCTCTTATTAGTTATATTTTCTTTAATATCTTATTAATACTCCTTAACTAGTACTCTTTACCTCTTATTATACTCTAATTACTATTAATAGGTAGTAGTCTTAAAGTTTAATAACTTATATTAAGTAGATATATTATAACTATTAATATCTTACTTAATTTTATATTATTTCTACCTAATAACCCTTAATTCTTATAAAAGTTAATATTCTAGAATCTTAATATTATTAGAAACTAAGGAATCTAGCTTTTATTAAAAGTAATAGTACTTTAATTATAATAGGTTATAAATATTATATAAAGCTTCTTACTACTTATATATATATAATAGGCTTATAATACTACTAAAAACTTTAATATAATAAAATAAGTAGTCTAGTAAACTAATAATTCTTTTATACTATTTATATATAAGATTAATAGTTTTAAGACTAATAAATCTAATTAGATATTTATATAAAGGGATATATTATTTAAGAGGAAGTTAAACTTTACTTATCTCTTATTTACTAATAATCTTATAATACTTCTATATAACTAGATCTTATAAATTATTAATAATAAGCTAGATATTACTAATATATATATAAAGTTATCTCTTAAGCTTCTAATAAATACTCTTACTTATTAATATTACCTTTTTACTAAAATATATTACGCGGGTAATCTAGAAGTTTATAATTACTAGTTTCTTACTTCCTTTTAAGTATATCTAGTAAATATAGTTATAAAGAGGCTTTAATTAATATATATCTCCTATTATTATAAGGGTATTATTAGCCTTAATAAACTCCTCTTTAATAGAAGTATTAAGTATTTTCTTAAATACTTTATACTAGATTTTAACTCTATTAAAATCTCTAATAAAAACCTTATCTACTCTACTATTAATATTCTTTTATATATACTATTAGTACTATATATAATATATATTAAGAAAGATAGTATAAATTATATTAAGTATTACTATATTACTATTAATTAATATAATTAGATTTATAATATACTAACTATAAATTTTCTTACTTTTAAAGAGTTTTTAAAGTTTAAGAAGTACTTATTTAAATATATCTTAAACCTCTTTATTAAGAAGAGTAAACTTTATATAAAAAGTCTTATTAATATATATAATAGAGGTTATAATAAATAGAGATATATTATACTAATTAAGATAATAGGTAGTATTTAAGAAGAAGATATAATAATATACTTCTAATATCTCTTTAAATAATTAAGATATTTAAAGAAACCTTAGAGTCTCTTTTTAAAGTTATTCTTATTAATACTACTATATTAAGACTACTCCTTTATATAAAGTTCTTTTAAAAGAGCTTTAATCTTAATATATCTATTAAGTCTATTATTCTAAATACCCCTCTATATATTATAGAGATCCTTAACCTTAATAGAATAATTAAGATTAATTACTTAAAGCTCTATTACTATTTTATATAATTAAATTTACTATTTAATTTCTTTTATAATAAGAGCTCTATTACTATTATTAAGCTTCTACTTTCTATAAATAGGATAAGTATCTACGCCTATTATAATATAATTATATACTATATTAATAAGAGTAAGCTAATAGATACTACTATTAGATATTAAATATACTTACTATAAATAGTTATATACTTATAAGGTCTATTAATATTTAAGCTAACTTATATCTTTACTCTTCTCTTTATATTTACTAGTTATATTATAAAAGATCTACTACTTATAAATATTACCTTATATATTAATCTTATTACCTCCTTTCTTAATTATATAACTTTATATATAAGTAAAGTTATTTATTATATATAAATACTCCTTAATAGTTAGGAATATATTAATACTTAAAGGAGCTTATAATTTTATTAGAGTCTTACTCTACTAAAGTTATAGTTATAATAAGGGGGAGAGTAATAATATTAATAAGGAAGTAAGGTTAAAGAGAAGTAGATATAATATAAAAGGAGGGAGTAGTTATATTCTAATAATAATTAATAAGTTAAAAGGACTACTCTACTACTTCTTAATAATATTAAAAAATTAATTATAACTTAATTAGCTATTAAGTAGAGCCTAATTTACTAATAAGATTATATTAACTAACTAGTAAAGAGGATAGAAGATATAACTTAATTAGTTATAAGTTATATATTAAATTTATAAAATAAGAATAATATTAATATTATAAGTAGGGGATTTTCTAGGTTTAATTAGATAGGTACTTACTAATTATAATAACTAAGTATTAGCTAATTATATAAAGGGGGCTATTACTAGAAGGTCTCTTATTAGTTATATAAGATTTATCTAGAGTTATACTCTACTCTTATTAAGTAATTAAACTTATAACTTTATAACTAGTACTTCTAACCTATTAATTAAAGGCTAAGACTCTTAACTAATACTATTATTTATAATACGCGTATAATTCCTACTTATAAAGTAAATTATAAGCTTTATAATTATATAAATAACTTACAAATTCCTTTAAAGTAATTACTCTTATAGAAATTAAGTATATAAGTAGAAGCTATCTATTATAAAAAAAACCTTACTACTATTATAAAGTATATTATATCTAATATAAGTATTACTATTACTAAGATATAATAGTAGGAATATAAGATATAAAGCTATTATATTAAAGGTAAATATTAATTACTAAGAATTAATTAAAATATATATATAACTTAGTACTAACTTTATAAGTCTCTTTATAAATTATATATTAATATATAAAAGTACTTAATTAATTTATAATAGTAAAGTAGATATAAGTATTAGCTTATATAATTAAACTAGTTTATAATAATATTAGTTATAATAATATCTACTTACTAATAATATTTTCTTATATATTTAATTATTTTTAGTAATAAATAATAAATAATAATATTTATAATATAATAATTATTATTAGCTTCCTAGATATCTTTAATATATATTATTATAGGATATTATAAAGTATATAGATATTTTATAGTAAACCTAGCCTTTAAAGGCTAAGAACTACTATTTTACTTACTAGTAAGCTAATAGCTAAGCCCCTTTAAGTTAGTACTACTAGTTACTTAGTATATAGAAGTACTTTATAATACTAGATATTATAATATTCTCTTTATAATAATATCCTCTAATAGAAATTATATATTATTATAAATTATTTTAATTATATATAAGACTCTAGAATACTTAGTATAAAGAAAATTATATCTTCTTATCTAATTTTATATATATTTATAAATATTATCTTTATAATAGCTTATAAATCTAACTTATACTTAAAGCTTCTATATATCTTATCTAGTTTATTTTAAGTATTACTCTAGTTATTTTTAAATATACTACTAATATATTATAACTAGAATCTATTAATTATACTTATACTTCTTCTTCTTTATCCTTATAACTTTTATAAAGGTTAATAAAACTATTTTTAAAATTTATAACTAATATTTAATCTATTATAAATACTATTAAAGCTAGTTATAATACTTCTACTCTTTATAATTCTTATAATAGTACTTATAATAGTAGTATACCTACTTAGTAATAGTATTATCTAGAAGCTAAGGTATAGTATATATAATAGGTTAAGTATACTTAGATTTAAGCTATTATAACTTAGATTAGTAATAATAAGCTTATAAAATATAGTATATAAGAGAGGAGGTTACTAAGTTTAATAAAGAAGGAGTAAAATATTAGAAGAATAAAGAAGATAAGCCTTATTAATAATAAAATAAATTAATAATATTAGATATTAGATATTATTATATTTATATTTTATACTCTACTATCTAGCTACTTAAAGCTAATAAGAGGAGTTTATATCTAGCTTATAAAAGGAAATTATAATTTATAAATAAAGACTTTATCCTTTATTCTACTTACTATTATATTTCTAGATCTCTAGATATTATATACTACCTTATCTTATACTCTTTATACTAGCTTATTCTTATCTTTTATTAAAGTTACCTATCTCTTTACTTTTTAATTAGAGCTTATCTACTCTTATATAACTTTAAAGAGTTATTCTCTTACTAGTATAAACTAGTTAAATATACCTTATTAGATAATCTATTTAATTACTACCTTTAACCCCTTTAAAGTTAATCCTATTTAATAGAAGTTATTTAACTCCGCCTTTTAAAGTCTTAGTATCCTCTCCTTTATATAATTAGAGTAGAATATAATATATATCTTATATTCTTATACCTCTATCTATATTTATAATTAATACTATTAACTCTAAGTACCCTTCTCTTATATATAAAGGTATATAGTCCTATCTTCTTTATATATAACTAGACTTCTATTAAGCTCTTAGCCTTAAATAGCTTTATATAAAGATTAACTCTTATCTCTTAAATATTATAACCTAGTTATCCTTAGAGTTAATAGGTTTAAGTAGATCTTATAAAGTAGAGTATTAAGAACTAGATAAGTAGTCTTTATACTAAACTAGTTTAAAGGTATAATATATAATATATCTATTAATAGCTTAATAGTAATAGATTAGTCTTAATACCTTAGTACTCTAATATATTTACCTTTATAAATTACTAGGTAGATAGCTTCTTAATTAATTATCTTATAGAAAACTTATATATCTATATTAATAGTAGTAATACTATATTAACCTTAATAAGTACTAATTAATTACTTATTAAATAAGATCTAGAGCCTACTAAAATTAATACTAACTCTACTAGTCTCTAGTAAAGCGCTTATAAGGCTAAAACCTAGAAGTTATAAGATATACCTACCTACTAGGATAGATAAAACTCCTCTTTTTAAGATACTTTAAGATACTATTTTATAATATTAAGTTCTACCTCGCTATTATCTTAAGATATTCCTAATAAAAGCGGGGTCTAAGAATTTACTACTACTAAGAAGGTAGTAATAATCCTACTTCTAATAATAAAAAATCTACCTCCTTTAATACTATTTATCTATCTACGATTTAAGTACTCTAAGAATATTATAAGAATATAGTAAAGGACTTACTTTACTAACTATTTATAATATTACTTATTAGATAAGAGATAATTATATTAGCCTTCTAACTTTATAATTTTATTAAGATAGGATATTAATACTTTAATCTTATTAATAAAACTAGTTATTTTATAATCTTATATATTATTATAAAGAAGTTTAGACTTCCTAGGTAATTATATCTAACTTTAGTAAGAGAGAATAGATAATAGTCTTATTCTACTTCCTTTAAACTAGTTAGTTTACTAGGAGTTAAAGAATTTAAGCTATTCTAGCCTTTTAAGTAGGTAATTAATTAATTAATTATATAAAAGGTAGCGTTTAAGTTTAAGTAAGATATTATAACTATTTAGTAATCTCTTAAAGAACCCTTTATTATAACTACCTCGCTATTAATATCTTACTTAATAACTCTAATAGAATTAAGTACTTTAAGCCTTAAGATAATTTTAGAAACTTCTTAAGATACCTTCTAATCTACTAAAGAAGTAATTTATAATAAGTCTATTAGACCCTAGCGTACTACTAATATAACTTTAGTAGTATTTAGAAGTAAATCTTAATCTATTATAAATATAGCTAGTATTAATAACCTAGTAATCTAGTAGATTATCTAGGAAGTTATAACTATTATAATTTAGGCTTATTAGATAGCTAATCTAGTAGAAGCTAGGCCTTCTAACTTAGTTAGGCTTTAAGGCCCTTAAAGACCTACTAGATTTAATAGTAATATTATAAATAGAGGGGTATACTAGAACTCTAGTAATATTAGTTTCTTTAATTTACTTTATAATAGGAAATCTACTACTTCTAGTACCCTAGTAATAGAATATATATTTAAGGAGATATACTTTTATAATATCTACTTATTTCTTAAGTATACTTATAATATAGTAAGTATTAAAGGCGATAACTTAGTTTATACTTACCTTTAAACTTACTTAAAAGGTACTACCTTATTATAATAGCTAAGTAAGCTATCTAAGAATAATAAAAGGCTTATAAAAATAGGTATTAAGATTAATAAATAAAAATAAATATTTATTAATTAATTTAAGTAGCCTACTAATATAGCTATTAATTATACTTTACGCGAGAAATATACTCTTTATAATACCTCTAACTACTAGGAGTTATATAAATACGCCTAGAAGATTTTATAAGCTATTAAAGATATTAATCTTACTACTACTAGTAATTAACTTAATATAATATATAATAGACTTAATTATAACTTCTATTATAATATCTACTATCTTAAAGTAATTATAAAGTTAGAAGAATTCTTAAATAACTTTAATAAATTTTAATAGGACTAATAGATATATATAAGGTAAAACTATTAAAGTATAATAATAGCTAGGAAGGAAATCTTATTAAGTAACTATTTAAGAAATAAATAATCTACTAGGAATAGTTAGTATATATCTTATTAAAGATATTAGCTAAATTTCTAGTAGTAGTAATTCTCTAATTATCTAAATAATTACTAGAATAATACTTACTTTAATTAGTATAAGAGGCCTAAGTAATACTAGGATTAACCCTAGTAAGTAGGAAATTAAACCTTAAACGCCTTATATCTAATATATTTACTAGATTACTATTAAATAATAGCTAGTTATATAAATCTAGATCTATTAAATTTACCTCTTAAGTAAAACTAGTTAAGGTAATAATAGTAAAGCTATAATCTACTACTATTATAACTAAAGGTCTATTATAATAAAGTAGATAAGAATATAGAAGATATAATTAAAGAAGATTATAATAAGAGTTATAATACCTATTATAATAGTTATAAAGACTAAGAGAATACTAATTATAACTAAGAGTATAAAGAGGTTAATAGGGTATATCTATCTAATAATAGCTAAGACCTTAATATCTACTTTATAAATCCTATTAACCTTTAATCTTATTAATAGTACTTAGAGGCCTTTACCTCTAAGAATAAGCTTTTCCGCTACTTTTATACTAAGTAAGTAAACCTAGAAAAGTATATCCTAGTAGAAGAGTTATTTAATAAGGTAGATATATTACTAGTTATTAATTATATTAAGATAGATAAGAGGATCTTAATAAAATTAAGTATTACGCCTCCTTTAAAAAGACTAAGCTATATATTTTAAGGGTTTTATTATATAACTCTAGGTATTAGGATTATATTAGAAATCCTTAAAGTATATATAAATATTAGCTACTTAATAATATTAATTAAGTATACCTTATTACTTTAAATTATACCTAATTTAAAGCTTTCTAAGCTATCTTCTTTAATTTTAATTAGAGGATTAAGTAATATAATATATAAAATTAGTAAATATATAAAAATACCTATTTCTATTAAAAGTATCTTACTTAAGAAACTAGTTATAACTAAGATAATTATTAAGGTATATATTATTAATAGTCTCTAAGCTAATATACTTATTAGTAATAATATAATAATACCTTAGAAAATATATCTTAACCCTACTAGGTAATATATAACTATTAGTACCTACTAAGATATAGTTATAAAAATTAATACTATTACTAATTTAATACTTCTAGTCTACTAGATAATTTATATTAAAGGGATAGTTATAATCCTAGTAATATCTACTACTTTAATACTTATATCTTACTAGGGTAAAGAAGTACTTAATAATCGCGACTTTTTATTTAAGCCCTAGTATAAAGGTAACCTAGAATTTAATAGTAGTATATTTACTTATATTATAAATTCCTCTTTATTATTTATATAATTATATAATACTATAAATTAACCTACTTAAATCTTATAATATACCCGCTTTAATAATATTATTAAATATAATTAGATAGGTATATATTTAATTAGTTTTAAAGATATACTACTTACTACTTATAATTAGTTAACTTAAAAGCTAAGGTAATTATAGAAATTTAAAATTACTTAAAGTATTATAATTATAGTAATTATAGTAGTAATAATAGGTATACCTACGCCGTCTTAATACTTATTTATAATTCCTAAAATTAGTAGCTAGAGTACTACCTTATCTACTATAATAATTAATCCCTTACTAGAATATATAATACTTAGTAGAATAATAGTTTATAGTAAATATAATAATATAATTAAGATTACTATTATAACTAATAAATTCCTAGAAATCTAGACTAATAATAGATAAACTATTAATATCCTAAAAGATAAGTAGATATCTATTCTACTTAAATTAGAAGTAGATTTAAAGCCTTACTAGGTATATCTATTAAGTTAGAAAGATTAGAAAGTTATTAATAAGATATTTAGTAAAATATATTAATAAGGTAAAATAACTTAGTTAAACTAGCTAATAAAATTTAGTTACCTAGTTTTTATTATTTAATAAGATATATTTAAGGGTAAATAAAAAGGCTAAGTTATTATTAATATCTATAACTTAAATAAGATTACTAAGATAGATAACTACTTAATACCTTTATAATTAGAGATTATTAATATAATAGTAGGTTACCTATTTATATTAATAGTAGATACTATAAGCTACTTTTATTAATTTCTTATTAAAATAATAGATAGGCTTAAATTAACTATTATCTCTTATTATAACTAATAATAGTTAAATATAGTACTTATAAAGTATAAGGATTTACTACTATATATATAAAGGTAGACTAATAAGCTACTCTAACCTTTATAAGGTTTTATAAAGGTATATATTAATAATATAATTATATATTCTAAAACTTTAAATAAGTATCTAGAATACTTTTAACGCCTTTTTAACTTATACTATTAAAGGTGTATTTCTCTTAGCTCTACTAAGTTATTTCTAGAATATCCCTCTATTATACTACTTAGTTAAAGGGTAGATAGCTTAGGATTATTAATATCTATTAAGAAGATTAGAGCTTTAAGCCTTAAAATCTCTATTAAACTTATAAGATCTTAAAATATACTTTAAGCTTACTAGTTAGTTAAGATTATTAATCTACTAATATACCTAGATTATCTAGCCTTTATAAAGTAGGAAGACCTTATTAATAAAGGAGCTTCTAGTTAATAAGATAGGTAATAAAGTTAAAGATATAACTTAAAAATACTAATTTATAAAAGTAGTTATTAATAAACCTAGTATTATTAAAGTTAAGATATATAAAATATTATAAAATATATTTAAAAGTCTAGTCTTCCTTATTTATTATAATTATACTAGATAAATATATATTAATCTAGATACCTTTAAACGCTAGGATTTTATAGTAATAGTTTATTATATTAAGAGAGACCCCTTACTTAATAAGACTTTTACTAGGACTAGTATTTAACTTATACTATTTCTTAATAAGCTCTTAAATAGAGTTAAAAAGAACTACTAGCTTATTAAACTTAAGGTAGTAGGTATAATATAAATTATAAAGAAGATAAGATATCTTATTAAATCTTTATAAATACCTCCTATTATTATTTATATTAATTACTTTATTATAGTATTAATATCTAAGTAAATAATACTTATAACTTTAAATATAAATAAATTAAATCTTTAACTTATTTATACCTTATAATATCTATCTAGTTTTAATATTACTATATATTATAAGTTAGGTAAATTAAATATTATACCTAATATATTATTATAACTACTAGGATCTAAGTAGATACCTTAGAATTAAGAAGGTATTCTAGATATCTTTTATAGATATATATAACTAGATAAATTAGATAAAGTTATATTTCTACTTAATATTATAGAAGATATCTATTATATTACTTTAGTAGAAATATCTAGTAATTTTAAGTCTCGCTTCTAGGTTACTTATAAGAGTAATAAAGTATAAATAAGAATAATTAAGTTACTTAAGTCTATATATCCTAGTAAGTTTATAACTTAAGAATTAATTAAATTACTTAAGATATAATTTAAACTTAAAAATAACTTATTATATTATATAATAGCTAATAGTTATAAGCGCCTTTATATACTAGCGCTTATAAAATTTAAAGTATTTAAAATTACTTATAATATATCTAATTATAGTAGTTTTTATTATACTTATAATAGACTAGTTAACTCTATCTTTATAAGGTATTTATTTAAGAGACTATATACTTATATTATATATTACCTAGATTACTAGGTATTCTAGATTCTAGATTATATATTATACGGATTACTAATACTAGTTATTATACTAGTAATCCTATTTTACTTAGTTATAATAGACTTTATTATTAAACTCCTTAATATAAACGGGTTTAATATACTCCTAATAATAACTAATAAATTTACTAAAAAGGTCCTTTTTAAACTAGGTAAGAATATTTAAGGTATTAAGGAATAGGCTAATACTATTATTATTACCTTATTTAAAAGGGATAAGAGAATACCTTAAGTATTTATTAGTAATTAAGATACTAAGTTTATATTAGTATTCTAGAAAATAGTCTTTATAAAGTTAAGCGTAAGTATACTAACTTTAATAGCCTATTACCTTTAAATAGATAGGTAGTTTAAATAGACTAATTAGTTTATAGAAATTACTTTATACTTCTACCTATTAATATATCTAGAATCTAGTTAAGTAGAGGTACTACTATTTTTTAGTACTATTTATAATAACTCTATAAATACTACTACTAGACTAGTACTAAATAAAATTATATATAGATTTTAAGTTAATAATAATCTAGATCTATTATAATATCTACCCCTTAAAGATTATAATTACTTATACTAAGTAAAATAGAACTCTACTAATAAAGTTATTATATAAGGACTTTATATAAGTTAATAGGCTTTAAAAAGGATATTAAAGTATTTAAATTATTACTTAAATACCCCTATTCTTCTAGATATATATACGCGTATATATACTTAAAGCTAATAACTTAAAGTATACTTATAAGTTATATATAACCCTTATATATTACTTTTAGTAATACTATTACTAAGGTATATTATAATAGAAAATATATTACCTTTAACTTTTAAGAAGATATTATAATTTACCTTAAGTTATATTATAAATATTAGTTAAAAAGGACTAGTAAACTAGAAGCTATTTAAGTAATAAGTTAGCCCCTTTTAAATCTTAAGAAAAGTTAGGAATCTAGTATATTAACTTAATCTACCTCTTATAATAAAGATATATCTAGTTATTTCTATAACTTAACTAGAGCTACTACCTCCTACTCCTAACTTATATTACTACTACTATCTTAACTCTAAAATTTTCCTATCCCATAGGGACAAATAAACTGTAACCGCATTTCATTTAAATAGTACTAAAATTTTAATCGCATTTCATTTAATTTTCTATTTCTAAATGAAATGCGGCTCGAACCCTAACCGATTTCTAGGAAAAGTACACCGTTAGAAAGCCCTTGCTTAGCCCTATAAACTAACCTACTTACCTACC
>JAABUP010007265.1_pt1 | contig 15023 bp, 16 predicted proteins | sample 5559201 | NCBI WGS metagenome assembly JAABUP01 (sample SAMN10711887, study PRJNA513373) | rock metagenome | isolation source: Antarctica rocks | place: Antarctica | reverse complement strand
AAGTGTCACTTTTCTAACATCTGCAACTGAGAGTAAATTTCTGTCACTGCATGTTCAGAAGCATCAGTCTTCATTTGATTCTTGAGCTCTGAATCAAAGTGAACAAGAATGAGCACTGTCATAAAGACTTTCTTGAGATAGACAAACACCTTTGCAGCATCTTTCAACCACTCAAAGAACTCTGTCTTCTTCTCATTCTTACTGTCTTTCAATAGACCTGTAAGTGAGCTTGCAATTTGTGAATAGGCTTTAATAAAGTGTCTATAGAAGTTAGCAAACTCTAAAAAGACTTGTACTTTCTGAAAGGTCTTGAGGGTCAGTCAGGTTTTAATAGTGTCAATTTGTTGTGAATTCATCATTATTTCAATGATTGACACTATAAATTTCAGAAACTCTACAGTGTTAATAGAGAAAACACATTTCCTCAAGTTAACAAACAGCTTGTAGTGTTGCAACTGCTTAAGTATTTCACATACATGGTGTTTGTGTTCTTCTTTCAATTGTGAGTATATGAGAATGTCATTCAAATACACAACACAAATAAAGTTTATATGCTCTGCAAGTGCTCAATTAATATAGGCTTGAAAGGTTGCAGATGCATTAGCTAGCTCAAATGACATAATCAGGTATTTAAAGTGACTATAGTGTGTGTGAAACACTGTCTTTCACTCATCACTGACACATATGCAAATACAATGATAAACATCTTTAAGATTTAACTTGATGAAGATCTTAGCACTGCTTAGTCAGTTTAAGGTTTTGCTGATCAACAGCAATGAATGATGATTCTTCACAGTGATATTGTTTAATTTATAATAGTTAACACACAGTTACAAGCTATTGTCTTTCTTTGAGGTGAATAACACTATCACCCCTGCTGAACTAATGAAATGCTGAATTCAATTCTTCATTAAGGTGTTATTTAAATAGCTTTGTAGAACTTGAAGTTTCTTGTCTGACAAATTGTATAGAGAACTGTGTGAAGGGTTCTTCTCATTATTGTCAATGACATAATTGTGCTTTTTATGTGCAGAAAGACATTCTGCTTCAGATTTTAAGAAAACATCAGCATAGTCAGCATATGTCTGAGGTATAGATGACACTGTAGCAGTGCCTTGCAGGCATACTGTCAGCAATTTGAGTACAGATTAAAGAAAAGCACAGGTTACTGACCTCTCAGCTGTCTCTTCAAATTTGTTCAGGTCTTTTAGGCTCAACATTTGTGAATTGATGTTAAAGCACCAGCTGCACAACTTGCAGTTAATATGAACTTGTTTCTTCTCTAGAGCTGATAGGCTCATTATCAGATCAGGTTCATTCTTTTTCAAGACATAGAAGACAAGTTCACAGTTGCATTTCTGATCTCAGCTGTCTTTTAGTCAGTACTTCATCAGATATGCCTTATAGCAATAGATGAAGTTGTTGCTCAAAAGAAGAAAGTGTGATATCTTCACATTTAATTTGATTATCTCATTTGCAACAGTGAAATGCTGACTAATCACATTGAATTTAGCACTGATATTCAGAAGAAAGATGCACAATGCTTGACTGACCTTTATAACAACAGTCTTTTCAGCTATAATGCTGAGCACAGTCTTTACTTTCACTCTTTATTGCATTAACATTGAGGTCTTAATGTGACATTCTCTTTTTTTAATGAAGTCATCAAGAATATGTGAATCTTATTTAAGTTGTTCATTGACTTTATGCAATCACTTAAGTAATGGTCTTTTTCTTGACAACAGTAACAGATTACATTCAGTCTTGTTCTTAAGTGAAAGAAAGATGAACTTAATGTCACATTGATGTTATCTCATTGTGTCAATGATGTTTGCTCAGATAGTCTTTGATCAATAGAAGAAAATGCTCAACCTGAAGTATTTCTTAAATGAGAACCATCAAAAGTCTTCTTCAGCTCTATAGCATTAAGTGTGTGAAGGTTGCTCTTCAGCTGTGCAGTCAGAGCTATTAAGCTGTCTTGCTTGTTCAAAAGATCTTAATAATTTAACAAGATCTTTCTGATTTCTGATTGCAGCTTTGTGAAGAAATGCATTACTAGCTGTTTCTCATTGTATAATGTCAACTGTGCTTTCAGAGTGCTGAGGTAGGCTGCAAAAGTGTGCACACTTTGACTCAGCTTCTGTATAGCCTCAGTGTATGTCTGTGCATTATGCAACTGATGATTCATCAAATCTTCAACAAGATTGAGAAGATAGTTGATGAAGTACTTTCATGAGATATTCTCAAGAGAAACAGTTTTCTGATGTTGATATCATGCTTTTCATGATTTTCTCATCAAAAACTGCATGATGTATAAAATCTTTGCTTCATTCTTAAGAAAGTTTTCAGACATCAGGTGAAACACTGTCTCTGCACTGCATACAAAGTTGAGATGCTTCTGTACTGTCTTCTTAGTATAGATTTTCAAACACTTTAAGCAAATGTTTTTCTTCAACATCATTGTGCTGAGGTAGTTCTCTGCAGATTGCTTAATAAAGGCTATGAATTGAATGTGCTTTAATATAAAAGAAATATAATCAGCCTCTGAGTCAAAAGGGTCATCAACAAGCAGCTTGTCAGCATCTTGACTTTGCAGCACTTGAATCTTCATCTGAATAGATGTAAGACAATGTTTCTTTAAAAGCAGATTTCTTTTCTTTTTTGTCTGTTTCAACTCATTGTCTAAACCTTGTATTGTAAATGTGAAATCATCAGTCTCACATTGCATTGTTTGTAATGAACCAGCTGAAGATGAATTTTTTTCAAGAAGGTCATCAGATTCTGCACAACTTCAAGTTTAATGAGATGAACTTGATATGTGACTGTCACTTTGATGACATTGACTTCTTATCTGCATATTGTCACACAACAGACTGTTAACTGAGAGAGGTTTAAGAGATTAAAATTGTAAGGTTTCACATCTATTCATCTCAGATAGGTATCAGAACAGGTTTATGACAGTGTGAGATATGACAATGCACAGACTATTTAATAATAAAGTAAGACCATATATCTTAATTGATGTTAAGACTAATCTCTGAAGAGTCTTCATGTACAAAGAAGCTCTTCTTATATGAGTTCTTGCTTAGCATGCTTAGTAACATGAACTACATCTGTATTCACTTTAATAGCTACACAGTCAAAATTCTTTCAAAAATTTGACAACTCAGCTATCTGTTAACCCTTTTCAAAGATTTTTGCATCATGGTGTGACAAGCTGTTTATATTTTTAAACAAAAATCAAAATGTTCGCAAAAGTGTCATCATGGTCAGAAAAGGCTTAGGGTACCGGTTTTTATTGAAAGTTACACACTTAAAATTTTCAAATGTTCAAGAAATTTAACAGCTTCACTGTCAATTGACATTTTCAAATAATTTTTGCATCAAAGAGTCACATTTTATTCACTCTGTCAGGCAAAAATTAAAAGCTGTGCAAAAGTGCTCAAACAAGCCTGAAGAACTCAGAGTACCGGTGGTATTTTAAAAAGTGATACCCTGAGTCAAATCTGGTAATTTATTTTTGTGTACACACACAAAAAAGTGATACCCTGCCTCAGAGTACTAAGGAAAATGATGTTAGCATTTCACAAGATTCAGATTGCTGTAGAGAATGAATAAAAGATGACATTTTATATGAGGTATGAGTTGTATGAATAAATGATGACTTCTTTTAAGCTAGTCAATGTCTTAAGCACATTTCAGAGATATATTAACTGAGTCTTGCAGAACTTTTTAAATAAGTTTTGTTTGATTTATGTGAATGATATTCTCATCTTCACTGATGAGTCTTTGCATCAGCACTGAGATTATGTATGAAGAGTACTACTATGACTTTGAGAAGTTAACTTACAGATTGACATTAATAAATGTAAATTTAAAGTCAAGTCAATCAAGTACCTAGAGTTCATTCTGAAAGTTGAAAAGAACATACAAATAAACTCTTAAAAGATGAAGACAATCATGAACTGACAAGTCTTTAGATCAGTAAAGAGAGTACAGAGTTTCATAAACTTTGTAAACTTTTACTGAAAGTTCATTAAAAACTTTTCTAATTTGATTATGTCAATAATGACTCTCATACAAAAGAACACATCTGTTAAGTGAATTGAGAAAGCTGATCAAGAGTTTAAGAAGCTAAAGATTATGTTTATTTCAGTGCTGATTCTAGTTCTGTTTGATCATACATGTATGACTGTGATGAAAACAGATTTCTCAGATTGATGCATAAATGAAATTCTGTTACAGTTAGTGAATAATGTGTGAAGACTTTATGTCTACTATTCAAAGAAGAACACATCTGCAGAGTGCAATTATGAGATTTATGATAAAGAGATGCTGATCATCATACAATGCTTGAAAGAGTAAAATGCAGAATTGAGAAGTGTATCAAGTTTTCAGATTTGTATAAATCACAAAAATCTGAAATACTTTATAACAGTTAAAAAGCTTACAGAGCAACAAATGAGGTGGTTTTTAATACTGTCATAATACAACTTCTTCATATTATACTTATTGAGTAAGCAAAATGAGAAGACAAATGCTTTATTGAGACAGAAGCAGAATGTGTCAATGAATTTCTCAGACAACAGAGTACAACATTATATGACACAAATAATACATTCTGAAATAATGAGCAAGCCTATACAGGCTGCCTCAATGACAGTAGCAGACATATTAATCTCTGTGCTTGTACAAGATCAAAACTTGTTCAGTGAGATCACAAACCTCAAACAGATGTGAATGAATGTTGAAGCAAAAGATGAGTTGTACAATGAGCTTTGTCAAACAATTTACAAGAAACAGAGATCATTTTTTACTGTTTTAAAAGTGAGGGTATTCATAATGAAATGCTTCTTAAGTGATGAAGAAAAGCTACTCTTTTGTGAAAGATACTGAGTGCTGTTCTCAGAATCTCTTTATACAGAACTGATTTAGTATACACATGACTCAACAATGACTGAACACTCAGAAAGAAATGTAACTGATGTTCTTTTATCACAACAGTTCTTTTAATCTGAGATGCTACAGAATGTTCATACATTCTGTCAAAATTGTGACAAATACTGTATAAACAACAGCTGAAAAGACTGCTGACAAGGCTTCTTAAAGCCTTTACCTGTATTGAAGCGGATTTGACAAAAGATATTCATTGACTTTGTAGTAAATTTACCATCAAGTGAGGATTGTACAAACCTTCTAATAATTATAAATTGTTTTAGCAAGAAGATAATGCTGAAACTATGCAAGAATATGACTGCAGAATGGGTGGTTCAGACATTTGTACAATGTTTCTATTGAGCTCATGAATTTTCTATCACAATAGTCTCAAATTGAGGCACTTAGTTTGTGAGCAGCCTATGAAAGAAAGTCTGTTAACTTTTGAAGATTGTACAAAGAGTGTTCACAGCATATCACTCAAAAACTGACAGAGCAACTGAGCAAATGAATCAGAATGTTGAGCTGTACATTTGTACATTCTTTAATTATAGTCAGAACAACTGAGCAAGCCTGCTTCTCATGACTGAGTTAGTTATAAACAATCATGACTTTGTTTCAACAGAGATGAGCTTCTTCTTCTTGTTTCATGAGTATTACATGAAGCCTTTACAACTACTTGAAAAGTTGAAGTCTGTACAATTTGCAAAAAGTTCAGTACAGAAAGCTGATCAAATTGTATGAAAGATGAAAGAAGTCATAAAGTGAGCACAGATAACTATGACTGTCACTCAGCAAATACAGAAAAAAACAGTGAATTGAAAGAGACAGCAGTTGTATGACTTCAAGAAAGAAGACTAAATCTGACTAAATCTTAAGAACATACATACAAACTGTCTGTGTAAGAAGTTTGATGCAAAGAATGTTAAATACATCATTGTTAAGAAGATCAGCTCACATTTCTTTTGTCTGAACACACTGTTGAGTATTCATAATGTGTTTCACTCAGTCATGCTTCAGTCAGCAGTCATGAATGCTCTTTCTTCTCAGTTTTTAACAGATCTGCAATCTCTGTCACAAATTGTAAGTGATAAAGAAGAGTTTGAGATAAAGAAGATTCTGAAGAAGAAATTTGTACAATGTAAAGAAGAATTCAAGAAAAAGTACTTAATAAAATAAGTCAGTTATATCTGACTCACATGAGAACTGACATTCACTTTAAAAGACACAGTGATGTTAAACTGATGAGAGTTAATGCAACCTGAGATAACTAAATCTTAATTGTATGTAAGAAGACTGAGATGCTTCATGAGTTTGAGAGATCATACAGAGTTCAAAATTTAGTTTTGAATTTATTTAATTTATTTCTATGTTAATTACTAATGATGCCTTCTTGATTTCATCAAAGCTACTTGTTTTGAGCATCACACAGAGATGAGGCATACAGCTTAAGTGTCATACACAGCTCATACAACTAAATCTATACTAAAGGCAACACAAGAAAAGAAAAAGAAGTTGTACATACTTAAAGATTGAGGTTGATAACAACTGTTCTCACTGACAGTGAGATCAGTGCAATTCATCTCAGCTTAGCAACACACTCACTTTCATTAATGCTGTTGTTGTTCTCATTGTTCAAGATGACAATGAGTACATCATTGTTGTGTACAGAACAGTGAGCAGCATGATCACATCACTTGCAGTTGCTGCAACACTCACTGAAATGTTTTGATGTACAATGACATTTCAAAAAGAGTGTCATATCATGTTTTTAACAGTCAATACAACTGTCAGAAATCAACATGTCTTGACTCTGAATCAGAATTGCATTGATGTATGACAGCTAATGAGTTCTCATCTGCTGCAGTGTGGTACAGATTTGTACAAATAAAACATTGTCACTGAGCAAAGTGAGAATAACCACTGTTTAAGAAAAGTGAACATACAAAGTGAGCTGCTGTTGATCAACCTCAAAAACAGAATTAACATCAGTGTTCATAAAAGTAAGAACAGCAACATAAGTGTTGTACAAGACAAGAACTCTACAAGTTGTCAGCTTAAAGACACATACTTGTATGACACTTACATAATAATAGTTGTTGTTGTTGTTGCTGCTGCATTTGTTATATGAGAGTCAGTGCTGAAATATTCAATCAAGAAAGATTTCACATACAAAAGATAACAGTGAGAAAGTTGAAGAAGAAAGAAAAAGAAATTTAAGAAAGAAGATGAGAGGATTTTATAACTCACTTCACTGACAAATAAACTGAAGTAAATTGTTGAAGAAAACCATGTGTTGACAAGCAATAAAAAAATTTTTTCTCTGCAAATCTTACCTGTATGAAGCAGGCAAACATGTGTCAACAAACAATGACAATTATACAACAACCTTTTCAGATGCTTAAGGCACAACCTTAAAGAAAATAAAAGAGATAATGTCATAAGTTGAACTCATATTAAGGTCTTATAATCTAGTTGATTACTAAGACTTTAAGACTAAAGCACATTATCTTCTCACTTCTGTATGAAGCTCTTCTTTTCTCTTCATAGTATTCTTCTTGTATTTAAAAATTATCAATTGAGCATCAGTCTCATTGTGAACCTGTAACAGTTATCAGCAAAGTTTAAATTACTATGTAGTGCCTTCTCTTCTGAGAACGTAGAAGTCTCTCAAGCTGGTTTAAATCTCAGTTTAACTTCAACATAAGGTTTGTGATGTAGTAAAATTGCATCAATTGAGATCATAGTCAGCCACAGATGTAGAATGCAAACTTTATATCTGCTCAAACCTTTAAGTGCACTCTTTACATGTGTATGACGTCTTGTATCAAGTATGCTGACATCACAATTGTTTATTTCTTCTTGCTTGTATCTTCTTTCTTCTTTTTGAAGATCTTCTTTGCTGACTTCTTTTTCTTCTTGCAGTTTTTGCTCTTGACATCTGTTGACTGTGCTATCAGTTGCTCAAGAATCTTAAGAATCTCTTCATTGATGATCTTCTTGTTCATCTTGTATTTTAACACATCAGATAAAAAAGACACACTCAAGTACACTAAGTTGTTCTTTGTGATTGTCACAAAGTTATCAGCAATGCTTATTCTTACAAATTCCCTGAACCTCATGTGACATATCAACAGTGTTAAGAAGCCTATTGACAGGTTCATCATTCTTGTCATCAATGACTTCATACTGTCTTAAAATGTTTAACTGTACACACTCTACAACACTCATCTTAACAGCTCACTCATTATCAAGCTGTTATAAGCTGAAGAGAAAGGTTCTGAACTTTTTGATGATTTTAAAGAGTATTTGTCTCAAGCTTGACCTCTTCAGTCTGTATGTTACTGTTGTCTGTTAATGTAATGTTGAATGATTTGATAACGTTTTCACCTTGTCAGTGCTTAGACTAACTCTCATCTTCACACCTCATATCTTCTCAACTTTTGAGACACCTTCATTCTTAAAACCCTCACTAGGTGCAAGAACTATCTTCTTCTTTTTCTTTATCTCATTTCTTTTAAACAGTCAGCACATAGTACTCTTCATCAAACTACAACTGTAGCTCTTCATCACTTTATTCAGTAAGACTGTAATCTTCAATTGTGTAAGAGGCTTTTCAGCTGCTGTCTTCTTCTTCTCTTCATCAGTTTCAAATGTCAATAGATCAAGAGAAATCATCAGTCTTAAGAGTACTTCATTTGCATAATGTGTTGTTAACAACAAATCTGCCTCTCAACCTGAATGAGTGTCATCTTCATTCTTCTCTGAAGATATAACAATGATATTGCAGACAATCATTCTGAAACCGTCAATTTGTGCATTTACTTGTATTTTGATAACTTCTGCAGACTTAAGAGTCACAAAAGCTTTCTTAACATCTGAAGAAAGCAAAGTATATGACATGATAAATGAGCTTGATGAGACTGTTGTAGAATGAGATATTTTTGATTAACTGTCTTATTAGCAAAAATTGTTGATGAGAAGCACTTTAGGTCAGACCTTTAAAAATCTTCTTGCTTTTCTATATCTTTACTACTTCTTTCTTCAGTAATTTGTCATCTTTTTGACAGATTTTCAGAATCTTTTTCTCTTCAACACATCATTCTATGCATTTTAAATTAGCTTAATCAACCTTAGTCAGAAGGTACAGACAGAGCAATACCTGTTATGGCTTTCAAAACTCTGTGAAAAATCTGCACTGCAGTCTTGTACTTTGTAAGTGTGTCAGAGTTGTTGAGCAAATAGTCTGCATAGTACATGAATGATCAGCCTTGTGAACTAAGATGAGTTAATAACAGTCTCATAAGATGGCCTTACCTATCTCTTTGTCTTCAGTTATGACTTACAATCAGAATGTTTTCAGATTGCACAACAAATTTAACAATTGCTTATAAAAAAGCTAAGTATGAGAGTAAGAAGCTGTTGTGTGAGCTTTGAAGAAGCAGCAAGATGAGGTCTTGTTAAAGTCAAATTTCTCTTTTGCACTGACTGACTCATTTAGCTGCATCTTCTCACTGAACCCTGACTGCATTAAATATGTGTACTTGTACAAGACAGTCAACGTGCTCAATTTAAGTTATACTATACTATTCTTGATCATATCAGACAACTTAAGGTGTGCATACCTGTACAATATATGTTCAAAAAGATCAGTGTGCTGGTTTTGTATGCTTTTAAAAGGTCAATATCATTCACAGCAATAGAGAAAGAAAAAGAAAGATCAACAATCAAGTCACAGTTCTTTATTTAACCTGCAATCAAGGCCTTGCAGAACAGCATGACAGAAGAAGAACCATTATCAGTTTGCATTCTGACACACAACATCTGTTATGCAACACAATCTTCTTTCAAAAAAGAAAAGCTGTGAGCTGACTGAAGAAATCAAGTCATCAATGAGCTTTATTACAATACACTTAACAGTTTGAATGCATTTATTTGCCTTTAAGAGGTACTTTATAATCAGCTCATCAACATTGAAGATGGCTTGAATGTGAGCAAATTTCTGTTATTGTCAGTAGAGTCAAAATGGGCTTTTATAGACATTGATCAGAATAACAGTCATGAAGCTGAGAAGTATTCATTAATCTTTTATCAACCTTCTGTGTGGGAACTGAAGCTCTCAAAAACCATATAACTCTTGAAGATGCCTGAGCAATCATTAAAGAGCTGAGATGCTGCTTTGATCTGTATTCTCACTGTTGACTTATTTAAACATCATCAATGTAAAAAGTACATGCTCACTATAAACATGCATCTGAACAATCAGAGGTTAAAGTTAAGATATGAAGCAGTGAAGATCATCTTGCATAAGATAGAACTGCAGACAGACTAAGGCTCAGACAAGTGTTCTCTATCAGTGTTTCTTGCTGAAGATCTGAATAGTGAGCTCAATTAAGAAGCGTACAAGCTTCTGAATGACACAGGCTCTTACATGAGAGATTTAAGAAACTTAATCCTTTTAGAGAATCACTACAGACATGATGATATCTTTACAGAATTTGAAGATAAGAGTGAGAGGCTGAAGAGAATTGACTTTATCTTTCTTGATGAAAAGAAGATGTCATCATCAACCACAGATGAGCATAAAAGAATAAAGATACACTAAACTAAGCTAAATTACTCTGTACTGAAGAACTGCTTCAATGACAGTGTGTATTTTTCTGATCACTGTGCTGTAGTCAGTGACAGATTTGTAGTGTAGCTCAGACAAAATAGATGACAGCATGTCTCAGTGTGTTCTGAGAATTCAGTCACTAAGTTTTAATCATGATTGAGTGATGTGCATTGACTCTTTATGATGATTGTTAATCTTATTACCACTTCATTCAGTCTTCAGAGTTTGAGTGCAGCAAGAAGAAGGCATATGAAAGACCTCATATCAGTACATTCTTTGCTGCAAAGCCACAATCTTCTTTGTAACAGTGCTCAGATTAAGGTACGCTAAAGCTGACTCACTCATGCAGTCTGTTAAGCTGTCTTGCTGTGCTTGTCATTGAGAGTGTTGAGGTGTCATGTGACTTACATCATGGTAGGTGTTCTGTCATACACCTCACAGGTGTACCTGTCAGTTCACACCATACCTATTCAAGTATGGCCATAACAGTTGACTGCAGCCATTTAATTGATGAAGTTTATTCTTCAGTCTGAAGCTTAATTTAACATATCCTACAGAAGAAGTAAATACAAAGGCACTAACAACCAAAGTCTTCCATCTTTGGCAGCTTTACGGCAAAAGATTTTTGACCCCCCTACTAGCCCTCGGAGACAATGTCGATGTGACAGGCTCAAGGCGATGCCATTACTAATTCCCGATCACTAACCACTTGCTAAAACCGAATTGACGGCATTCACGTGTGGAAGAGGGAAAACGCATTTTCTATACCGTTTCTTGCTACAGTCTAGCTTGGGGTTGACTCTTGTCCTTGCCGAGTCCCAATTCTTTGATAAAGATGTCCGCAGCCTTCTCCCCGACCGCAAACGCGGTGTTACCAGTATTCGCACCAACGTTCTCAGGAGGCACACTCAAATCGGCAAGCTTAAGTCCTTTGACGCCATACACGTTCAAATTTCGGTCTACCACACCCTTCTTCTCTCTCGGCGCCATCTTGCAAGTACCTAGCGCATGCCATGTCGTAGATAGGACCTCGCGGACTCTCTGCTCGATCGCCTTGTCATCCTCAGGTGAGTACTCGATGCGCGCTGCATCGTCAGTCATCACCGGTCCGTCCGCCTTCTCGATGACGGCGGCTTTGGATCCAGGCGGGAAGCGAGGATGGTTTTCCGCCAGCTCGCCGCGGAAGATGGGCATGCGGCGCCACATCTCGCGAGATACCTTGTATGCCCAGATGTGCTTTTTCACGTCAATATCTCCAGGGTCTGTAAGCCAACCGGTGTCGAAGTCAACGGGGTCGGACATGGCTGGCCCAGTAACGTGGACGTGGCCACGAGAGTAAGGGTACGCTGTCCAGTTCGCCATGGAGACATATTCGGCATCGTCTGGAAGGACTGAATAATCGCCGTAGTAGCTGCTATCCGGTTAGCACGACGGTTGAAATGGAGGAAAGTTTCAACACTGTGTGAGCGTCTTACCAGCAATACAACCCCATGATCATGAGAGGTCTATCAGGGGCATCCTTGAAATCTCGGTCCCAGGCTTTCTTGAATTCCGGTCCAAGAGCCTCAACTTCGGCTTCGGTCGGACGGAACTTGCCTTGGGCATCCATCGCGTTCGTGCCGAGAAGCTCATCGGTGTTTCTGATGGCCTCCTCAATGTTGAAGCGGCCATCTTGGTAACCATTGATGGTTTCCCGCGGTGTAAGGTTTGTTCGGTACGCCCACAATGACAGGTGGTGATCCTGATAGTCGTTTCCGACGCCCGGAAGATCTTCAAGGACAGGAATACCAGCGCGCTGCAAGATCTGCGGATCACCTATTCCCGACCGCTCAAGGATACCTGGTGTGGCATTTGCGCCTGACGAAAGGACCACCATCTTGCGGGCGCGCACTGTGCGCAGAGCGGTGTATGCAGTAGCCAGGAACTCAGGGTTGGCAAGGTATTTGGGATTGGTCTGGTACTCGACCCCGACGGCTCGCTTGTTGTCGTCGAACAGAACCTTCAAAACTTGCTTCTCAACCAGCACATGTAAGTTGGGATAGTCTCCGCTCTGCAGCTTTGGATGCAGGTACCGGTGAGCAGCGTCCTGACGTCGTCCATTTGGTCCAACATAACGATAATAGCGCTCTATGGCATTGTTAGCGTCGAGGTTCTGTAAATCTCTCGCCTCTGGATATCCGAGCTTCGCAGCCGCTTCGATGAAGGCATTTTCGGCGCGGCCGCACGTGTGGGTGCCCTTGGAGACGTTGATGGGACCGTCGAAGCCGTGTCGGTCCTTGTCGCCTTTGCCATGGTAGGTCTCGATCTGTGAAGTAATTAGCGATGGACTGATAATATTGCGCAAAGACAGCAGACACACTTTCTTCAAGAAGGGAAGCATCTCATCAGCAGTCCATCCAGGTGTCTTCCATGAATCGAAGTCGGATCGCTGGGCCCGGGTGTAGACCATCCAGTTCATTGCAGACCCGCCGCCAAGTGTCCCTCCAGATGGTACAATGGGCGACCGATCAGCTAGCTGCGGTGACTTCTTCGTCTGCCAGAAAAGCGTGATCTTGCTGCTGGGGAAGAGATTCCGCGGATACAGCGCTGGGTGGACAACTTCAGGCATGCCATAACTATTGGGGCCTTGCTCAATGACTAGGATGGACAGGTCGCGATCTGCTTCGGCCAGGCGCGAGGCTACTACGCATCCAGCAAGACCACCTATGACAGCTTGTTAGTGGAAAATGATATGGATTGTGAGAAGTCTGACGTGTATCTTACCTCCAGCAATCTGGTTTCCGTTAGTACATGAGTACCTGAGACTGATTTGGCAGGTAAAGGTTCGCCATGTTACTTACAATCACGTCTACCTCTTTGAGGTCATCTGGGAGCTTCGTGTGGAGAGGCATGATGAGGTTGGGTCCGGAAAGATCTGTCTAGGTCTTCGCTGTTGCCTTCGACGAGGCACAAGAGCCGGCATCTTGATCTGAGCTGGTCAGCACTATATAGATGCGAGCAACGCGGAGAGCCTATTGACGAAGAGCGGCGGGGTCATCCCCTCATTCTCCTCTTTACCGAAGTTTGCCAGCTATAGCTGCCTGGTAGAGAAAGCTTGAGGCCTTCGACCCCAATATCAGTTGAATTCAGTTGACTGCCGGACACCGATTACAGCTAAGAACACAAGATGAGCAAGGGTAACCCCTCCTTTAACCCCGCTTTTCACCTGAGCCACAGCGAGGCCACAGCATAGAGCTTGAAGCCCCCATGAGACTTGTCGTACGGTAGTCTAGCACGTCTTCGAGCCAAACGACTACTAAGGAGTACTCGGGGCAATGTGTCCGAGCCCGTAGGGTTTCCTACGCAGAAGTCTGACGTCTCGAGGTCCAGTAAGCTGGAATGACGGGCATCCATAACCACTACTCATCTTGAGACTTAATTTGCCTCACAGCTGAGCCAGTGAGCAATGCGTCCCATTTAATGGGGGAGAGCTTGTAGCCAGCCAGCTTCTCAGAAGAAGGGATCCAAATCGAGAGTTTACATCACGAGGCCAGTGGATATTGCGGGTTTGCGCGGTTGTCCATGAAGCCAGGCACGAAGACCAAGGTCCCATGGGTAGCACCGCACGTCGGCCTGGGGGACCGAATCCAATTGGAGAACAGAGCCAGAGTACGCTAATGACCGTTGAGGCAAACGGTAAATGATAAGATTACCTATCTGTCCTATATTGGAGCTTTGGCAGGGCAGAGTGAGTTTGAGAATACGATTGAGCTCATTGAGGAGATGGAGAATGACATTGGTGAGAAGCCAGATGCGTATACGTCAGTTGATCTCAACCAAGCAGACACTAGGAACAGAGCTGTCATGTTACCAGCATCGCGACATTCTACAATGCCATCCCGTGGCAATACAGGAAAGACGAAGTCGAGGCATGGGCGAAACAAGCTTACCCTGAGTTAGGGGACGAAGTTCTTACGTTTGGAGAAGAGATTGATGAAGAGTGGGAGATTCGTTATTTCAAAAATTGATCGCACGATCGACGCTACGGATGATTTTCTGGTTGCGGAGGGCGAATATGAGCCAAAACTAGCAAAGCACTCGCAAGTGCTGTTGGAGGCTCCGCGTGGTTAAAAAGCAGGAAACGGAAAGCTATTTTTGCTGTCTCGGGAAATGATAGGCAATGATGTGCAAAGGTTTTTCTGTATGCTTCAAATTGTATGGCGGTCCAAACGATGTTCCGCCAATACTGCCTGTTCAGTTTCCATAGCGCCCTTCCGAGTCAATGATCATTACCATGTCCGCCAGTGCAGTTAGGTATGTTTGTCATCCCTGCGCTTCGGCCTTGATTGCATGATGACAGGCCGTGTGTTCCCACAAGCCCTCATGTGGCTCCGTCAAGCGCCAGTCATACAGACGCCACGTTTCTTGTGGCGGCTATGCAAGGCTCGATTTCTTTTTCAGCTCTAGCCTCTCTTTGATGAAGAGAAGTATCGGG
>JAABUP010007264.1_pt1 | contig 15024 bp, 14 predicted proteins | sample 5559201 | NCBI WGS metagenome assembly JAABUP01 (sample SAMN10711887, study PRJNA513373) | rock metagenome | isolation source: Antarctica rocks | place: Antarctica | reverse complement strand
TGACTGGCGACAGCCGCCTCACTGGCTGACGGCATGCCCAGGGCGGAAGGGATCAGTACATCAGCGAGTTCGGCGAAACGCTGCCGCTTCTCGTCGGTCAACATCGTTGCTCCTCGAGGCAGGTCCGGGCAGGGTCAGCGAAGGTCAGGACGAGACTGCCTGGTCGCGGCGACTGGCGATCAGGTGTTCGACGGAGCGAAGGGCCAGCGCCATGATCGTCGCGGTGGGGTTGACCCCCGAGGAGGTGACGAACGTGCTGCCGTCGATGACGTACAGGTTGGGTACGTCGTGTGCACGGCCCCACTGATCCAACACCGACGTCGCAGGGTCAGTGCCCATCCGCGCGGTGCCGAGCAGGTGCCAGCCGCAGTCGCGCATCAGCCGCGTCGTAGAGGTGGAGACGGCACCGGCAGCCTCGTGCGCCTCGCGGGCCCGCTCCACGTGAAAGTCGATCAACCGGCTCGTGTTCTCCGAGCTCGTGTACTGCAGCTTCGGCGCCGGGATACCGTCGGAGTCGGTCAGCTCGGGGTCCAGGATGACGCGGTTGGCCTCGTCCGGAAGGTCCTCGGCGATGATGCCCCATTCGAAGGACCGTCCGAGGTTGGACTTGACATTGCGGTGGAAGTTCTCGCCCCAGGACTCATGCACCGGCCGGCCGCCGTAGCCGGACCGCATGCCGAGCGGTCCGCCACTCGGCATGACGTTCCACTTGGCACCGCGCACGAAGCCGCGGGACGTGTCGGTCTCGTAGAACTCCATCGACTCGATCGACTGACCTGCGGGCCCGAGCCAGCTCTCGAGGTTGTCCTCGTAGGTGCCAACCACGGCGCCGTACGGGTGCATCATCAGGTTCTTGCCGACGAGTCCCGAGCTGTTGGCCAGCCCGTCCGGGAAGAGGCTCGACGTGGACAGCTGGAGGAGTCGGGGCGTGCCGATGCCGTTGGCGGCAACGATGACCACCGAGGCCTTCTGCTGGCGCTCGACACCGCTGCGGTCGAGATAGACCGCGCCGCTCGCGAGACCCTTGCCGTCGACGGTGATCTCGCGGACGCGAGCGCCCGTCACGAGGAGCGCACCCGCCTCCAGCGCCTCTGGCCAGTGCGTGATGTCGGTGCTCGCCTTGGCGCCGGCCGGGCATCCGGTGAGGCACGTGCCGTACCGCAAGCAGCTCGGACGGTGGCGGTACTCCTTCGACGGGATCGAGTTCGCACCCGGCCACCAGTGCCAGCCCAGCTTGTCCATCCCCTGGGCCGCGCGGCGTCCGATCTTGCCGATCGCTAGGGGCGGCAGCGGGTAGCCCGCGCCGTTGGGGTAGGCCGGGTTGTCACCGAGGCCGGAGACGCCGACCTCGCGGTCCATCCGCTCGTAGAACGGCTGGAGCTCGGCGTAGGTGAAGGGCCAGTCGTCCGCGATGCCGTCGAGGGTCTTCACCCGGAAGTCCGAGGGGAGGAACCGGCACCAGTGAGCGGCGTAAAGGATGGTGCTGCCGCCTACGCCGCTGTACATCAACGGGTTGACGTCGGACTCCGTCGTCTCGACCGGATAGTCCGACTCGCCCGCGCGCACGTTGGGATTTGGGTGCCACTGCTTCTGCTTGACCAGCTCCCACTCCGGCTTGTCACCAGCGAAGTCGCTCGGCGGGGTCCATCCGCCCTGCTCCAGGCAGACCACGGTGAAGCCGTTCTGCGCTAGTTCCTTGACGGCCACGGACCCGGACGCACCCGCGCCGATGACCAGGACATCGGCCACGTCGGGCAGCTCGGCCACTGAGCGATACTCCACGTCTCGCACCTACCTCTGGTCTATCGAGCCGACAGTGCGGGCAAGCCGGGACGGCGTCGCGCGCGTGTGGGTCAGATTACGGTCACGTTTCGCAGAGCACAACCTTGCCATCAAAAATGGAACAGCGATTGCGCGTTATCGACCAGTGGCTTATCCATCTGAGTGCCGGTTCCCTCAAGGAGGGCTCCGTGTAGCACTACATCTCGTGGCATGACCTTCTCCAGGCCTCAAGATCTTGTCCCCCTGGCAGTGAAATGGATAAGCCACATCGACCAATTGGCGAACGAAGTCATGGCGCGAGGGGGTCAGGCCATGTCGCTCGGGCTGCCCCGGTAGCCCAGCCGGGCGCTGGCGCGCGCCGCGACATCGGCAACGAGCGCCCCGAGCGTCTCGACGCCGTTCTGCTCGAGCCGGAACTCCGGCATCATCACCGAGAGCGCGGCGATCGGCTTCGTGCTCGCGTCGTGGACCACCGCACCCACGGCGAATACACCGTCGCGCCAGTACGCGCTGTTGACGGCATAGCCCTTGTCGTGGAACTCCTCGAGCAAGCCTCGGAGCGCCTCGGCGTCCTGGATGGTGTGCGCGGTCGCCTGGGTGAGTGGTTGCTGCAGATACTCCTCGCGGAAGTCCTTGTCGTCGGCCAGGAAGGCCAGCCCAGACGAGCAGGTGTGCGCAGGCCAGACCGCGCCGACCGAAGCGACCGAGACCACCGACTGGGTCGAGGGGATCGAGTCGATGCAGACCGAGTCCCGCCCTGCCTGCACGGTGAGCAGAGCGGTCTCACCGGTGCGCGAGTTCAGCTCCTCCTCGGCCCAACGCAGCTCGCGCCGGATATCGATGTGAGCGTAGGCCCAGGCAGCGAGGATCAGGCAGCGCGGGCCGAGCGCGTACCGACTGTCGGCGCCCTGCACCACGTATCCCAGGCCTTGGAGGGTGCGCGCCAGCCGGAAAGCGGTCGCCTTGCTGATGCCGAGCTTCGCGGCGAGGGCGGTCGCTCCTTCTGGTCCGTCTAGCAGTGCCTCCATCAGGCGGAGCCCACGCTCGACCGACGTGATCCCGTTGTCCTCCGGCACGTCACCCTCCACTTCGCCGCGGATAACCCTTGCGATCCGGCGTTATGACCGCAGGTGCCTAGACAAGCACGGCGTATCTTTCCATTGCCGTTTCATCCAGCGAAACACCGAGGCCGGGCCGGTCGGGGATTTCGGCGTGCCCATCGAGCACGCGCAGTCGGGAGTCGGGCGTCACCAAGGCCTCGAAGTTGTAGATGTTCTTGGCCAGGTCGAAGTGTTCCACGGTGAGGCAGGTCGTCGACGCTGCCGCCAGATGGACATGCAGGTTGGCATGCCAGTGCGGCGCTATCGCCAGTCCGAAGGTCTCTGCGGCACGGACGACCCGCATGTACTCCGTCACGCCGCCGAGCACGCCCGCATCGGGCTGGAGCACGTCGACGGCCCGCTGACTGATCAGCTCCCGGAAGTCATGCCGGCTCGCCGCGATCTCGCCGGTTGCGATGGGCGTCTCGGACCGTCTGCGAAGCTCGGCATGGCCGACCGGGTCGTCGGGTGAGAGCGGCTCCTCGAACCACCAGAGCCCGCTCTCGCCTGCCGCGCGCTCGAAGGCACGCAAAGCACGAGTCGCCTCGGCGACGTCCCGGTAGGCGTTGTTGGCATCCAAGGCCAACCGACCGGTTCCGCCCATGGCATGAATCGCGGCCGCGACGCGATGCGCGTCCTCAGCGATGCTCAGGCCACCGACCTTGATCTTGTGATCACGGTAGCCCTGACTCACGTTGCGCTCGATCTCGAGAGTGACTGCCTCGGACCAGGACGAGGCGCCCGGCTTGTAGTAGCCGCCGGAGGCGTACACGGGAACGGGAGCCCGGCCTCCTCCCAGCAGTACGGACAGCGGCACCCCCGCGCGTTTCGCCGCTAGGTCCCACAGCGCGATGTCGACGGCCGAGATGGCGCGCAGCACGGCGCCGCGGCGGCCGAGCAGCAACGACGCCTGGTACATCGCCTCCCAAGCAGAGATCCGGTCATCGGCATCGCGTCCGACCACCACAGGCTGCAGCAGCTCGCGGATCGCCAGGGCGACGACAGCGCCCCCTGCCGTCCCGGCGTAGGTGTAGCCGAGCCCTTCCTCACCCGTGTCGTTGCGACGCACGGCCACCACGACGTACTCGCGCTTGTCGAGGACGCGGGTCGAGATCCGAGTCGGCTCCTTGACCGGGAGCCGCACCACCCTCACGTCGATCTCGGTGACGGTCATCGATCCCCTGCCCTACACAGCATCGTCGTTGAGCTGGTCGGCGATGTGTTCGCCGATCGGTAAGCACGCGGTGGCAGCAGGCGAAGGCGCGTTCAGCACGTGAAGGACCGGGCCCGAGCGTATGAAGAGGAAGTCGTCGACCAACCGACCGTCCCGGGCGACCGCTTGGGCTCGTACGCCGGACCCGGAGCGCCGTACGTCGCCGGGCGTGAGCTCCGGCAGCATGCTCCGGGCCGCACGGACGAGGGATCGGCCGGTCAGGGAGCGTGCGATCTCCCGGGCGCCGGTGCCCCCATACCGCCGGGCCAACCGCCACGAGCCGGGGTAGGTCGCGGACTCGAAGACGTCATGCGCGGAGAACCGGCGCCAGGTGTAGCCCTCGCGCGCCAGGGCCGGCACCGCGTTGGGGCCGACATGGACGACGTCGTCAATCCCACGCGTCAGGTGGACGCCGAGGAAGGGCAGATCCGGGTCCGGGACCGGGTAGACCAGTCCCTTGACCAGATGCGCTCGCTCCGCGATGAGCTCGCTGTACTCACCACGGAAGGGCAGGATCCGGACGCCCGGGTCCAGTCCCGACGCCCGGGCGAGCCGGTCGGATTGCAAGCCGGCGCACACGACGACCCGATGAGCCGCGAGACTCTCCTCGGTCGCGGTGACGGTCGTGCGATCCCCGACGCTAGTCACCGACTGCACCCGGACGCCGAGCCGGATCTGTCCGCCCTGCGCCGCGACTTCCGCAGCCATCGCGGCAGCGACCCGCCGATAGTCGACCCGTCCGGTAGAGTCAACGACCAGTCCGGCCCGGACCCGCAGGTGCGGCTCGCGCTCGTGAATCTCCTCGATCGAGGCTCGCCGGACGTCAACCCCGTTGCTGCGCCCGCGTTCGAGCAGCCGGTCGAGCTGGATCATCTCGCGTTCGCTCGTGGCCACGACGAGCTTGCCCGGAACGTCGAAGGGAACACCGTGCGTCGCGCAATACTCCTTGAGTGTTCGCGCGCCTTCGACCGCCAACCAGGCTTTCAACGATCCCGGTGTGTAGTAGAGACCGGAGTGGATGACCCCCGAGTTGTGCCCGGTCTGATGAGCCGCGACCAACTTCTCCTTGTCGAGAACTACCACGGGCCGATCCGGTGCTCGCCGCAACAGGGCCCGAGCAACCGCCAGCCCGATGATGCCACTGCCGACCACGATGTCCGGAAGCATCAAAAGAGATCCCACCAGCTCTCACGCTGCTGGGCTTGCGCCGCGCTCTCCTCAAGGACGATCGAGCCGTTCCGCAGGACGTAGATGCGGTCAACGATGCTGGTGACGGCCTTGACGTTCTGCTCGACGACCAAGACGCTCATGCCGCGCTCCTCAGCCAGCTCACGGATCGTCCGGAAAGTCGTCGCGACGACCGCGGGTGAGATTCCCAGAGACGGCTCGTCGAGCAACATCATCACTGGCCGCGCCATCAGCCCGATGCCTATCGAGAGCTGCCGTTGCTGACCGCCCGAGAAACGTCCGGCCAGCTCGGACTGTCTTTCGCCGAGCACCGGGAAGATCGCGATGGTCTCGTCCATCCGGCGGCGAATCTCCGCGCGGTCGCGAACGCCGGACGCGCCGAGCTCGAGGTTCTGCCGCACGGTGAGCTCGCGGAAGATCGGGGTCTCGGCCGGGGTGAACGACATTCCCCGTCGTACCATCTGCACGCTCGAGTATCGGTCCACAGAGGCCCCGTCGAAGGAGACGCTGCCGCCTACCAACGGAACTGAGCGGAACAGGCACTTGAGCAACGTGGTCTTGCCAGCGCCGTTGTGGCCCAGCACCCCGACGACCTCGCCCTTGGCCACCCGGATGCTGACATCGGACAAGACTCGGCGCTTGCCGTAGCCCGCGGTGATGCCCTTTCCTTCGAGCAGGATCTGTGCCGCCCGCGGCTCGTTGGACATGAGAGGTCGAGCGTCCATGTCGGTCACGTCCCGAAGTAGAGTTCGGCGAGTTCGCGGCGGCTGATGAGTTCAGCAACGGTCCCCTGCGCGATGACCGCTCCCTGATCCAGGAAGACGGCCTGGTCGGCCAGCCGCTGGACAAGGTGCACGCTGTGCTCGACGAGACAGACCGTGTGTCCGATCGCTCGGAGCCGCCCGATTCCGTCGATCACCTTCTCGACGCTGGCTGGATCGACGCCACTGGTGGGTTCGTCCAGCAGCAGGACGTCGCACTCCGTCGCCAGGAGCCGGGCGATGGCCACGAGCTTCTGGTCGCCGTAGGACAGATCTGAGACCCGTTGCTGGGCGCGGTCGGCGATGCCGAGAAGGGCCAGGCAGTCCAGCGCCTTGGCCCGCACCTCACGCTCGCCGCGCCGGCTGCGCAGGGGGCGGAGTAGCAGCAGGCTCACCCGCTCGCCGGTCTGACCCGGAACTGCCATCGCCACGTTGTCGAGCGCCGAGATCCGTTGGCACAGACGGACGTCCTGGAACGAGCGCGCCAGCCCTTTGCGCGCCAGCTTGTAGGCCGGCTGGCCGGTCACGTCCACTCCGCGCAGGACGACCCGCCCGCGGTCCGCCGCGATCGTGCCGCACATCATGTTGAAGATCGTCGTCTTGCCCGCACCGTTGGGCCCGATCAGGGCGGTGACCTTGCCTTGCTCGAGGCTGAAGCTTGCTCCGTTGACAGCCGTGAGGCCACCGAAGCTCTTCTGCAGGTCCTCCACCTGGACGACGGCACCGTGGCTGACGCGATCGTCGGCGCCGTCCTTGCGCCGCAGTCGTGACGCGGCCTCCGCCTCGGTCGGCAGAGCGGCCGGAGCCGCCCCGCGCCGGCGCAGGAACCCCGGCAGTCTCGTCCCCTCCGGGAGCAGCCCCCCGGGCCGGAGGCGCATCATCACGACCAGTGCAGCGCCGTAGATCACGGCCTGCCACGGGATCGCGCTGTCACCGACGAACTGCCGCAGAGCGGGCTCGAGCAGACCGAGGACGATCGCCCCGATGACCGTACCCACCAGGTTCCCGATTCCACCCAGCACTACGACGGACACGGTGAGGATGGACAGGTTCAGGGTGTAGTTCCCGGGAACCACAGAGCCGTAGTAGAAGGCGGCGAGTGCGCCAATCCCTCCGGCGATGGCGGCGCTGAGGCTGAACACCACGAGCTCGGGCATCACGGGGTTCTTGCCGACACTCGCGACCGCCGTCTCGTGCTCGCGGATACCTTTGAGCAGGCGTCCGAACGGGCTCTCCCCGATGCCCCAGCAGACAGCGAGGGCCAGGACCGCAACGATCAGCATCACCCAGAAGACCTGCTCGGGACGGAGCAGGATGTGGCTGCCGAAGCTGATCGGCGGGATGCCCGAGAGGCCGTACGGTCCGCCGGTGACGGAGTGGAGCACACCCATCAGCTGATTGCTGACAAGCTGGAACGCGAGCGTCAACAGGATGAGGTACTCCCCCCGCACCAGCCGGACGGCAGGTAGCGAGATGAGCAGCGCGGCAAGCAGGGCGATGACCATGGCGGCGATGGTGGCGGGGAACCATCCCCAACCAGCTCCCGTCTGCAGCCCGGCCGCTGCGACGTTCCCGGCTCCGGTTGCAGGCGGCAGGGTAAGGCGCGCCGCCGTGAACCCGCCGATGCCGAAGAACGTCGCGTGCGCCATCGAGATCCTGCCTGCGTAGCCCAGCAGTAGGTTGAGCGAGACGCCGAGCGTGATGTAGATCAGGATCGAGATGGCGATGTCCGCGCGATATGCCATCAGACAGTGACCCGTCCGAGAAGACCCTGCGGCCGGACCAGCAGAATGATGAACAGCGCGCCGAAGACGACCACCGGAACGTAGTCGACCTGCATGAACATCGCGCTCCAGTTGCTCAGCAGGCCAAGGACCAACCCCCCAAGGGCTGCCCCCCACAGGGACCCGATGCCCCCGAGGAACGCGGCGATGAATCCGGTCAACGTGGGGGCCAGACCCATCGTCGGGGTCGCAACTCCCTTGGTGGTAAACAGGAGCCCGGACACGGCGACCAGCCCGGAGCCAAGCCCGAACACGAGAAGGTAGACCTTGCGGCTGTCGATGCCGACCGCCTCAGCCATCGCCGGGTTGGTCCGCATCGCCGTCACCGAACGCCCGAACCGGGTGCGGTCGATGAAGGTGACGGAGACGACGATCAGGATCCACGCGACGACGACGGAGACCACATCCAAACGCAAGATGGTGGCCGAGCCCAACGTGTACGTCGGGTTGTCCGGACGCGGAAGCGTCCGGTTGTCCGGACCGAAAATGATCTGCAGCAGGTTCGGGAAGGCCACGCTGATCCCGAGCGACACCAGGAACAACGTGAGCAAAGTGGCCTGTCGCCGACGCATCGGCCGGTAGAACACCAACTCGATCAGCAGTCCGAGCCCGATGCCGACCACCAGCCCCGCGAGCAACGCGAGCGGGAGCGGCAGACTGAGGGAGTTGGCGCTCCACACGGCTGCGTAGGCCGCTCCCGCGTAGGCGGCTGCGTGCGCGAGGTGGAAGATCCGGGTCGTCGCATAGATCACCCCGAAGCTCACCCCGAGGAGCGCGTAGGCCGATCCGGTGACGACGCCGGAAACGGTGAGCTGGCTGAACAGACTGACGTCCATGCTGTGTCCCTCCGACGACTGCGTTGGACCGGGTCAGACCAGGGTCGTGTTCGGGTCTGCGCCGGACGCCAGCTTGATGATGTCCTGGATCTTCACCGGCTTGCCGCCGGTCACCTTGAAGACACCCATCGGCTTAGAGATGGTGTGGTCGGTCGGGTTGAACTCGACCTCGCCGGTCGTCGACCCGTCCCCGCCGTACAGGGACTTGAACTTAGGGTTCTGCTCAAGCGCCTTCTCCAGCGCGGTGGTGTCCTGTGGGTCGCCGCCCGACTTCAGGACGCGCCGGACCAGCTCCCACACGAAGAAGACCTGCTCGTAGTAGTTGGCGCCGTAGTACTCGGGCGCCTCGCCGAACATCTTCTGGTGACCGGCCACGAAAATCTTGTTCCACGGGTTCGGGTTGGCCGGGTCGTAGAAGTCCGTCGCGAAGTTGTAGGTGTCGTAGGCCGCGCCAGCAACCTTGGCCGCCTGGTCGGTGAACTCGATCCCCATGATCAGCACGGTCACGTTGGCTTCCCGCAGCTGCTTGACGAGGTACCCGACGTCGTCACCGAAGCTGAACGTCAGGATCGCGTCCGGCCCGGACGACTTGAGCCGAGCGATGATCGACCCAAAATCGGTCGCGCCCACATCGTGCTGCTCGTTCGCCACGACAGAGCCGCCGGTGAGCGCATTCCAGACGGCCGGGGCGATGGTCTTGGCCGCGGCGACACCGTTCTCCTGTGTGCCGACGATGGCCAGCTTGGTCGCCTTGGGGAACTGCTTGTGCAGCCAAGCAAGGCCGCCGGGGCAGGGGTCGTCGCCGAAGATCATGCGGGTCTGCCACAGGAACGGTTTGCCGACCTGGCCCGGGCTGGAGCCGCCGCCGTTGAACGAGAGCAGCTTGTTTTGGGCGATCAGCGGCACGATGGCCTCACTGGGGGCGCCGTAGGACGTCTGCAGGATCTTGATGCTGCTCTGGGTGACCAGCTGCCGGGTCCCGCTCAGCGCAGTCGGCACGTCACCGCTCTTGTGGTCGGCGATGTGAATGTCATAGGTCATGCCGTCCGCGCCCTTGATCTGTGACGCGGCGAGCTTGGCGCCCTGGCTCATCACCTTGCCGAAAAACGAGCCCTGGCCGGTCATCGCCAGGAGCATGCCTGCCGACAGGGTCACGCCGGAACCACCCTCCTTCCCGCCGGGACCAAAGATTGCGGTCAGCGCTTTCGCCTCCGGGGAGTCGGCGTTGGCGGTGCCGGCGGGGCTGCTCGAGCCGCCGTTGCTGCCCCCGCACGCCGCGAGGACGGCCATTCCTCCGACCGCGCCGACGCCTTGGAGGAACCGGCGCCGCGAGACGTCGGCGGATGGGAAACTGAAGGCCTCTCCGACCGGGCTTGAGTGCGTTCGCTTGCTCATGAAGTTCTCCTTGGGGTGGGTTTCGAGCGCCGTTGCGCGGAATCCGTCAGGGCCTAGCTAGGCGACGCCGCCGTCGACCAGGAGGATCTGACCCGTCACGTACGACGACGCGTCAGAGATGAGGTAGAGAACGCCGGACGCGATCTCTTCTGGTGACCCCTGTCGACCGAGGGGTACGGTGTGACGGACCGCTTCCTCTTGCGCGGCACGCCCACCCATGAAGTCGATGGCCGGCTGGTTGAACGGGGTGTCGATCCATCCCGGGCTCATCGTGTTGACCCGAATGCCGTCTCCGGCGAGCTCGGCGGCCAGCGCCCGGCCGAACCCGACGATGGCGCCCTTGGACGCGGAGTACGCCGTCATTCCCGGGCCGCCCTTTACCCCCGCCAGTGAGGAGGTGAAGACGATGGCTCCGCCGCCGTTGCGGCGAAGGTGAGGGGTGAGGTACTTGGCCCCGAGGAAGCAGTGACGCGGATTAACGCTGAAGAGCGCGTCCCACTCGGAGGCGGCGAAGTCGGTGACCGACCCGGAGCGCTGAAGGCCGGCGTTGAAGAATCCGGCGTCCAGTCCGCCGAGCCGCTCGGCGGCAGTGGCGACAAGCTCTTCGACTGCGGCCTCGTCCGTGACATCGGTCCGGACGAACGACGCATCTCCACCCTCGGCCGCGATCTCCGCGAGGGTGCCCGCGACTCCGGCCTCGTCGACATCGCCGATGACCAGGCGGGCGCCGTGGCGTGCCAGCAGGAGGGCCGTCGCGCGGCCGATGTTGGCCGCCCCGCCGGTCATCATGACCCGCTTGCCGACCATCTGTCGGAGCTCGGTCATGCCGGAAGACCTCCGATGGCCGCGGCACCGGCCGCTGCGATCTCGTGGTCCTGATCGGGGGATCCGCCTGCGACGCCGATCGCGCCGACGATCTCACCGTCCACCGTGATCGGGACTCCCCCGCCGAAGGTCACCAGCGCCCGGCCGACGGCGAGGTGCGCCGTGTGGAGGCCGAACAGCGGCGCCCCCGGCTGAGCCAGGGATTCAACGTCCCTGGTCGCCACGTTGAGGGATCTGGACGTGTAGGCCTTGGCCTGCGCGATCGCCACGCTCGCCAGCAACGCGCCGTCCATCCGGCCGAAAGCCACGAGCTCGCGTCCTGCGTCGAGGACTGCGATCGATGAGGGGGATCCAATCTCGTTGGCCTTGGCCACACTCGCCGTGAGTGCGGACTGGGCCTGCTCCATCGTCAGTGACTGCATGTGCGTCTCCTCTATCCGTGTTCAGTAGGTCTGATGAGTTAGCTGTCGAAGGAGATGGCGACAGGTCGAACCGGTGATCCGGTGACTCCGGTCATCTTCATCGGGAGGCAGACGAACAGAAACTCATGGCAACCGGCCTCCGCGAGCGGCTCGAGGTTGACGTTCTCGGCGATGTAGATGCCGTTCGCGACAATGAGAACCGTGTGACACGGCAGCGTGCCGAGCTCCGCGTCGACGTTGGTGGGGACGTCGAACGCCACGTTGTCCCCCCCGCAGAGGAACGGCTCCTGGGTGGCCAGCCAACGCGCCGCGTCGGCGCCCACTCCCGGGCCGGCCAAGTAGGCCTCCGGATTGCCGTAGATCGCCCCATTACCGGTGCGGACGAACAAGCAGTCACCCGGCATCGTGGTGACCCCGGTGGCCTTGAGGGCCAGCTCGAGATCGGCCGCGGTCACCAGCTCGCCCGGCGCGAGGACGTCAACGCCTCGGACGGCGGCAACATCGAGCAGCACGCCGCGGCGCAGGATCGGCGGGATGGTCTCGACGCCAAGCTCGGTGAAGCCTCGCGGGCCCTGCACCGAGGAGTCCACCCGGATACCGCCGAACATCTCCATGTCGATGGCCTGGTGGCACAGCGCGTCGATGTGCGTGCCCGAGTGCTCCTGCATCGTGATGGTGCCGGAGGCGCTCGTCCGTTGCTCGCCCGGGATCTCCTCGTGGCGGCGGTGGAGCGTGTAGACGAAGCCGGGCCAGTGGGCCGGGAAAATCGGCGCGCCGACGTACCGGTCGTGCTCCAGCTCGAGCACGAGGCCGCCGGCGAGCGCGCTAATGATCTGCGCCAGCTCGCTCATGAAGCGCTTCCCTCGGGCAACGTCAACGGTTCGCCAGCGACCGTCCAGTCGCCCTCGGCGTACTCGGTGACGAGCACCTGGATCCGCTCGGGTGTCGAACCAAGAGCGCGCTCCACCGCTGCGGTGAGCTCCCTGACGAGGGTGTCCTTGGCTGCGCCGCTGCGTCCGCCAAGCAAGTGAATCTGCACGATCGGCACGTTCGCACCCTTCCGCTCACTGACCCGCGCAACCGTAATTGCGTTTTGGTATAGTAAACAGAGTCCGTAGAGAGAAACAAGCACTTCTTGCCGTCGACATCAGCCGGTGACCCGCGAGGTCCTCGTCAACGCCGCCGAACGGACGCCGAAGCAGTCGGGACGGGGGTTCGCTCTGGTCGCAGTTACCTACGCGGCCGTGCTCGTCGGCGTTACGCTTCGCCGCTCTACGGCATCTACGCGGCGGAGTACGGCCTCACGACGGCCCAGGTGATCGCGTTGTTCGCGACCTACCCTGTGTTCGTCCTCGTCATATTGGCGGTCACGGGCACTTGGTCTGATGCCCTCGGCCGTCGGGTGTGCCTGCTGGTCGCCGTCCTCACCAACATGGCCAGCTCTGTCGCGTTCCTCCTGGCCACCGGCCCACTGCTGTTGTTCGTGGGAAGGGGCTTCACCGGCATCGCCTCCGGCTTTGTGGTGGCCAGCGCCAACGCGGCCCTGATCGACCTCGCCCCGGCGGGCCGGAAAGCCCTCGGGTCGCTGGCCTCATCGACGATCAACCAGGTGGGGCTCGGCGTTGGGGCGTTGGCCGCCGGACTGGCCGCCGACCACCTCCCAGCCCCGACCCGCACGTCGTACCTGTCTCACGCAGTGCTGTCGGGCGGGGCGCTCTTGGCGCTGGCGTTCGTCCCGGAGACAGCACCGCGGACGTCGAGGATCTCCATTCGTCCGGTAGCGCCGGCCCTACCGGACGGTCATCGGGCGGCGCTTATCGGGGCGAGCGCTGCGGGTTTCGCGGCTTTCGCGTTCTGCGGGCTGGTGGCCGCTCTCGCCCCGTTCTTCGTGTCGACCGTGGCTGGGTCGGATCATCACACCGAAGCAGGCGCAGCAGTCTTCACGGTTTTCGTCATGTCCGCGGTCAGCCAAGCGGGATGGTCACGTGTCGACCCAGACGGCGTGATGCGCTGGGCCCTGATCACGTTCGTCGTCTCGCTCGGCGGCTTCGCCGCCGGGGTTGCGGTGGCCACCTCGTGGGCCTTCTTCGCCGCTCTTTGCCTCGCGGGGGTCGGTGTCGGCGGCGTGTTCATGAGCAGCCTGCAGACGGTCAACAGGCTGGGTGGTGCGGACCACCGGAGCGCTGTTGTCATGACCTATTTCCGGCTCTCCCGGCATGAGTGTGGGTCGGATGAGGACTCAGGGCGGCGGATCCGTTTGGGGTTAAGGGGGGCGGCGGTTCGGGGCCTGGTTGCAGGACGCGCACGGACGGTGACCTAGGTTTGGCGGTTCTCACGCCAACCGAACGAAGGGCCGTCCGTGCGCGTCACCACTGCATTCAACCGTCTGTTGGGCCTGAAGGGCATCTCCGTGCTCGAGGTCTCGTTCGGCGACGCCAGCTCGGTCACGGTCGACGTCGCGCTGCGGCGGCGTCGCCTGGTCTGCCCGCTGTGCTCGTTCAGCAGCGCCGCCCGGTATGACACCCGGCCGGTGACCTCGAGCTGGCGGCATCTGGACTTCGGGCGCTGGCAGGTGCTCGTGCGAGCCCGGCTGCGGCGCTTGACGTGCCCCGAACATGGGGTGCGGGTCGAGGCCGTCCCGTTCGCCCGGGCCCGCTCGCGGTTCACCCGCGACTTCGAGGACCTGGTGGCGTTCCTGGCGACCAAGACCGACAAGACCACGATCACCCGCCTGTCGCGGGTGGACTGGGACACCGTCGGGCGGATCTGCCAGCGGGTGGTCGCCGACGGGCTGGACCCCGACCGTCTGGACGGGCTGGTCACCATCGGGGTGGACGAGGTCAGCTGGCGGCGCCACCACAACTACCTGACCCTGGTCGCCGACCACACGAGCAAGAAGATCGTCTGGGGAGCCCCGGGCAAGGACACTGCCACCCTGGACGCCTTCTTCGATGACCTCGGACCCGAACGCGCCGCACAGATCGAGGCGGTCAGCATGGACATGGGCGCCGCGTTCAACAAGAGCGTGCGCGCCCCGGGGCACGCCCCGCAGGCGGTGATCTGCATCGACCCCTTCCACGCCGTCCAACTGGTCACCGACGCCCTGGACGTGGTGCGCCGCTCGGCGTGGAACGAACTACGTCAGCTACCCGACCAGGGCGCGGCCAAGAGGTTCAAGGGCGCCCGCTGGGCGCTGCTCAAACGGCCCGAGAACCTCACCGACGACCAGTCCGCGACCCTGCGCCAGCTGCGCGCCCGCGGCGGGGACGTATGGCGGGCCTACAGCCTCAAGGAGACCTTCCGCGCCATCTTCGCCGGCGACCTGGACACCGACGACACGGGCGCGCTGCTCGACCGGTGGTGCTCCAAGGCCACCCGCTCCCGCCTACCTTCTTTCGTCAAGGTCGCCAAGACCATCCGCAAGCACCGCGAGGGGATCCTGGCGGCCATCGAGCTCGGGGTGAACAACGCCAGAGCCGAAGGACTGAACAACCACGTCCGCCTGATCACCCGCCGGGCCTACGGATTCCACTCCGCCCACGCCGCGCTCGCCCTGGTGATGCTCTCCTGCGGACCGATAACCCTGCGCCTACCCCACGAACCCAAGCCCGAATGACCCACACTCATGCCGGGGTGTGTCCTGAAAGGAAAGTGATGACGATGTAGAAGATCGCCAGCACGGACCGTGCTGTGCCAGTGATGGAGGTAGGTCTTCCGG
>JAABUP010007263.1_pt1 | contig 15027 bp, 19 predicted proteins | sample 5559201 | NCBI WGS metagenome assembly JAABUP01 (sample SAMN10711887, study PRJNA513373) | rock metagenome | isolation source: Antarctica rocks | place: Antarctica | reverse complement strand
TCACCGCGTCGACGGTCTCCTGGGTGACCGAGGTGTAGAGGGTCAGGGACGGTGGGGTGTTGCCGGCAGCGGCAGCAGTCGACTGCGAGGCCGACTGCCGGGAGGTCGAGGTGCTGCAGGCGGCGGCGGCCAGCAGGACCAGGGCGATCCATGCCGCGAGGACGCAACGCCGCACCCGCTGGTTCGTCACCGCGTCATCCGATCGCCAGGGCCGTGCCCCGGTGCTCGACACCGGAGTTCGCGATGGCCAGGTGCCGCACGGTGTAACGCTGGAGCTGGCGGAGCTCGGCCTCGCTCAGTCGGTCACAGACCCAGTGCCAGTGCAGGGACACGACGTCTCCGGGAGCCAGCTCCCCGATGAAGCCCGTGCCGGCCCTGGCGCACTCCGCCGTCTCGGACACCGGCTCCCCCATGGAGAGAGCACGGCCGTCCCACACGAGGGGTCGCGAGCGGACGACGGCGCGATCACCGAGGACGGCCTCCACCGTGCCCCACCGGATCCGGCAGCGGTCGAGCACCGAAACCGCCGTGGGCGCCTTCCGGTCGTCGCGCAGCAGGCCGACCCACGGGTAGACCTCGAAGACGTGGAAGCTGTGGTGCGGCACGCCGCCGGCGACGACCCCCTCGGCCAGGTGCGAGAACTGGTGCCCGGTCCGCGCCCGGAAACGGTCCTCCATGGAGTTGCCGATGTCCACGGCGCTGATCCGGTCGAGCAGGGGGCTCCCGATCCAGTACGCCTCGACGACACGGCGGTCCAGAGGGTCCCGGATCCCCGTGCCGCGCGCGATGAGCTCGAGATACGGCCAGGCCCCGTGGAACCCCTTGGCGAGGTCGACCAGCCCGGCATCGGTCACCCCGGCCGAGCCGTACTCGAAGAGGGCGAGGTGGTCCGCCGGCCCGCAGTAGCCCAGGGCGTTCGGGGGGTAGGCATAGCGGGCGAACAGCTGCGGGCCGCTGACCTTCGCAGCGCTGGCCGTCGGCAGCGTGGTCATTCCTCCTCTACCCCGCGCCCCAGCATCTCGAGCCCGGAGCGGGCGTCGGAGGCCTGCTGCGCCTCGACCTTCTCCATGGCCATGCCCATGTGGATCAGGATCCAGTCGCCCGGCTCGAGGGCCCCCTCGTCCAGCAGGCCGATGTTGACCCGACGAGCCACCCCCTCGACGTCCACGAGTGCGAGCTGGTTGTTGAAACCTTCGACCAGCTCCACCACCCGGCCAGGGATTCCCAAGCACATCGCTAACCCACCTTCTCCGCGTCGGTGGCCTCGGCGATGAGCTGAGGTCCCCTTCTGAGCAGCTCCTGAAGAGCGGCCACGGCTGGAGCCACGACCGCGGTCGCCTCTGTCGACAACCCTATTCGTTCCTCGACGTCGTGGAGCTGGGCACCGACGAGGAATGTCAACGGCAGCTGCCCTCCCAGCGCCGCGAGACTTGCGATGACGGCCGCCGGGTCCATGGCGTGCGAGTCAAGCCGGGCTTCCCGCGAGTGGTCGCCGGTCAGCCGCAGGACCTCGAGGTCCCCCGGAGCACCACGGTCCGGCAGCGCGTCGACGACCACCACCATGTCCCAGCCCTCGAGCAGGTCGTAGGCGAGGTGCATCCCCCGGATGCCGTAGTCCACCACGCGGACCCCGTCCGGGGGATCACCCTCCTCAGCCAGTCGGCGGACCACCTCGGGACCAAAACCGTCGTCCCCGAGAAAGATGTTGCCGATCCCGGCAACGAGCACCCGACTCACGAGATCAGGACTTGTCCTCTGCGCGTCCAGTGCCTGAGGTGTGCGCAGGTCCCACCCTGTCGTCGTCGAGGTCGGTCTCCGGCATCTCGCTCGCAGGCTGCTCGTCGGCGGGACTGCCGGTAGCGCCCCGTGGGGTGTCAGCGGGTTCGGGCGCCTTCATGTCGTCGTCCTCGACCAGTCCGGTGGCGCCACCGACCTTCGCGCCGTCCTTGGTCGACTTCTCCTTGCCGTCGACGTCGGCTGTCTCCTGCCGTCCGTCGTACGGAGGCACGGTCTTGCCCTCGGTGTCGATGCCGTCAGGACTGTTCGGGTCAAACGTCATGTCGTTCTCCTACGCTCGGGTGGGTCTAGCCGCCGCCGGACTGCAGGTCGGGGGCGTCGGGGTGCTGTGCTTCCTGGGGCTGGATCGAGGTGTCGGCCTCTTCGTCCGCCGTGCCCGCCGGGCGGTCCACGGGACCACCGGAAGGTTCGTCGGAGCCCGTGTCGCGGGCTCCTTGGGGACCACGCGCCTCCTGAGGCTCTTCCTCGAGGTGCTCACCTGGTTGATCGCTCATGCCAACCTCCTTCGGCGCTCACATCGAGCGCATCCTCAGATATCTCTTGAAATCGGGGATGGATCTCACCCCGACCACGGCGGCGCCCAGGGCCGCCGCGGCGACCACGGCCGCGGTGATGACTCCTATGGTTCTCACGATCGGCTCTCCTCTCGGTGATCTGGTCGGGCTCCGGCGGGCAGCGGTTCGAGCTCGTCGGGTGAGAAGTAGAGATAGCGGCCGTACCACTCATGGAGGTCGGCGGCCGGGTCGTCCGCGAGGACGAGGGCCACGTGCACCTCACCGTCGACGTCGGAGAGGACCGCGGTCACCCGGGCCACCTGGTCAGCGAAGAACAGGTCCTGGGCATCGGCCCGGCGCGACGGGTGCACGCGCACCAGGCTGCCCTTGGCCACACTGACGCCGTTGATGAGCACCGCGTCGACCCCGGGTCGGACGCTCGCGTCCGCCGCGGGGTCCCACCACGGGACGTCGCCGGGCTCGAAGCTGGGCGGCTCGGCGTCGCGCAGGTCGGCATACGGGCTGTCGACCGGCCCGAGGGCCGGCGCGTACGGGTCGCGCAGTATGCCGTGCAGCCGCTGCAGGTCGGCGGCCGTCATGTCGTCACACCGGTCGATGATGGCTGCTGCTCGCGGGTCGGTGGCCCGGGCCTGGGCCTTCTCGTCCTCCGTCATGGTCATGACGCGCAGGCTGAGGATCTCGTCGATCTCCGTGGCGTCGAAGAGGGCCCCCTGGCTCTGCTCGGCGACCTCGGGATAGTCGTAGAGGATGATCGGTGCTCCCAGGACCATGTCGGTGGAGCCTGAGGGACCGGCCAGGACCGGCCAGCACCGCCGTTGGTGACAACGGCTGGCCGCTGCCTCGGCCTCATCGGGAGGCTCGAGGAGTGAGACGAACTCCGCGCCGCGGGCCTCGAGGAGCACGTGCGCGCCGATCAGGGACGAGCGGATGGCGTCGTCCTTGTCCAGGACGGTGTCCGGATATTCGTTGTCCACCGACACGGAGAGCCGGAGAAAGCCCTCGTCGACGGCGCTGCTCATCCGCACTCGTGCGGTGAGCGGCCACCGGCGTCGCACGATCCGCCCGGCCGGGCTGCCGTCCTGCGCGGTGACCGGCTCGACGTCCTCGCCGCCCGGCACCTCGACGACCGTGTCGAGGGGCGCGAGCAGCGCCTGCTCGGGCAGCGTGATCTCCCGCTCCGCCGCCTCGTCCCACGTCAGCACCGAACCGCCGGCCACGGGGAGGGAGTCGACGCGCACATAGCTCCCGTCGGGCGCGAGCAGCTGCGCTTCACGGACCTGCAGCTGCAGGAAGCGCAGGTGGAGGGTGATCGCACCGGTTGCCTCCCCGGAGGTGAGCAGGCACTGCATCGCCATCCCCGGCTCCTCACCGAAGCCGGCCGCTGAGGCACCGGGCGGACCGAGCACGCCGAACTGCCAGCGCGACTGGTTCTTGCTCGAGCTCGCCCGGTAGGGATAGAGCAGGTAGCCCTCGTAGAGAACGGCGTCGGCGACGGAACGCACGCGGTCCAGACTCATGAGACCGCCTCCCCTTCGGCGGCGAGCAGAGCCTGCACCGTCTCCTCCCACGTCATCAGCCCGTGCCGGGCCCGGTAGTCGGCAAACAGGGTCAGCACGTCACGGTCGAGGCGGATCCAGCCGGTGTTGGGGAAGTACGACTCGATCATCTGGCGCCAGACCGCCACCGGCAGCTGGTAGGACGACTCGCAGTCCCAGGGCACCTGCTGCACCCCGAAACCGTTGCTGCCCTTGGTGAACACGGTGCCCGAGAAGAGGAAGTTGATGGGCACCGCGCCTACTTCGAGGGCATGGAGATAGCGGGAGCCGATCACGTCGAAGTCGTAGGTGCACGGCAGGACGAGGTCGACATCGGTGGCGTGGGTGAACCCCTGCACGGTGGTGTTGCACTGCATCCACAAGAACGGCCTCAGCGTGTCGACCCACCGGGCGCGCTCCCCGAAGAGACCTTTCAGGGCGTTCGCCTCGACAGTGTCGTAGCGCCGACGTTGCGGCTCGATCCGGACCTGACAGCGCAACGCGACCGCGTGGATGACCTGACCGGTGTGCTCCTCGACCCGCAGTCGGGCTGTCAGCTGCGGCGCCACGGCATACGGCTCAGCGAAGACGTCGAGGACCGAGAACGTGTAGTCGCTCATGACACCTGCCCGGCCGGCGCGGGGCGGCTACGGGCATGCACGTGGCTGAAGAAGTCCTCGATGGCGTCGTGCGCCTCGCCGCCTCCGTCGAAGCCGCGCCACAGCGTCCGCAGCCGCCCGACGAGCTCGTAGCAGGCGTCGATGGGCACGAGATGGCAGGAGCCGCCGGGTCCCGCCGTCCGGCGCACCAGCAGGGCCTCCACATCGGGGCGAAGCACGGCGAGCTCGGGACTGGCCTTCACGATCCGCTCCCAGGCGTCCAGCGGCAGCTCGGACTCCGTTGCGCCGGCTGGGCCGGGATAGAAGGCAATCGTCCGCCCCTGGACGGAGTTCCGGAACAGGAAGGCCAGCCCGACGGGGATCTGGAGCTCGTCCCAGGAGCGCGCATCGAGGGGGAGGTCGGGGAAGGAGAGATAGCGATCGGGGACGGAGCGGTAGCGCAGATGCGCATCCTGGTCCGTGAAGAGCAGGTAGCAGGGTCGGCAGGCGCACATCAGCGCCCTGCTCTCCAGGCTGACGACGTGCGAGTGCTCCTCGGCGATGGGCGCCGCACACATGTCGCAGCGCTCCCCGACGACCGGCGCGGGCCGCGACTGGGCCACCCGCCGTAGTGCCGCGAGCGGTGCCCCGGACCGGCCGGCGCTGGTCATGCGGAAACCGGGAGGGGCACAGCCACCGAGACCGTCACCCCGTCGGCGAGCAACGGCAACGGGTCGAGGTGCAGCTCCTCGGCGTCGAGGCATACTCCCGCCCGCCGCACGTCGTAGTGGGCCCGGCAGGCGGGGCACTGCAGCACGGCGTCCGCGACAGAGCCCCCCAACCGACGGGCCACCACGGCGCCGCCCATCGACCGGCCGCACCGGGCGCACTGGTCACGGAAGGCGAACAGGTCGGTGCCGACCCGGCAGGCCACGACGGGCGTTGCGCCCACGAGGAGCTGCGCGACGCCCCCGGGTTGCAGCCCCGCAAGCTCCGGCACCTGCTCCCACGACGAACCGCCGTCGAGCTGGGGCTGAGCCGCGTCCCCGACCCGCGAGAACAGCGACTCCACCGGGATCGTCGGACCGGTCTTCTTCTTCTCGGTCGCGGCCTCGACCTCGATGCTGCTGATCTCGGGGGCGGCGGCCTCGATCGCCCCCTCGACCGCGAGCTTGAGGGTGACCGACGAGGACGGGCAGCCGTCGCAGCTGCCCAGCATCCGCAGCCGGACGACGCCGTGGGCCACGCTGAGCAGCTCGACGTCGCCGCCGTGTGAACCGAGGTAGGGCCGGACGCCCTCGAGGGCGTCCTCGACGCGCGTCGTCACGTCGTACGGGTGCAGACCGTGCACGAGGAGCAGGCTCGCGACGAGGTCGTCCTCGGCCAACGCATCGAGGCTCCCTTCGAGGCCCCCGTGATGGTGGACGATCTCCATCAGGCGCTCCAGCCCTGCGCCATACAGGTCGACGACGAGGCGCACCAGCTCCTCGGCCCGCTCGCGTGCCACCGGGCCGCTCGACGCACTGGCGTTGATGAGCGTGTCGATCCGTTCACCCGTGGCCCGCAGGTCGAGGGAGGACGGGCCGGGTTGGTCCGTCACGTCACTCCGAGCCGGCGGTCTGGGTCGGCGAGTGCAACAGCTCCAGCTTTTTGCCCTCGCCGAGATACATGTGGACGCCGCAGGGTAGGCAGGGGTCGAAGCTGCGCACGGTGCGCATGATGTCGATTCCCTTGAAGTGCTCCCGGTCGTTCTCCTCGAAGATCGGCTGACCTTGCACCGCGTCCTCATACGGCCCCGGGGTGCCGTAGCTGTCGCGAGGGCTGGCGTTCCAGGGGGTCGGCGGGTAGGGGTGGTAGTTCGCGATCTTGCCGTCCTGGATCACCATGTGGTGCGACAGCACGCCGCGCACCGCCTCGGTGAAGCCGCATCCGACTCCCTCCTCCGGGACGTCGAACTTCTCCCACGTCTTGGTCCGGCCGGCCCTGATCTCCACCAGCGCCTTCTCGGCGAAGTGCAGGGCGCACGCCGCGGCATACGCCTGGAAGTAGGAGCGAGCGCGGTTCCGCTCGATGGTGTTGCTCCACTGCGGGATCTTCCACTCCAGCTCTACCGGGCCCCGGAGAGCGGTCTTCGGCAAGTTGATCTGCACGCTGTTGCCGGTCGCCTTGATGTAGCCGATGTCGACGAGGCCGGCCAGCGCCGTTGCCCACAGCCGGGCCAGGGGGCCGCCGCCGGTGTCGAGCGCGAGGTAGTCCTTGCCGTCGTACCACCGGGGAGACATCACCCAGGAGTACTTGTCGTCCAGGTTGCGCTTTTGGGGCTGGGGGTTGGTGTGCTGGTTCCAGGGGTGGCGACGATCGACCGGGTTGCCGAGCGGGTCCTTCTTGACGAACATCTCCTGCTGCTCCCAGTCGTCGTAGTACGACGAGCCGAGCAGGATCCGGATGCCGAGGTTGATCTTCACCAGGTCGGTGGTCACCAGCTTGCCGTCGACCACGACCCCGGGGGTCACGTACATCTTCCGGCCCCAGTCGGTCATGTCCTTGTACTCGAAGTTGCAGTACTCGGGGTCCTGGAACGAGCCCCAGCAGCCGAGCAGGATGCGCCGGTTGCCGACCAGCTCGTAGCCGGGCAGCGCCTCGTAGAAGAAGTCGAAGAGGTCGTCGTGCATCGGCACGACCTTCTTCATGAACTCCACGTAGCGCATGAGCCGGGTGATGTAGTCGGTCATCAGCTGGATCGTCGCCACCGTGCCCACGCCGCCCGGGTAGAGGGTCGACGGGTGCACGTGCCTCCCCTCCATGAGGCAGAACATCTCGCGCGTCAGCCGGCTGACCTGCAGCGCCTCACGGTAGAACTCACCCGTGAAGGGGTTGAGCGAGCGCATGATGTCGCCGATGGTCCGGTAGCCGTGCTGGTCGGCGTGCGGCGCCTCGGTGCGGTTGGCCTGCTCGAGGACGCCCGGGTTGGTCTCGGACACCATCTTCTCGCAGTAGTCGACCCCGACGAGGTTCTCCTGGAAGATGTTGTGGTCGAACATGTACTCGGCGGCCTCGCCGAGGTTGACGATCCACTCGCCCAGGTGGGGCGGCCGGACCCCGTAGGCCATGTTCTGCGCGTAGCAGGAGCACGTCGCGTGGTTGTCGCCACAGATGCCGCAGATCCGGCTGGTGATGAAGTGGGCGTCGCGAGGGTCCTTGCCCTTCATGAAGATGGAGTAGCCGCGGAAGATCGAGGAGGTGCTGTGGCACTCCGCGACGACCCGCTGCGTGAAGTCGATCTTCGTGTAGATCCCCAGACTGCCGACGATACGGGTGATCGGGTCCCACGCCATCTCGACTAGGTCGTTGGTGTCCCTGCTGCTCTTGGCGCTGGACCGGTCGGTCGTCGACGTCATCGCGTCGCCTCTCTGTGGGTACGACTCAGGGGGATTCGACTACCAGGTGCGCGTGGCGCCCGTGGTGAGCTCCTTACCGCGCTTGCGCCACTTGGGCTCGGTGTCGACGGTGTGCGTGGTGATGTGCCGGAGGCGACGCACCGCCGTCCCGTACGGGCCGACCGCGCTGGTGGAGAGCTTGCCGCCCGGCGGCTCGTCCATGAACGGCATGAACTTGTCGGGGAAGCCGGGCATCGTGCAGCCGATGCAGATGCCGCCAACGTTGGGACAGCCACCGATCCCGTTCATCCAGCCGCGCTTGGGCACGTTGCACTTGACTACGGGCCCCCAGCAGCCGAGCTTGACGATGCACTTCGGGGAGCCGTACTCGGTGGCGAAGTCAGCCTGCTCGTAGTAGCCCGCGCGGTCGCACCCCTCGTGGACGGTCTGGCCGAACAGCCAGGTCGGCCGCAGGGCGTCGTCGAGGGGTATCATCGGCGCCTGGTCGGTGGCCATGTAGAGCAGGTAGGTCAGGGTCTCCGAGAGGTTGTCGGGCTGGATGGGGCAGCCCGGCACGCAGACGATCGGTATGCCGGCCTTGGACTTCCAGTCCCAGCCCAGGTAGTCGGGCACGCCCATCGCGCCGGTGGGGTTGCCGGCCATGGCGTGGATGCCGCCATACGTTGCGCAGGTGCCCACGGCGACGACCGCGGTCGCCTTCGGCGTGAGCCGGTCGAGCCACTCGCTGGTCGTCATGGGCTGACCGGTAGCGGGGTTGTTGCCGAACCCGCACCAGTAGCCCTCGTCGTGCAGCTGCTCGTTGGGGATCGATCCCTCGACCACGAGGACGAAGGGCTCGAGCTCTCCGCGGTCGGCCTTGAAGAACCACTCGAGAAAGTCGTCGGCACCCCCGTTCGGGCCGCACTCGAAGTCGATCAGCGGCCAGTGCACGGCGATCTGAGGAAGCCCCGGGAGGGCACCGAGCGCGATCTCCTCGATGCTCGGCTGCGTTGCCGCAGTGAGCGATACGGAGTCTCCGTCACAACTGAGACCCGCGTTGATCCACAGCACGTGGATCAGGGTGTCCTCGGCTTTGACCGCAGCTGGCGTGGGCATCGATGCCGCTTTCCGGAGCCGTGGCGTCCGCAGCTCCTGGGTCATCGGAGCCGGCCGTCGGCCCACCTGCATGACCAGAGACTTTGTCTACACCTCGCCGAGCCGCGATGTCAACGACCCGATCTCGGCTACGTAGCTAGAGCCCCGGACCCGTGCATCTCGATGACCAGCGAGTGCGACACCTACCGGGGCTGCGCCCCAGCCCGACGAGGCGTGTGGGCGTGGCTGGTTCGCGGGGCGGACTCCGGTCGGTGGGTGACCGTGCCCAAGGCCCGTGGTGAACCGCTCGGCGGCGGTGGTTGGCTGCTGGAAGCCATCCCACCTGAGCGGAGCCCGTCATGACGCTACCTCGCACCGTGGCCGATGTCGTCACCGAGGACGTCACCTTCGAGGTTGAGTGCATCGACCGGATGTACCTGAACGTGTACGTCCCGCAGCTGCAGGACGCGGCCGGGATCGTCGGGTACGTCCACCGGCAGCCGGGGCTGCCGATCGCCTCGACCGCGCCGTTGGCCAAGGTCACCGACGCGTTCAGTACCGCGGTCCGCCGTTTCGCCGCCGACCAGGGTGTGCCATGGGTGGACTTCGTCAAGGGCCAGCGAAAGGACGACGTGATGCACCAGCACCTGGCCGAGTTCGAGCCGCGGGCCGCACCGAAGGGGTGTTGTTCATCGGCCGCGCGCAGGTCCGAAGGCCGCCGGCACCGCATGGAGTTCAAGCTTATCGAGGCAGCCCAGCACCGCTGGCGCGCCGTCAACGCCCCCCACCTCGTGGCCCTCGTCCGAGCCGGAGCAACCTTCGAGAAGGGCAAGCTCGTCGAACGCGAGGCTTCCGATCACCAGGACGACGCGAACATGCCGGCGACCCAGGCCGCCTGACCAAGATTCCTCATCCACACAGGTATCGACAATTGCTCGGTGACCTGTAGGCGATCGACCTCGCGGTGTTCGCGATGGGCTCCCTTGACGGCGAAACTTCGTCCGCCTTCCTCCTTGGAGGTCCGCGGCTTTCGGCGTCCGCAATGTCGATGCAAGCCGGGAGGCGTCTCCATCAGCGGTCCGGCCCGTGTCTAGGCAATGTCTGCCTGGCGGCGCTCAGGGTTGACATCGTGTGCGAGGGGGGAACGATAGGGGTCTGAGCCGCATTTGTCCTTGGTTGCAACTGGGGGTTCCGGATGGCTGATGACGTGGACCGTGGCACCTCGCGGGTGGACTTCCCGACGCCGGACCGCACCAGGGTGCTGCGGGTCGCCCTCGCCGCGCTGCCCTTTGTCGGCATCCTTGGTGGTGCCGGCTTCGCTAACCGGGCTGAGCCGTTCGTGCTCGGTCTGCCGTTCCTGATGGCATGGATCGTGGCGTGGGTCGTCGCCAGCAGCGCGATCATGGCCGTCGTCTACGCACTCGACCCGGTGAACCGTGGGCCGCAGCCGCAGGACGAGGTGTCTCACCGATGAATGCGGCTCTCATCGTTCTGGCCGCGGGCCTGGTCGTCGCGCTGGCGCTTGGCCTTCGCGCCCGGCACGGGCATGAGATGAATCTGGAGGAGTGGGCCGTCGGCGGACGCTCCTTCGGCGTCATCTTCGTGTTCCTGCTGCTGGCCGGGGAGATCTACACCACCTTCACCTTCCTTGGCGGCAGTGGCTTCTCATATGCCAACGGCGGGCCGGCGCTCTACATCCTGGCCTACGGCTGCCTGGCCTACATCATGTCGTACTGGTTGCTGCCCGCGGTCTGGCGCTACGCCAAGCGTGAGCGCCTGGTCTCCCAGGCGGACTTTTTCGCCCGCAAGTACGGCAGCCGGAACCTGGGGATCCTGGTGTCCCTGATCGGGGTGCTCGCCATGATCCCGTACCTCATCCTGCAGCTGAAGGGCATGTCGATCATCGTCGAGGAAACCTCGTACGGCGCGGTCGGACAGACGGCGGCCATCCTCATCGGCACGGTCGTCCTGACGGCGTACGTGATGGTGTCCGGCATACATGGGGCCGCCTGGACCGCCGTCCTGAAAGACATCCTTATTCTGGCCGTCGCGATCTTCCTGGGCATCTATCTGCCCTGGCACTACTACGGGGGCATCGGGCCCATGTTTAGCTCATTGCAGCAGATGGACCCGCAGTTCCTGACCCTGCACACCCCCGCGCTCGGCGTCTCCTGGTTCATCAGCACGGTGCTGTTGACCTCATTCGGCTTCTACATGTGGCCCCATTTCTTCGGGGCGACGTTCTCGGCCAAGCACGAGCGGGCGCTGCGGCGCAACGCGGTGGTCTTCCCGCTCTACCAGCTGGTGCTGCTGTTCATCTTCTTCGTCGGCTTTGCCGCGGTGCTGAAGGTTCCCGGGCTCAAGGGCACCGACTCCGACCTGGCGCTGCTGCGACTGTCCCGTGAGGCGTTCGATCCGTGGTTGGTGGGGCTGATCGGCGCGACGGGCATGCTGACTGCGCTGGTTCCTGGCTCGATGCTGCTGACCACCTCCGCGACAATGCTGGCCAAGAACGTGTACGCCGAGCTACGACCTGGGACCTCGCCAAAGACGGTGATGCGGTTGGCGCAGCTGCTGGTGCCGGTCCTCGCGGTGGTCACGCTGCTGCTGACCTTCGGCGGCGGGAGCACCATCGTGGCCTTGTTGCTGCTCGGCTATGCCTTCGTCACCCAGCTGTTCCCGGCGCTGATCGCGAGTCTGCTGCCGCGAAACCCGGTCACCGTTTACGGGGCCGCCGCCGGCATGGTCGTCGGCGTCGCCGTCGTCAGCTACGTCATCCTCGCCAAGCGCTCCGTGGGGAGCCTGATGCCGTTCCTGCCGGAATGGGCCGCGACCCTGAACGTGGGAATTGTTGCTCTGGTGGCCAACGTGCTCGCGCTTGCCGTGGTCTCGGCCCTGACCAAGGGGGCGCGACGGCCGCCGGCCCCCGATGCCGCCACCCTAGAGCCGGCGCGGGGAGGGGCTCGGTGAGTGGTGGCCCGGCAGCTGCTGTTCGCGTCGACGAGGCGAGGCTAACTGGGCTGGTGGAGCAGCTTGCTCGGGTGGGCGCCCAGCCGGGCGGGGGGATCATCCGGCCGCTGTACTCGCCGGCGTGGCGCGAGGCCCAAGACATGGTGGCCGCCTTTATGGCGGATGCCGGCTTCGACGTGCGGGAGGACGCCGTCGGCAACGTGTTCGGCCGCCTTTCCGGTGACGTCGACGAGCCTGTCGTCCTGACCGGGTCGCACATTGACACTGTCGTGCACGGCGGCGCGTACGACGGTGCGCTCGGGGTTCTATCCGCGATCGTCGCCGTCCAGGCGTGCGCCGCGGCCAGCGGCATGCCACGGCGCACCGTCGAAGTGGTCTCGTTGTGCGAGGAGGAGAGCAGCCGCTTTCCCGCCAACTACTTCGGCACTCGATCCATCCTCGGCCTCGTCGGAGCGGACGAGCCGGAGCAGCTGGTCGACGCGGAGGGTGTCACGCTGGCCGACGCTGCTCGCTCAGTTGGCCTGGACCCGGCCCGCTTCGGGGAGGCAAGCCGCGACGACTTCGACTCCTTCCTCGAACTGCACGTCGAGCAGGGCCGCACGCTGGTCGACTCCGGGCTCGAGATTGGGATCGTGGACGTCATCACTGGGTTGGTCTGGGTCGAGGTGGTCGTCGAGGGACGCACCGACCATGCCGGGGCAACCGTGATGACCAACCGCCGGGACGCGCTGCAGGGCGCGGCGCGGATGGTCGCCGCCGTCGAGAGCGTGGCGCTGCAGGAGGGGCACCCGGCGGTCGCGACCACAGACGTGGTGCGGGTCTATCCGGGCGGTGCGAACATCGTGCCGGGGCGGGTCGAGTTCACCATTGACGCGCGACATTCGGACTCGGCGGTGCTCGACCGGATGCTGACGGCGATGCGCGAACACTGCGAGGCTATCGCCGCGGAGCGCGGTGTTGAAGTTACCGTCCGTGCGCTCAAGGAGACGCCGCCACGCGATCTGGACGCCGGCCTGCGCAGCGTGCTGCGGCAGGCGGCTGACGCGTGTGGGGCGAGCTGGCGTGACCTTCCCAGCGGCGCCGGACATGACAGCCAGACGATGGGCACACGGGTCGCGGCAGCGATGCTGTTCGTGCCGAGCGTGGATGGCAGGTCGCACAGTCCCGCCGAGTACAGCACGCCGGAAGACTGCGCCCGGGGTGCGTCGGTGCTGGCCACCGCGCTACACGCCCATGCCTGGGCGCCGTTGTCGGCGGAGTAACGATGACACCCGACGAACAGGTCGCGCAGTCCACCACCAGCAGGTCGTCGACTGGCGCCGGCATGTCTGTCGGCTTCCGAGACGCCAATCACGTCTCGCGAGGGCTCGAGAGATCGCTCAGGCGGTGTGGTGCTCGGGGCCGTGCTCGTGGGCGTGTGGGTGCTGGTGCTCGGTGTGATCGGGGTCTTCGAGGTGGCCATGCTCGTGGTCGTGGTGCTCGGCGCTTTCGGCGCCTTCGTGATGTCCCTCGCCGTGCGGGTGGGCGTGTGGGTGCTGGTGCTCGGCGTGGTCCGGGTCCTGGGGGTGGTCGTGCTCGTGGTCGGTGTGCTTCGGCGTGCTCTCACTCATCAGGGCTCTCCTCGATCTTGATTCTTGGGAAGGTGGCACTCATGCGGCTACTCGTGTCACTGTGTACGCATGCGCGCAGATACGGGTAGTCCGTTGGGCGGCTCTGGCACTGACGTACCAGGCACCGAAGAGGTAGCGGTGGCTGTCGAGCTGTTCCGGATGCTTTCCGACGCCACCCGGGTCCGGCTGCTGTGCGCCTTGGGCTCCGGGTCGAAGGAGTTGTCTGTCGGTCAGCTCACGAAGGTTGTGGGCAAGCGGCCGTCTGCGGTCTCCCAGCATCTGGCCAAGCTTCGGATGGTCCGGTTGGTGACCACCCGGCAACAGGGCAACCAGGTGTTCTACCGGCTGGCCAACGAGCACGTGAGCCAGCTGGTGACGGACGCCCTGCGCCATAGCGAGCACCTGGGTACCGGCACCCCTGCCCACCACCGGGCTGTTGACCCCCGTCCGCACTAACCGCCGCGTTCGGGCGGTGCAGCCATGCAGCCGAGCCCTACTCGAGGTGACGGCAGTTGCCGCACTGGCCGGAGAGAGCGACATGGCCCAGGTCGAGTGCGAAGTGGTATGTCTCGTCGAGCTTCTCGGCTGTACTGCGCAGCAGGTTCGTCGGGACGTCGGTGATGTTCCCGCACGACGTGCACTGCAGGTGAAGGTGGTCTCGGTGATCGGTGACGAGGTGGTAAGCGGTCGCGCTGTGGCTCAGGTGCACGTGCTGGACGACGCCGAGGTGGGCAAGGGCCTCAAGGGTCCGATAGACGCTGGCTCGGTGGACGGAGGGGTCTCGTCGTGCGACGGCGGCCACGATCTCCTCCGCGGACAGGTGTCGTGGGTCCTCGGCGAGCACCCGGAGCACGGCCTGGCGAGGGCGCGTCATCCGCTCGCCCCGGGCATGTAGCTTGACCCGTACCTCACTCAAGAGCGACGGAGCCGGCATACTCATCTCCCTGTCGCGTCAGCGAGGTCGTCGACTCCCTGCGAGGGAGCGGCGTGACGCCGTCGAGTCCTCTGGGGCCACGTCTTCTTGCGCACAGTCCGAACGGTACTCGCTTGGCGGCTGGCGGGGATCCGGTATGCCGACAACGCGGGCGTCGCTGACAGGGGGCGTCACGAGGAGGGGCGGGGATACCGAGCTCGAACCCTCCAGATCGGCGTTCCACCGCTGCTCGACGCGCCCGACCTTCCACCACGTCAGCGCGATCGTCCACGTCGCGGCGAACAGCCCGACGATGATGTAGCCGACGTAGTTCAGGTCGAGGTTGCCCAGTGCGTACAAGGGTCCAGACTCGATGCCGAGCTTGTCGACGAGGATCGAGTCGACCTCGATGATCCCGATGATCAGGGCGACGGCCACCGACAGTCCGGTGATGATGATGTTGTAGTAGACCTTACGCACCGGGCGGGCGAAGGCCCACCCGTAGGCGAAGTTCATGAACAGCCCGTCGATGCTGTCCAGCAGGCTCATCCCGGCCGCGAACAGGATCGGCAGGACGAGGATCGCATACCAGGGCAACGCGACAGCGGCGCCGGCG
>JAABUP010007261.1_pt1 | contig 15029 bp, 16 predicted proteins | sample 5559201 | NCBI WGS metagenome assembly JAABUP01 (sample SAMN10711887, study PRJNA513373) | rock metagenome | isolation source: Antarctica rocks | place: Antarctica | reverse complement strand
TGCCTTCCTGCCCCCAGTCTACCCTGCCATGGTCCTCAATAAGCCCCCATCCCTGACTATTGCCTCACTAAGTCCTTGCATGCACTCCCCCTGGCATTGTGTTTTGCCTTGACTGAGCCATGCGCTGCCCTGCCCCTCAATGAGTCTTTAATCTTTTTATACATTGATCACTGTGCATTGTGCTTACACACGGTCTTGCATGCATCTCACCCAAATAGTTTAATGCGTCTTGCAAGATTATGCATGTTGCCAATCATCAGGCAACATGCAGGTGTTTCTTCCAGCCATCATGCACTGACTGTCACCATATCCTAGCGGAGATATTAACCAAGGATCTATGCATCAGAAGCCTGATGTGCTCTCTTGCTTCTTGCAGGCCTCAGAGGACGCACTGACCATTCAGCGCCTGAGTGAGCAAGCATCACAGCTGCAGGCAGCCTTCTCAGCTGCAAATGCTGAGGCAGCAGCTGCAGGGCAGCATGCCCAAGCCCAGCAGCAGCGGCTGCAGGCTGTCAATGCAGACCGCAATGCAGCTCATCATCATGCGAAGGTGACATCTTGTGCTCCACACACTCTCATAACAGTTTGTTTGCAGCAGTACAATGCCTTCATGTGTGCTGCTTAAGCGCTGTGTATCATCAATGTAGTCAAGATTGTTTGTGATGAGCTTGTTGAATTTGGTTGCTGATATGTGTCAATGCAGTGGTTGCCAAGACTCAGAAGTATGTTGGGATGAATGCTGCAATCTATCTATACGACTGTGTATACCAACAAGATGTGTCAACTACTGTTCAAGCGCATTGCAACAAAGTGAAAATTCACCAAAGTCACTCAGTAAAAAATTTGTGCGATGTTGAACAACATAGAGGCTCACACGCCTGCGTCTTGCTTTGCAGGTCCTGCAAGCTCAGCTGGAGGCCGCAAGTCATGACATGACCTCCCTCAACGCTCAGCTGCACTCCAGCAATGAGGCAGCTGACTCAGCCAAATCAACCTCAGAGACGCTGGTTGCTGCAATGGAGTCAGCTGACAGAGACCTCACCAATATGGCAGCTCAGCTGAGCTTCAGCAGCCAACAGGCTGAGACCGCTCAGCAAGACGTCACCCGCCACAAACGCTGCTTGTCAGAGTCTCAAGCCAAGGCTGAGTCAGCTCAGCAGAATGTGAGCAGGCTTGAGCAGCAGCTAGATGGAAGCCACAGCGCCGCTGCACAGAAGGAAGAAGAGCTGAAGAAGCTGCACAAGACGGAGATTGAGTCACAGGTACTTCTGCCTGTACATTGATAGTAGCACAGTCAGTGCATCCACATATAAGACAACAAAAGACTCCACTATTGGGCTGTGTGCCTTGGACGTTGTGACTGACAATGGTGTGCTCGTGCAACTGTGAACAAGCGCAAAAGCAGGTTGGCAACAAGGTTTTCATCATGTCTAGAATGTTGTGTACACCTAAAGACTGCATGCATCTTGAGACAATTCAGTGTAGCAGTGCTTTCAATATTATGGCCAAGGACTGATAAGCGACCTTTCCATGCTGGTGCTTTTGCAAAGATGCCTTCTGTATTGCAGATGGAGCTGGTGAGAGAGCTGCAGGAGCAGCTGGCAGCCGCGCAGACTGCCCATGACATCCTGCAGCAGGAGTCCAAGGGCCACCTACTGGATGTGGCGCACCTGAAGGGCCAGTTGGAGACAGCCTGTGGCGAGAGAGACAGGTTACAGGACCAGCTAAAATCAGCCCCAAGCAGTGCTGCTCTGGAGGGCAATTTGCAAGAGGCCCTGGCTGACATCAAGGAGCTCCAAGTAGAGCTTCAGACTGTCCTGGTTGACCGCAACAATTACAAGGGCAAGCTGCAGGCAGCAAAAGTCAAGGTCAACAGTATAATGGCAATGCATTGATAAGGCAACAACATTGTCAGCCTGAAGACTGAGCCCAAGAATGCCAGGGCTATCCACAACAAGAAGTAACTGGCCCTTGGGCGGCTGCAAAGCGTGTATAGCAGCAGCAGCGCCCAAACAGCCCACACTCTGACAGGAACAGCCCTCAGGGCCCTCCTGTCGACTCCTCAGCAGTCCACAACTCAGCTAACAAGACATACACTGCGCAGCAACAGCGGCAGCGCCCTTGCATGGACCCCTTGCGGGACCTGCCTCCCGGCTGGCAGACTTCCAGGTTGCTCAGTCTATGTCAGCCTCCTCTGCACAGCCAGCAAAATCCGCAGGAATCGGCCCTTGGGCGCAGCATTCACAGCAGCAGCAGCGCCCAAACAGCCCAAACTCTGACAGGAACAGCCCTCAGGGCCCTCCACTCCTCAGCAACCCATAGGTCAGCTAGCATACTTGGTGGGGACCCACCTGTGATGGGTGCAATGCAGCAGCAGCAGGCAGCGCCCTCTCGAAGCCCCCGCGCTGGACCTGCCTCCAGCTTGCCACCTTTAGACGTGCACAGCCAAGCACGCACCTGCCATGACATTTGACAGAGCAGCTGCTTTGGCTGAGCGGGAAGAAGGCATCAGTAGGTCAGCAGCCAAACGCCGTGCTGCCTATAAGAACAAGAACATAGCAGGTATTGGGCTGAATTTAGCCTGAGAGCACCATGCTGGCCTCAAGGCCCAGCTCAAGAAAGCCCTGGCTGAGTACAGCAACCTGAAGGGGCAGTTTCACACTGCCCTGAGAGCTTGCACAGTTCAAAGGCCACTCATTGGCAGGTCAAGCTGAGCTTGACGCCAGTATGATGCCTCTCATAGAGTGCAGGATAAGTGAGACGCAGAAGGCCCTTGGGGAGCTGCGCAGCATGTACAGCAGCAGCGGCGCCCAGACGGACAGGAACAGCCCTCAGGGCCCTCCTGCCCACTCCCCAGCAGTCCACAGCTCAGCTAGCATGGTTGGTGGGGACCCACCTATGATGGGTGCAGCGCAGCAGCAGCAGCAGCAGCAGTACCCTCACATGCAAGGAGCAAGAGGCCCTTGGGAAGCCGCGCAGCATGTTCAGCAGCAGCGGCGCCCAAACAGCCACACACTGGACAGGAACAGCCCTCAGGGCCCTCCTGCCCACTCCTCAGCAGTCCACAACTCAGCTAACAAGACAAACACTGCGCAGCAGCAGCGGCAGCGCCCTCGCATGGACCCCTTGCAGGACCTGCCTCCCGGATGCAGCAACCAGTCCTCCACACCTCACCATGCTCGTACCATGAAAATCAACAGAGCAGCTGCTTTGGCTGGGCAAGAAGAAGGTATCGACGGGACGGCACTTGCGCAAGAGCAGCAGCGCCCTAGCAAGAGACCTTCACATAGATACCGTGGTGGGCTGAAAAAGCAAGCGCAAATGTAAGCCCTCTTCCAAATGCATGTTGGTCAATGCAGAGCCATGACCGAGCTGACTGCATGTCTTGGTTGACACCTCTGAACACCCGCAAGGAAGCACTTGCCTAGTCGATTGAGGCTTGTCACGCAAGTGCTGTTTGGTAATAGCTACTTAAATCTGCAAGTACGGTTGCTTTGGAGTTCATTCAATGGACATGGTGAATTTTGCAGGGAGGGTAGCACATATCTGGGCCAGCAGGGTGATGCTGCTGTTCAAATCACAAAGGGGTGGTACGTCAATGGCCTGCCTGCAGTGATGTAGGGTCAGCAGTCAAGTGCACACTAAGAGAGTTGTGGACAGCTGCCATCACGATCATGGACTGTCCATGGGGACTCAAACTGCTATGCACAAGGGAAGCAATACAACACTACTTTTGCAAGTGCAGAAAATGATCTGCTGTAAAAGGTCAGGCTACAGCACATGTACTAATATTGGTAGCCCTCGTATGTATTTGTGAAGACACAACATGACAGCTTATGCCTGTGACAAACATCTCAAGCAGAGTGATCATGAGCATGACCAACAGCTGTTTATGTGGACGTTTTTGCCTTTGCAGCTGCAAAGGCAAAAGCGGAGTATTTTTCGAGACATACTGTTGTAGTCCCTGCAGAAGATTTTGACTACATTAATCAAAAAAATTCAGTGCAGACATCTCTTTCTTATTGCATGAGACACAAGGTGAAACACAGCACCCATGTAGCTTTCTGCCAGCACTGATTCACCTGACAGGCAAGTGTTGGAACAAGACCATAATCCACAGAACCGAATTTGCTCAGGAAAGGTGGGCACGAACCCTTTGTGATTCCTGATGCAAGCTGCTGCTGCTGCAACTTTTACTGCACAATATCACTCGTTGGGCATTGCAAATTCTGCACTAGACAGAAGTGCCGCACGCTGCAGCTATTCCTGACTGGAATCATCATGCTTGATAGCAGAGCACTGTACCAAAACCCTGGTTCGAACTAAGACAAATGGCCAAACATATAAACAGCACTGAACAACTCTTGAGAACACTGAATATGAGTGATTGCTGGCTGTGATTTTGTCTGCATCTACTCTACAATGTTCCAGAGTCCTGCAGAGGCTGAGCACAAACATTTCATCAAATCCCTTGCTGTGACTGGATGTTGTGTCTAAAAGTTGGAGAGGATTTCTGGACTATTTGCATCCAGTGGTTGCATATCTGGCAGGAATGACCGTGAAAATGTGAAAAACAAGGAACCTCCAAAAAGAAACTGCAAACACACCCAGAGTAGCTGAGTCAACCATTCTGTTTGCAGTGCTCAAAGGTCAGTCTGCACGATCTGCCAGCAATGGAACCCAATCTCACAGTACTTACTATTAGCAAAGCCCATGTAGCTATAGTGCCAGCTAGTCCTAGCTTCGGGACTTCGTTGTCTGCTCCCTTGTCAGCTAGCTTTGTCTTGCTGATCTCTGGTCTGACGTCGTCCTCGCTATTGGTCTGAATTTTTGGGTCTTGCTCTCCTGCTGAACACGTGTGTTCACGCTTGCGGCTGCTCTGCAAGGTATGTCTAACCACAGCGGGTTGAAAGAGAATGTGTCTATTGTGGTGTTGCACCGGCCTCAGAAGCTGCGAACGACAGCGTGCAGGCACTGCACCTATGCGACTGCATCCTGCTACTTGTTGCATGTTTCGATTTTGATAGTGTCTGCAGATCTTACTGAGCGCGCACGACAATTTTCCGAGGTTGTCAGTACTCCACCACAACTCTGACGATCGCCCTCAATCAATCATTCATTGACCGTAACGCACATAACGCCTGCGCCATCCCCATTGGGCTCGTATGGAGGTTCGTCGGGGCATAATTCGGCTGTGTTCGAGACACAAATGATGGAGCTGAGCAGTCGCTAAACTTCATGAATTGGCGTGCGTCGGACCGAGGATAGACCGTAATTTTGGACAACACCAAGATGCTGCCGATAGAAGACAGCATATGTCTGGCGGAACTCGCAGCCGGCACCAACTCATGGTTGGGCATGTTGCTGCTGAGTCTGTGTGACTGAGCGTTGCCTTATGAGGCGTCTCTGTTGCTGTCTTTGCCCTTCACCCAGATGGCTGTGTCAACCAGACCTTACAGCTGAGTAAGCCGTCGTTGCTTGCGTCTCAGGTATAACGTCACGGACTCAGTGCGCGATGCACTTGAAACCCTGGTAAAGCATGCATCCAGCCAAAACAGGCGCATCAGGTCAGGCAACAGCCAGGATCTTATTTGCCTTTTCATGACCAACATCGTGCCTTGTGCACACAGGGTAAACGTTTCAAGTTTTGTAACAATTGCAAATGCGCTGCACAGGCACTTGGAGGAGGCCTTGACCAGGACAGAGGCTGTCTCTGCCAGGAGTCAGGACAAGCTTGACAGCAGAATGGACAAGGTGCAGGAAGAGATGGAGTCTGTCAGAGCCTGCGCAGTATGTATTCAACCTCTTACCTTACTTCAGTACATACACCCAATGTGCTGCTGCACTGTCTGCTGCACAGGAGCTACTGTGGGCAGGTGCCTTGTACAATGGCATTTAGATGCTGCTTTGTGAGTGTGACCCGTGCATGATTGCTACATCCTTGTCTGAGTAATTGTGCAGGTCCTGCACTGGCTGTTGTGCAAACATGCTGCTGCAACAACAACACTGCGCTGCTGTCATTGTTCAAGCCTTGGTACTCAAAACTTCAGGTGGATAGCAACATCCAAAGCGACGACCTTAGGCAGCGAGTCCAGCAACTGGAGCTGAGGCTGTGCGGCACCACCATGGATCCTGTACTTTCAAGCGGCTCAGCAGAGATGGGAGTCAGTGGGCGTCGCTCAGCACTAGGTCACAACCGGCCTCAACTAGGCTTGGCTGTTCTGGACCGGCTTGACCAGCTGGATCGGGATTTTGAGGGTGTCAGCCGGGTGGCGAACAAAGCCAAGGTGCAATTGTGACACTTGCAGTTGACTGCCTGTGCCAACTTGGAACTTGCATTGTGCTCCTAGGTGACCTGATAAACAAGCTCCTTGACCAGGGTCAGCAACTCCAGCAATGTCGAGTGAGGTGGAAGCTGTTCTTCAATGCCACCTTCACAGAGAGCCAAGCATGCTCTGCCAAAAATGACCTGTCAATGACCATACCCTACGCTGAGAAATGCAATGAGCTACATTCTGGCTCAACTTGGTCAACTCCAGCATCCTTCTGTCATCACCTCAAATGGTCAAGCTCAGCTGGAATCCTGCAAACTGTGCCAAAATCACAAGCTAGCTGCCTTCTATGTCACAGTAAAGCTGCTGCTCCAGCACATTGCCAAGAATGTTGAAGGCAAGCCATGCATGCAGGATGAGTTTGAGGCCACCAATGCCTGTGTGTATGAGATGGAGAAACGGTTAGAAGAACGCTTTGTGGAGGTGAAGACCGATGTGAGCTTGGCTACTGCTGAGTGCCGGCAGCAGACGGTGAGTGAGGCTGTGCGCACCGGCAAGCTGCAGCTGGACAACCTGCAGGACCGCCTCACCACTCGCATTCAAGGTGTGCCTCTCACAAACATCTGCAACCAGCTTTATAGGCTGCAGACGTCCTGTGCTGCTGCATGTCCAATGTGTGGCAGCCGTTTGCGGGTCTGCTTGCTGTTACGCAAGCTGGAGAGGAAGCTTCAGCGATTCGGGCCCAAGATGGCAGTGTGACACAGTGTGAACCATGTTTGGTGTCTGCACGTTTCCCACTGCTGATGTGGTGACAGGCTGACATAATGTGTCGGCCAGCTCATCATTACAACTGCACTCACGCACAGTTGGAGTTTGTTACAGTCAGTTGGCTGTTGTCTTTAACTGAAAACATGCAAATACACCGTTTACCCAGGCAATGGAAACCACCCAGTGTGCATAGCTTGCACACGCAGACAGAGGTAACATGCTACTTGTATGTCCAGCCTGACTGCAGTGTCCCATCCCTGTGCATGTTCTACTCATGACCGCTTTTCGCTGTGCAAGTGTTCACACTTGTCACCAGATGGGTGTTCACACTTGTCACCAGAGGGGTGTTCACATTTGTCACAAGATAGGCTTATCACTTCTGTGTCTAATACACAGGTGTTGAGCAGCAGCAGCAAAGCGAGCTGGCCTCAGCAGCTCAGCAGAGCGAGGCTCGCCTCAGCGAAGTGGAGTCTGAGTTGAGTTCCAGGGTGAAGGCACTGTCACATCTGCTGGACCACACTGCCAAGGCCGGCAGTCAAGTCATGTCCCATGTGGCTCAATTGGAGGCCACCACCAAGTCTGACATTGCTGGTACGCTCACCACAAACTGGTAGACATGGCTGCTATCTTGTCTGCTCTGGTAGACCATGCAAACGAGTTCTGCTGTCATGCTAACCAGGGCTTGTTGGCTGACTTGCAATTCATCTGGGCCTGATCATTGTGCTTGCAGTAGCAGCACCTAAGCATGTTGTGGTGGTAGTAAACACTGATGTGGTGGCATGTTGAGCAATGCTTGGAGAGCTTGAAGCATGGGTCGTCTCAGACTGGAGTAGTTTCTGCACAGGCAAACTGCTGTTCCCAAGCTGGTCATGGATTAAGTGCAAGATGCTTTTGGTGCCAACTGGGCAATTGTAGTGACGGCGACTGCACATTGCATACACTGATTCTGCATGCAGGACTACATTGTTTTGGCTGCTTCACGTGAACAGTAGCAGTAGTGCCAGGAATAGGTGCAGTAAGCATGAGTTGCATGTAGGGTTGGATGAGGCAGTGGAGAGGCTGTCAGAGCAGAAGGTGGATGCTTCTGGTATGGACAGCTACACTCAAGAAATCAGCAAGGTATGTACACAACAGTCCTGGGTGCCCACAATACACGCTGTATTTTTTCTGCTGTCTGTCAGAGTGACGTTGTCACTGGATTTATGACTGTGTGCATTGATGAGCTCCTGCTGAACCTGTTCAGAGGCCTGAGCTTGTGTCATGTCATTGTATTGGCATTGCCGCAACAGCATTCAATTGTGCAAAACCCAGTGTCTCAAGGCTGAAATTAAAGAATGGCTTTGTACTGCAATTCACTGCATGTGCATCGCATCAACAGTCATCACCATGTGGCATGCAGCCCTCGATCAGAGTACCAGCCAAGTCAACCAACAGGCCTCTCTATGTACCAACCCCCCTCCTCACCCCCCTTCCCCCCTGGCATTGCACCTATCATCCTCAGCTTCTCACCCAGAGGTATTGCCATTCTGCCCGCAGTTGTTTGAGGAGAGTGCAAGGCAAGTGAGGAAGGAGGCCTTCCAGCATGCTGACCAGGTCAACAAGGCGCTGCGGCAGCAGGTTGAGGCAGGACTAGACAAGAAGGCAGATGTGAGTGTGGTAAGCAGAGAGGGGCAGTCCAGCCGCCAGCAGCTTACTGACCTCTGGGCTGAGGCTGAAGCTGCCAGGGCAGGGCTGGACCAGGTGAAGGGCGGTTTGGAGCAGGTCCAGGGGCGGGTGGAAGGCCTGCAAGACAAGGCGGCAGACACCAAGGTAGGCTGCACACCTGACGTGTATGTTGCAGTCGAATGGATTGACAGCGCTAGGTATTGTTCACTTTTCTTGAGTACAGCTAATGTATCTTGATTGCCTGGCAAGCTTTTTGTCTGGTGAAGTCAAGGGGCCTTGCGCACCTTGGTGCCCTAGGTATAGTTTCAATCATGTTACATTACATGACTGTCAAAGCTGTCGTACCAATGAACTTTACAGGAGTGCTCAGAACAGACTGCTCTGGAGAGACAAGACTTGCCCTGCATGTACCTAGCTCATCTTGAGCTGGAAAGAATACAATGTTTTTTGATTCAAACATCTAATCTCTTGATAGTGCTGAGCGTCAAAGGTGGTCAGAAGCAGTGGACACTTGTGCTTTGCACAGTATGCTGTAAACCCAGCCATGTTTCTGCCAATCTGTCTTTAATTGGCTGCACCTGTGTTGTTGATTGCGCTGCATACATCATGCCGCGACACACCATGGCCCACTTCAAAATGTCACATATCAGCCACCTTCTGCATTTTGAACTGTCAAAGTGATCAACCAGTCTCATGTGTGTTTACAGGAGAAGGTGAGAGAGGTGGAACACAGCATGAGCCAGGCTGATGCTGCTGCTGCCACCACCAGCGCTGCTTTAGATGCAGAGACATCCAGGTATGACTCATCTGGCCTTCTGCCAGTTGGGCGTCCATGCTATGCATTGGGTGTATGCACACTTGCACTTCCTTGCTGACCCATGCACCAGCATGCATCACAGACCAGACGTCATCACTTGCGTGCAGGTCTACAGGCGTAGTTGCACCATGTTATCTGTCAGCAACAGCTTAAAACAACCAGCATGGCTCCTGTACTCTTGATGGTTCTGGCGCAATTGCATTTGTGTGTATGGGGCTGCAATAAGTCTCACTGTTGACATGCAGACAGAGGGAGCTAGAGCAGCAGGTGCAGCATCTGGCAGGGGGGGTGGCTGTCATCAAGGAGACCCTATATGGCCCCATCCACAGCCCTCCTCCACCCCACTCCCCCTCTCGCTCCCGGTCACCTTCACCCACCCGTGTGGCCGGCGATGGTGGGGCCTTGCTGGCAAGCCATGGTATGGGACAGTCATCTTATCTGGTCTCCCCTTCTGACTGCATTTCCCCTTTTGGCTGCAGCTTTTGAAAGCATGTGCTGCAGGACCAGGGCACTCATCACGTGCTACAGCATGGCTGCTTTTGCGTCATCGTATTGCATTTTGGTGGACTTGGAGATGCTTTCATGCTCTGATGGCGGGTGATGCCACTGAAGGTGTATATTGTACATGCTGACCTGTGACCTAATGGCATATTGTACATGCTGACCTGTGACCTAATGGCATATTGTACATGCTGACCTGTGACCTAATGGCACATGTACTGCTCGCTGCCCACACTAGAAGTTCTGCCAGCCGTACACTTGAAAATCTGTGCTGCTGCGTGACAGGGCCCAAATGCGCGGGCGCTGTCATCTCTTGTCTGGTAGCGCTTGCAGTGCTGGCAGTGTAAGCTGCTCAAAATGGGCACGTGCATGCCACGCATGCTGTGCTGCTGTGTGATGATGTCTGGCTGTGCAGGCACTTTGGTGGGACGCTTGGCAGCAGTATCAGAGCAGGTTGAAGGCCTGCAGTCCAGTCTGCAGCAGAAGGCAGACAGGTCAAGTGTGCAGGAGGCCAAGCAGCAGGTGAGAGAGGTGCGGCAACAGGGTGAGAGTAGCAGCCAGTCCCTTGCTGACTTGCACATCAGTGTGCGGCAGCAGGGGCAGGAGCAGGCCACAGGGCTGCACCGCCTAGAAGCCCTCATTGCAACTGTGTCACAAGGTGAAAACAACTGCTGTTGCACTTTTGCTCTCTCGTTCATCAGCCAGGGCACGCTTTCAAAGACAGAATGCTTCCTGCATCTGGAGAGAAAATCCATAAAAATAGTACAGTTTATCAGTTTTTCTTGTGTACTTTGTTTTTAGTGTTGGTCATTCTGTGTGTGTCTCTGCTGTCCATGCAACAAGTGGCTCACTGAAAGCCAAACACCAGAAAGTGCTTGACACAGGCACTGCATGTCAGCGTGTAGCCCTCACCAAATATATCGCATGTTGTGACAGAGACCCACAATGGCTTTCATGCCAAGAAAGATTCATGCGCTTGTAAGCTCATACCAACACAATCAAACATCCTGCACAGTTTTCATTGTTTCCGCGGTATGACCTTTGCATGTCATGTGAAGTCTACAGAAGCTGCATGCAGAGCGCGCAACCACAAGTGAGGTGAGACTGTGGCTGGATGAAGCCACACTGGAGGCTCGGACTCACACCAGTGACAGAGTGAGCCATGTAGCAGCAGCTCTGCAGCGCCTGAATGATGCAGTGGAGGAGGACAGAGCACAAGCGGCGTCGGTGGCTGGTGACTACACTCCACACCAACTTCAGGTACTGCACACCCTTGTCACATCCTTAGACCCTTGCCAAGCCCTTTTGCCCCTCAAGCTCTGCCACTGCATTCATCACTGCTTGCTTTCAGCATTGAGATCCCAGCATGTCAAGTCAGATGTGTAGAGGTGGTGTTGGTAAGGGGAGCTCTGGTCAGAGCATGTCACGCAATGACATCCTTTGTCAGCAGATATGCAGCTGGCCTGTAGCTAGCTGTTCAGGTCAGAGACACAGCAAATGTTGCCAGCCTTGAGTGTAGATCAGTCCTTCAAGTAGCAAACAGACAAGCAAAAGTAGCCTAGCAGGAACAAAGCACAATTGACCAGCAAAATCAGCACATGCTGTGAAAGATGCTGCGGAGGATAGACAGTCGTGCAGTAAACAGGTGACAATGCTTTGTGTTGGTGTGCAGCGTATGGTGGAGAGGGGCACGGAGGGGCTGCTGGCAGTGCAGCGCCAGGTGGCGGCAGTGCAGGCCAGTGCAGAGCAGGCACTCACCCAAACCAGCTCAGAGTTGAGGCAGCGGCTTGAGGAGCTGCACCAGAAGCAGCACCGCCATCAGGACCTGCTTCAGGTGAACCATTGCAGCCCATGCTGCTGCATCACAATCTGCAAGATCCTGTGACAGTACGTAACATTGCTGTTAGCCGATAAATGGCTGGCTGCACGCCCAGGCATTTGGGTCAGGTTCATCTGCTGGCATTTTGGCGGTTTGCAAGCAGTCTGTGCCATGGCTTTGAATTAACATCATCCAAAGCCCTCTCTTGACAAATGAAAGCATGCTTGAAAAGGTTTGAGTACGCATCAGGGCATGCAGCTCCCACAGACCATCTCCTGTTGCCACGTGACCTGATAACAATGTGTGACAAGAGCACGATGTGCAGGTGACAGTGGAGCACCTGAAGCAGGTGGCGCATGAGGTGAGGGGCCGCATCACCCCAGAAGGGGCCCAAGCCCTTATCACCCGGGAGCTCAGGGACCGAGACCAGGCTGACTCTGACAGGTGGCAGGTGAGTCATCTGCCATGCGCTGCTGGCGCTTGATTATCTGCTTGCTGCTGTCTGCTATGTCTTGGGCTGTCATGGAGCTTGCTTGTCATGCATGCATTCACACGCAAATCAAATGCCATGACCTGTATGTGTGCGGCAATCTGCATTTGCATTGATCCCTCACAAAATTGAGACACAATAACGATGCAGTGACAGCTTCACATGCAGGTCTCATTGGTTACACTCAGTCCTGATGGTGTCAGATCATTGCCTAATTAGACTTGGTGGCTCAAGCATTCATTGGCTGTTCTATGAAACCCCCTTGGATTTGCATGGCTCAGACAGCCTGCATTGCAAGGGTGCAGCCAAACCAGGTCTTTGAAGCAGCAGGTTGAAGAGCAGGTGATGTTGCATAGGGGCTAGTGCAGCGCTTCACCAGTGCCTTTGAGGAGACCAAGAGGGAGCTGGAGGGGGTGACTAATGACATGGAGCACAGCTTCAGCCTGCAGCTGGCCACCAAGCTGAACAGTGAGGAGCTGCCTCAGAAGCTGCAGGAGGCCAGCTTAGTCAGCCGAGCCAGCCTGCAGGCCCACGTCAAGCAGGTCAGCCTTGTGCTATGTCTATGTGGTGGAACATACACCTCTGCATTCTGGCATGCTGATGTGTTAGCAAATACAATCTGCATTGGGGCATTTTCCTGCGTCAGTGACATGCAGATCTGTTACTGTATCGGGCTGCACAGCTGCAACAAGGCTCTGAGGTGCGCCTGGCAGATCCTCAATTTTGTACAACATGTTCTGAGCATTGTCAGGTAGACCAGAGCATTGCAGTTACATTACAGGCATCATGGCAAGCTGTGTGGTACAACCAACTCAGCTGTCATGCAGGCATGCAGTGTAGCTGGCATCCTGTGTCTCAAGGTCCTGCATGACGCAACATGGTGCCGATGGACTGTGTTAGGCAGCGTGACTGTACTCCATACGTGCAATGCATATATGACATGTGATGGCCTGCGTGGGTGCAAACTGAAAGACTGGGTGTGACAGGTGGAGGCTTCCTGCCAGCGCTTGTGCCAGAGCTTGGGGGCAGAGGTGCACCGCCTGGCTCTGCAGGTGCAGGTCTTAGAAGAGTCTGACACCCTTGCTATTGAGGCTGAAGCGGTATGTGTCCACCTCCATCAAGCTTACCACAGACTCGTTCTGCAGCTGCCTTTGTGTTTTACATCTTGCTGAGTGTTGTGGTGTATGGCAAGCCTCCCTTGCACCCCTTTGTGGGTGCTTGGCAGGCTGAAAGCAGCATGCCTTTGTCAGATTGTTGAGTGTGCTGCACTAGGCACGGGGAGTTGTTCACTGCAGGTTTAGGTGCTACACTGCATGTGGCATCAGCGTGTGTCACTTGGTCAGTGATCAGGATCATGTTGAGCATGCCGAAACCATACTGGCAGCTCCCTCTTGACAGCCATGTGTATCATGAAGATTGCAATTGCAGTCTGGTTGAGAGCGCCTTGACCATCTTGCCTTGACCATGTTGGAAAGGTTTGCCTTGACCTTCTTGATGAAGTTGCTTGTTACAGGTGAGCCACTTGAGGAAGGCCATCAGCAAGAAGGCAGACAGGGAGACAGTAGAGGCAGACTTGGAGCGTGTTCACAAGGCACTGCGCTGCAAAGCCAATGTGCATGCCATGTCAGAGGCCCTGTCTCAGAAGCTGGACATTCACTCTTTCTTGACCGCCAGCACATCTCTCCCCTCCAAGATTCCCGCCTTTGATTCCTCTGAGCCTAAAGCTGATCTGGGCGTCTCTAAGGATGGCAAAGCATCTTGGAGCAGCAGGGCGGCTTCAGCAAAGCAGCCTCTGAAGCACTCCATAAGTGCACGGCCGTGATCATTGGATGTGCTGGCAAATTGAAATGTTTGAACGCTTGTGCTGCAAGCAATGCACAATATGTTTCTGCTTGCAGCTGGTTGTTAGACACATGCATGTAAGGTAATCTGCCGACTTAACAACTGAGATTTGCAAGGCGTAATATTCCTGTCAGTAAGCTGCTAAAAAAATCTTCGAGGCTGTTAACAACGTTGTCATGGCTGAGTCTGAGCAGGACATCAAGTCCTACCGCATAAGCAAGGCAGAAAGATGACCTGTCATGTGTCACACTTCGTATCACCAAAATGACGTTTAGTCAGCCCATGACATGATCAAACAGCTGCATTGCTTTATTTGCACATGCAAGGAGTTGTTTTGGAAAATTTGATTCACAGGTGACCACTGACGATGCTGATGTCATTGATGTCAGCTTCAGCTTACAGCAACTGTTGTTAAAGTCAGGATACAGTCAATGGCAATGCAAAATTTGTCAGGGGTCGGTGTCCTCGAGAATGTTCTGTCAGGAACAAGTCCTCAAGTCCTGAACAACGGGTTGCTATGAACAGGTTCCTGACAGAACCTGTTCATAGCAACCCGTTGTTCAGGACTTGTCTCACCAATTGACATACAGTGGGGCCCATAAGTATCGGTCGGACCAGGAACATGTGCGAGCTCCGACACTAATGCGAAGCGCAAGTCTGTGTTTAAGCGGCGGTCCTTCCTTCCGAACGCAGCAAGTCAACCAGCACACCTTTCTGTGTACGGCTTGACTGGCGCAGAAAGCGCTTGTAGCGCATGTGTGGCGCCGGTAAAAGCAACAGGTCTGTGGCAGTGAAACAAGGCTGACAGCAAGGCCCCAACTTGGCAGCTGTGCGGCACGCGAAAGACATACACAA
>JAABUP010007260.1_pt1 | contig 15032 bp, 13 predicted proteins | sample 5559201 | NCBI WGS metagenome assembly JAABUP01 (sample SAMN10711887, study PRJNA513373) | rock metagenome | isolation source: Antarctica rocks | place: Antarctica | reverse complement strand
GTTCAATAAACTCTTATATAATCTTTTTCTTCTTAATTAATCAATTTATTTTTAGAGCAGAATATCAATTTTTTAAGTAAATACACTGTAATGTGATAAAGTTATGAATTTATAAAAATTTATGATTTGTATGAGGTTTTGAGGTGGCTCGCTTAGGTGGCTGGCTCGACTAGGTGGCTAAGACGTTACTGCTGGGCGGCAGACTAGCAAGGCTTACCTAATCACGTGTTTGCCCTCACCCGCCGGCAGAACTTCAGCAGCGCCTGTGTATATAGACTCGCTCACTCACCTACTCAATACAACAAGGTTGCATCAACCTCTGCCGTGCGACACATACTTTGTGGCCTCTCAGCACTATGGCTCCCAGTACGTCTATTCCTCCTCAAGATCAAGACCGAAATCCAGACTAACCCCCACCACTGCAGCGCCCCCCCAAGATCGCCGACCCATTGTCATCTCCGGGCCTTCAGGCGTCGGCAAAGGGACGCTATCTCAAAGGCTCTTTGACACACACCCCAACACATTCACATTAGCCGTATCCCACACGACGCGCAAGCCGCGGGCCGGCGAAGTCGAGGGCGTCACCTACTTCTTCGTCTCCCCTCCTTCGTTTTCCTCCCTCGTCTCCCAAAACACCTTCGTGGAATACACGTTTTTCGGTGGTCACTACTATGGCACCAGCAAACAGACCATTGCAGATCAGACGGCAAAAGGACTGGTAGTTGTGCTGGATATCGAGATGCAGGGCGTCAAGCAGATGAAGGCGAATCCTAGTATTGATGCGCGCTACGTCTTTATCAAACCGCCGAGCTTCGAGACGCTCGAAGCGCGGCTCAGGAGCCGCGGCACAGAGAACGAGGAAGACATCCAGAAGAGGCTGGCCCAGGCCAAAGTCGAGCTTGAGTACGCCGACACGCCAGGCGTTCATGATAAGATCATTGTCAATGATGATCTCGAGAAGGCGTATGAGGAGCTTGATGAGTTTGTATACGGGCCGGCATCGCAGGACGGTATTGCAGTTAGTAGGGCGTGAAGGATATCTTCATTGACTGTTTAAATATAGACAGATTTGTTCGTTGCTGCCAATCATCATACATTTGGAAGCACTTGGGCCTGAAAACACTATGGCCCAAACGCTATCTTCTCCCCGACCTCTATGTCTACATTTTTACGTGGACCTTCTTCTGCAACTACCTCATCCAGTTATTGGTAACAATTTATCGGAATTGGCCAACAATGCTGGGCTTCTCTCGGCTGAAGGAGCCTTGCGTCGATCTCCTTCTCCACGTCGTTCTGTCCGTTGACAATAACTGCGGTAGGAGTTTGCAAGGAACGTACAGATACAGATTCCACTGCTTTCTGGCGGGCCAGTGCGCTGAATAGTCGGCCAACCATGATGAGTGTGACTAGCAGTGTGCTTGTTGCAAAAAATTCCCCTGTGGAGAGCGGCTTCTTGAGCACGGTATAGCCGAATGAAATCGCTGAGAAGACGTACGCTGCGGTAGTGCTGATCACAATCAGGAGGTCCATTTCAATCATTCGCGAAAAGATCAAGCTTTTGAGTACGGTGGGATAAAACGGCCCAGCTACGACAACTTGGATCAAGGTCGCAAGTGCCAATGATACGCCACCGCAGACGATTGGTCGTTTGTGGATTGGCGCCCAAGCAAGGACAAGGACGGGAACCGTAAGACAGGCTGAAAGAAGCGTCATTAGTCCAACATGGCGTACGTGTTTGCTGCCAACTGCAAGACCTGGGTCGGGCTTGAGCGGAGTAACTTCCAGAATTGTTTCGAATTTGCGTTCAACAAGATCTCGAGCTCCGACGATACGAGGATCGAACGATATGCGAATTGTAGTTTTGTCGATAGGCAGCAACGCAAACACGCCGGTAGGTAACTCCTGCTTAGCGAATTTTTGGACGTCGGGCGAGCAAATTTCAATTTCAGATCCCTCTTGCCTAATCTCTTCGATTTTGAACTCTGTCATCCTCCGCAATCGACGGATGATAGACTCCACAGACTCGTACCGCAGGTCCAGGTCGAATTCGGCTCGGCAGAGAACAAGACTGGTCTTGAGATTGTGGATAGCCTTGATCGTAGCAAGAAATCTTTGAAGCTTGGTCTCACATCCAACGCAAGTCATACCGGATACGCTGAGAACCACGTGGTTGGACAGTGAGAAACCACTCTCCAAATCTGGTGCAGATAGCCCGCGAACGACGTCGACCTCGGATTGTGGTATTTTTCCTGTTGACAGTTTAGCAGCCTCAGATTCTCCTGGAAAACAGTAACCTTTGCAACATTTGTCGGCATCATCGGCGCGTATCTCAATACACGGCTGGGAAAGGTTGGTGTTGCCATAACGCTGATCTCGGCTCTGTCTTGACGTGCGAGCCTTACCGCCCGCCTGTTATGATCAAACCTCGGCGGCCAAGGAGTCACGTGACTACGGCCTTGGAGCCTGGGAGCCTATGCGCGAACGTCGCGCATATCGCACCTTGGCGTGCGACTTGAGCGACTTCCGCGACTAAGGGCTAGGTATATTAAGTAGGTCAAGATCCGCCTACCGAATCTTGCGTTTAACTCATTGTTCGTCTTACCAACTTGCTCGCTTCAAGTCAGACAACTCTGTTATACTGCCCCTTGCTCGTACACACGTACACCTTGACACTCCTCTCCACCGAGAACCAACCACGTGACCTGACTTCGGTTAGACCACAACACCGCCCTTCTAGTCTCAAGAGACGATCGACGTGAACGCAAGCAGCAAGAGGCTTCACCGCGGGCAATCAGACTGCGGCAAATGCAACCAAGGGTCTTCAGGATGTCTCGATAGAATTCTCGGGTGGATGTAGCGTCAGGACAACACGGGGCCGATTTCTCAGTGTTCAGACGGGCCTACTGTGGCACCTGTGGCTGTGACCAGGTGACTTATTACATTAAGTAATTATCATGATAAGACCCCCACAGAAGCCAGGAGAGCGCCGATTTCGGCGCTTACTTTCATGTTTCCATAAGGCTTCAAAGGTGGTTATGTAGACCAGGAGTCTCAGGCTCCATGACAATAGAACAACATCAGAACTCTCCATATCACGTGCTTTCCTAGCTTGACACTCAGAAGCATCTAAGCTAAGTTATGTAACTGTGGGTTTCATTTGCGGTGTTTCTGCATGAATGCGGCACAGGCTGCGGAATCAGCCAATGAAAGATGCATCTCACCCATCTAACGCGGAAACATCAGAACATTCTCATAGAGGAGAACAAGGTCTGAGACACATGTTCGCAGCATATAACATTAAAAGCAAATGACAGGCGCTGGGTCGATTTCCTGGTCGGCCTATGGATTGACTGAGGACGATCTGGATATACTGCCAGGACAGCTTACAGGGGGTAACTGTCACGGAGGGGAGGCAGAAGTAGTCGTAGGTTACTAATTACAAGTAACTAACCGTACTAGCTGATGGATCCGTGATGAAAAGGTAGTTCAATTCAATAAACAAGACGTTGCGTGAAGAAAGGAAAAGAAAAGCTAGTATACAGGCAGAGACGAAGTCTCTGCTGACGAGGTCATGTGACTACAAGGTCACGTGGTGTTCAGGTCATATAGGTGAAAACTATGGCGAAAACTATTTGTCCCCTCCCCTTTTATTATATGTTTTTTTTCTTTTTATTATTTGTTCTTCTCTCTTCAAAACATCTTTGAAAGTAAGATCTACACACTACTATTGATTAGTTAACAACAATTTAAGTTTGTATAAAGTGAAGAGATTGATTTTTTTAAGTACTGTACATAAAAGATCTTTTTATGTCTAGAAATCAATTAATGTCTTGCTCTTTTGCTTCTTAACTGCTTATTCTTAACTTCTTTAAGTCTTTTACACTTTTTAAAATCTGTTTGCATGTCTGTCTGTGTGCTCATCTGCTCTTGCATGCTTATTTACTTTTGCATGCTCATCTGCTTCTGTGTGTCTGCTTGTGTGTGTCACAGGTTTGCAATGAGACTGATGCTCAATTGGTAATTTCTAAATACAAGAAAAATACTATGAAGAGAAAAAAGAAGAGCTTCATACAGAAGCAAAAAGATAATGTGCTTTAGTCTTAGGGTCTTAGTAAGTAACTAAACCATAAGACCTTAGTATGGGTTCAACTCATGACATCACCTTTTTCTTTTTCTTTAAGGTTGTGCTTTAAGCTTTGAAAAGGTTGTTGCACAATTGTCAATGTCTGTTGACACATGTTTTGCCCACTTCATACAGGTAAGGTTCACAGATGAAAATTTTTTCATTGCTTGTGTGGTTTCATCTGACAACTCACTGAAGCTTACCTGTCAGTGAAGTGAGTTATAAACCCCTCTCACCTCATGTATGACTTCTCTTTTTCTTTCTTCTTCAACTTCTTCACTCACAACTTTTGTATGTGAAACCTTTCTTGATTGAATATGTCAGCACTGACTCTTGTATGACAAGCTCAGCAGCAACAACATCAACAACAACAACAACAATGTAAGTGTTGTACAGGTATGTGTCTTGAAGCTGACAGCTCACAGGGCCCTCATTCTCTACAATGTGTACATTGCTGCTCTTATTCTTGTGGCTGTTGATGTTGATTCAGTTCTCTTTGTTGATCAGCAGCAGCTCACTCAGTATGCTCATTCTCTTCAGACAAGAGTCATTCTTGTGCTGCTCAGTGTGAATGTTCTGTTTGTATGACTATGCATCACATTGAACCAGGTGAGGACTCATTGACCATCATACATAAACACAATTCTGATTCAGAGTCAGGGTGTGTTGGTTTCTGCCGGTTGTCTCAACTGTCAGACACACAGTATGACACTCTTTTTGAAATGTCATTGTACATCAGAACATTTCAGTGAATGTTGCAGTAACTGCAAGTGACGTGACCACGCATGTTGCTGTTCTGTACACAACAATGATGTTCTCATTGTCATCTCAGACAATGAGAACAACAACAATGATGTCAATGAGGGTGAGCCTGCTGCTCAGCCAAGAAGAATCACATCAGCACTGCTGTCAGCAGGGACGGCCATTATCTATGTCGCCTCTTAGATACATATGACTCTTCTTTCTTCTTTACACTGTGCTTGTCTAGTTATACAGGCTGTGTGCAACACTTATAGAGTCTAGTCATACAGACTGTGTGTGACATCTGAGCAGTGTGCCTCATCTCTTTGTGATGCTCAGAACAAGTAGCTTTGACAAAATCAAGAAGGCACCATTAGTAATTAGCATAGTAATAAATCAAATAAATTCAACACTAAATTTTGAACTCTGTACAATCCTCTGAACTTATGAAGCATCTTAACCTTCTTTTGTATGATTAAGATTTAGCTACCTCAGGTTACATTAACTCTCATTGGTTTAACACCACTGTGTCTTTCAGGGCAAACGCCAGTTCTCATGTGAGTTGAGTATAACTGACTCATTTCATCAAGTACTTCTTCTTGAATCCTTCTTTACATCATACAAATCTCTTCTTCAGAATCTTCTTTATCTCAAACTCTTCTTCATCACTTACAATTTGTGACAGAGGTTGTGGGTCTGTTGTATGCTGAGAAGAAAGAGCGTTCATGACTGCTGATTGAAGCATGACTGAGTGAAACACATTATGAATACTTGATGATGTGTTTAGACAGAAAGAATGTGAGCTGATCTTCTTAACAATGGTGTACTTGACATTCTTTGCATCAAACTTCTTGCACAGACAATCTGTATATATGTTCTTAAGATTTAGTCAGACCTTGTCTTCTTTCTTGAAGTCATATGACTGCTGTCTCTTCTGATTCATCATTTCTTTCTGTATCTGTTGAGTAACAGTCATAGCCATCTGTGCTCACTCTGTGGCTTCTTTCATCTTCTGTACAATCTGATCAGCTTTCTGTACTGAACTTTTTGCAGACTGTACAGACTTCAACTCCTCAAGTAGTTGTAGAGGCTTCATGTGATACTCATGAAACAGAAAGAAGAGGCTCACTTTCATTGAGGTGAAGTCATGGTTGTTTATGACTAGCTCAGCCATGAGAAGCAGGCTTGCTCAATTGTTCTGACTATAATTTGAGAACGTACAAATGTACAGCTCAACATTCTGGTTCATCTACTCAGTTGTTCTGTCAGTTTTCAGGTGGTACACTGTGAACACTCTTCATACAATCTTCAAAAGTTGACAGACTCTTTTTCATAGGCTGCTCACAAACTGAGTGCCTCAATTTGAGACTATTGTGATAAAAAGCTCATGAGCCCGGTAGAAATGTTGTACAAATGTCTGAGCCACCCATTCTGCAGTCATATCCTTGCACAGTTCAAGTATTACTCTCTTGCTAAGACAATCTGTAATTATCAGAAGGTTCATACAACCCTCACTTGACAGTAGATCTACTACAAAGTCAATGAATATCTTTTGTCAAATCTGCTTTAATACAGGTAGAGGCTTCAAAAAGCCTTGTCAGCGATCTTTTCAGCTGTTGTTTGTACAACATTTGTCACAATTTTGACAGAATGTACAGACATTCTGTAGCATCCCAGGTCAAAAGAACTGTCATGATAAGAGAGCATCAGTTACATCTTTTTCTGAGTGTTCAGCCATTGTCAAGTCATGTGTATACTGAATCAGTCTTGTACAAAGGGGTTCTGATGATGACACTCAGCGCCTTTCACAAAAGAGTAGCTTTTTTTCATCACTCAAGAAGCATTTTGTTATGAATACCCTCACTTCTAGAACAGTAGGAAATGATCTCTGTTTCTCATGAATTGTCTGACAAAGCTCATTGTACAACTCATCTTCTGCTTCAGCATTCACTCACATCTGTTCAAGGTCTGTGGTCTCATCAAACAAGTTCTGGTCTTGTATGAGCACAAAGACTGATATGTCTGCTACTGTCATTGAGGCAGCCTGTATAGGCTTGCTTATCATCTCAGAATGTATCATCTGCATTGTATGATGTTGTACTCTGTCATCTGAGAGGTTCATTGACACATTCTGCTTCTGTCTCAATAGAGCATCTGCTCTCTCATTCTGCTTGCTCAGCAAGTATAGTATGAAGAAGTTGTATCACAACAGAACTAAAGACCATCTCATTTGTCGCTCTGTAAGCTTTCTGACTGTCATAAAGTATTTCAGATTTTTGTGATTTGTACAAATCTGAAAACTTGACACACTTCTCAACTCTGCATCTCACTCTTTCAAGCATCATATGATGATCAGCATCTCTTTATCATAAATCTCATAATTGCACTCTGCAGATGCATTCTTCTTTGAATAGTAGGCACAGAGCCTTCACACATCATTCACTAACTGCAACAGGATTTCATCTATGCATCAATCTGAGAAATCTGTTTTCATCACTGTTGTATGTGTGTGGTCAAATGAAACTAGAATTGACGCTGAAATGAACATGGTCTTTAGCTTCATAAAACCCTGATTGGCTTTCTCTGTTCACTTAAAAGATGTGTTCTTTTGTATGAGAGCCATCATTGACATAACCAGGTTAGAAAAGTTCTTGATGAACTTTTGATAGAAGTTTGCAAAGCCTATGAAACTCTGTACACTCTTTACTGATTTAGGGGCTTGTCAGTTCATGATTGCCTTCACCTTTTGAGAATTCATTTGTACACCCTTTCTCACTTTCAGAATGAACCCTAGGTACTTGGTTGACTTGACTTCAAACTCACATTTGTCAATGTCAATTTGTAGGCCAACTTCTCAAAGCCGTAGTAGAATCTTTCATACATGATTTCAGTGTTGATGCAACAATTCATCAGTGAAAATGAGAATATCATTCACATAGACTGAACAGAACTCATTCAGGAAGTTCTGCAAGACCCAGTTGATATATCTTTGAAAGGTGCTCAAAGCATTGACTAGCTCAAAAGAAGTCATCATTCATTCATACAACCTGTACCTCATATGAAATGCCGTCTTTCATTTGTCTTCTGCAGCAATTCAAATCTTGTGAAATGCCACTATGACATTCAACTTGATGTATCATTGAGCTCATCTGATGTTCTGCAGAGTCTCATATATCAATGAAAGAAAGTAACGATCCTTCTGAGTGATTCAGTTCAAGCCACAGTAGTTCACACAGAACTGAAGTCCACCTTCTGGCTTCTGTACAAATAAAACAGACACTGCAGCAGATGAGTTACTGACTCATATAAACTGCTTATTCAAGAGTTCTGTTAGTGTCTTGTGCAACACTAGTAGCTCCTCTCTTGTCATGTTGTATAGAGGACCTCAGGGTACTTTTGGCTCTTTTTCATCCACCTCTTCTAGTTCAATTTGGTGGTCTGTGCCTTCTCCCCTTAAGGGCGGCAACTTCTCAGCCATTGTATGATTGAACACATCTAAAAACTCATGATAATGATCAGAAAGTATAGTCCTCAAGTCAGTCTTCTTCTGTGAGGTTAAGGCTTTTTCAATATTGGCCATGCTGGCCAAGAACACCTCAATCTTCTTCTGTTTCTCTTCTTTCTTCTGTATGAGGTTCATAAAGAACGTAGCTGACATCATAACATGATTGAACTCACTCTTAGCAGAAGCTTCTCTGTTCTGTATGATAGTTTCTGTGAATTCAATTGTAATAAAGGCTCTGTCTGCATTCAATATGACCTTGTTCTGCTTCATTCATGATAGACCTAGTATAAGGTCGTAGGATGCTATCTTAGAAACAATATAAAAGAATGTCCTTGACTTCTGATGTCTGTTGATATCAATTTGTACAACAGCTACTTCATCTACTGATGAACCTGAAGGTTCATCAAACCCTGTAATCATACAAGGTCTTATCTTCATGCACTGTAGGTTGTGGTTTCTAGCAAAGCAAGAAGTGATTATTTCATAGAACAGACACTCTGTGTCATACAAGGTATGTGCATATGACTTCTTATTGACTAATGTTGACATAGTGAAGGAGGCACTGTTCATCTGTTTCTCAAACTCCTTTCAGCTCTTATCACATCTTGTATGCTTTCAGCTGCAACTTCTGCTAGAAGCTACTCTTTTTCTGAGTTCTTCTTTTCTTCTGTCGCCTTCTTCACAGTCTCAGCAGCGACAACATTGATGACGTGAGGTCATACAGCAGGCAGAAGTTTGCAGTCCTTAATGAAGTGGCCATTGTCTTCACAGTGCATGCATAGTTGTTTTGTATGACATTCTGCCACTTCCTTCTCTGACACTCATTGTGCTCTGTGTCTCTCTTCAGTTTCTGTAGCTGTGACAATGGCGTGCTCGGTGAGTTCTCAGTTCATGTTGTCTGTGTGAGACTGTTGTGTGATGATAGCTGTTGTTGTATGACACTCTTGAGTAACAGCCTTCTGAATTGAGTCTAGGTTGTGACTGACTTGCTGCAGTAGAGTAATGTACTCATCATATGACACAGGGATTGATGTTGCAACCAGGGCTTGTGTGAGCATTACATCTAGGCTGTTACTGAGAAATGTCTTCTTAACAGCATCATCTCATTTTAAGCCTCTTGCTTTCAGCAATGTTTGTTCAAAGGTGGTCAGGTGTCTTGTGAATGGCTTTTCTTTCTGTTTTAATGCTTTTAAGATATGAGTTGCTCTCTCTCTTGATTCTAAATTGTTGTATGCATGTCAAAGCTGATTGATCAGCTTCTCAATGATTGTATGGTTTAAAACTTTGTTTGACTTGATACAAGCCACAATTCAAGGTGTGACCTGGCTTAGAGCCAACCCTTCAAGCTGACTGTGTAAGTATCAGAACTGCACACTGGCATTGTTGTCTGACATGTTCACATTCAATTTAGTAACAATTTGCTGTAGTCAAGGTCTGAATTCCACTCTCTTTCCTTCAAATCTGAGTGGATCAGAAAGACATTGTTTTGAGTGTCAATTCACACTCATTGCTGCAATGAGCTGCTCTAAGGTGAGACCATTTGTACAATTGACTGATTCTTGAGGAGAAGGTGATGTTGCAACAGCTGATGTTGAAATAGCTGTACCTACTGGTGTAGCTGACATGAGGTTGTCTCAATTCACCACAAAGGTGTAAAGAAGATTTATACAAGCCTTCATGTTCTGCATGTCCTCTTTCATACAACTCTTCATACTGTGTAGTTCTGTCATAAGTATTTGTGCTCAAGAAGGAATCTCCTCAGCAACAATCTTCACTTCATCTGTCATAGGGGTTTCTGCGCTCATTCTGCACTGATTTCAACAATTATACAGCAAGGCCTTTAGAGTAGGTCAGGTCTAAATGAGAATAGTATTTTAATGTCACAGGTTTGCAATGAGACCGACGCTCAATTGGTAATTTCTAAATACAAGAAGAATACTATGAAGAGAAAAAAGGAGAGCTTCATACAGAAGCAAAAAGATAATGTGCTTTAGTCTTAGAGTCTTAGTAAGCAACTAAACCATAAGACCTTAGTATGAGTTCAACTCATGACAGTGTGTCTGCTTGTGTGCTCATTTACTGTGTGACTATTTGTTGTTGCTGCATGATCTGCTGTGCTTTAAAGACTTTGTCTCACTCTGTTATTCATGAGTGTATTTCTTGAAGCTGTTCTTCTGCTTTTTATAGTATTGTGTAAGATCTCTCATTGATTAAAAGCTTTAAGTTGATGAAAATGCTCAAAGCTGAAGCAGTAAAAGCTGAAGCAATAAAAGCTGAAGCAAAGCAAGCTGAAGTGAAGTGAGTCTGTAGCTGATGAATAAGTAATGAACAAGAGATAGCTACTAAAATTTGCTTATTCTTAATGTCTCATCTTCTACACACTCTGACTGTAAAGAATAGACTGAAGAGAGAGCTACTGTTGTTACTGAGTTGACTGTAAGCTTATGAAGACTTTAATTATGTTTAATAAAGTGATTCTTGTGTGATCAACTGTGTGTGATAACTTTATGAGATGAGAAGACAGTTGAGTCTGAAGATTGAGAAAAAGAGATAAATTGATCATGTTTAAAGTATCAATGAGCATGAAAGTGACTCTTTTTAATAGTGATCTTAATGACTTTGAGTTTACAAATGATGTAATAGCAAGAAATGCTGTAGATTGTCTTAAATTGATCTGTATAAGTCTGATTGTGTGTGATTTCATCTCTGATGTATTTGAGCTGATTAACAAAGAGCTTTAAACCACAATCTATGATTTGATTGTTGAGCTCTGAATTGATATAGATGATTAGCAACTTTGTCTTTACATTAATAGAGTTGTAGTGTGAAACTCAAAGATTGTGCACAACTCAATCTCTCTGTCTTGTAAACTTTTGATGATAGTTGATGAGAAACATCTGCATCATTGACTTTTAACAGTTCTTAATATTAAGAAGATTATGTCTATTATGCTTAAGTTACTGCTTAAATCTTAAGTGATCTGATTTCACACATAAAGTAACTGTATTTTTGAAGTGATGAATCTGTGAGATTCACATCTTAATGAACAGCTGTTGCTTTAAGTGCTTCTCTGTGTAAATGTAGTTTATGAGTGATAACTAATAAGAATACTTAAAGTGAAGAGATGCATATTTCTCATTGAATTTGTGCTCTGTCTTCAAGTAGCAGATAGTCTTTTAATCTGTTATAAACTTATTTCTTTTAGTCTTGTGTTGTATGTTTATCTCAATGAAAAACTCATTGTGAATAACTTACTTTTGTTAAATCTTTGTAAGCATGTTCTTATTAATGTGTCAAAGACAGAGAAGTTGTGTGATATTTAAAAATATCAATAAAAGTGAGTTTTAAAGAGCAGGTTCATTGTCTGTGAAAAAGACTTCAATAAAGACATTGTCTATTACTAGCTCTTTAAAGGCTGAGACTGCAGTGTGATACATAGGCTCTTTTTCATTAATGATAAAGACTATATCAATGCTTGCTCTCAACTCAATTGACATAATAGTCATGAAATGAATATCTAAAAGATTGTACTTGTTTGTTCAGTAGATTGTGTCAATGAGTATAATCTTTAAAGAGACTTAAGTAATATCAATCATCTTGTTTAATGTAAAGAAAAGAAAGTTAATGTGATCATTCTCTATTGTGCTATAGTGTAATGCTCACTTCTTATCTTTCTGAAGCTCTTTAATAAGAGCTTTAATTGATGTATAGTTTATTAATCTCTTCTTGTGAAGCTTAACTCTGTAGTTGATGATGTCTTGTGTAGTAATAAGTGTATTAAAGTTGACTTCAAGAAGACTGATGAAAATAAAATGTGATGAAACACCTGAGACTGAGAGAGACTCAATTGTAGTCATCTTTATAGCTGTAGACTGTCAGTATTGTGTGTGTTAATGTAAATCTTCAGAAGATCTATGATTATGATGTTGATGATAGACTTAAAGCTTAAAGAAGTCATTTATAGAAATGTGTTAAATATGTAGCTTGAAGCTACACTCAATCATATGTGTTTCTGACTGTCACTGTGTATTTTAATCTCTTTTAACATCTTCTTTCTTGCAGTGAAAGTCTCATTGTCGCACATTTTGAGACTTCTTCTTATCATACTTGATGTTGAAGTGTGTAAGAGTGTAGTCATTGTCTCAGGCATGCTGATATATATATTGCTCAGCTTCTTCTTTCAAAAGAAAGGTCTTTTTCTTTGATGGATAGATTATATTAGTCATAATTGTAACAATAGAGGTAGTAGAAGGTGTGATAAAAGAATGATGAGAGAACTTACACATGAAGTCATGACAAAGTGATCAATAGTAGTGCGTAGATCTTACTTTCAGAGACGCTTTGAAGAGAAGGGAACAAATAATAAAAAGGGAGGGGACGTATAATAAAAAGGGGGGGGGACAAATAGTTTTCGCCCCAGGTTTTGAGAGCCCTGCTCTGCTGAACGGTTGGTTCACAATAACAAAAACCCCGCTCCCTAACGGTCTCAGCCGCCGTCAAGACCGATAAGCGCCAAGTTTCAGGCCTGCTGTCAGCCTTTCCAATAACTACGCTCAAGCATGACAAGAAGCGCTGTGTACACCTTTCTGTCTTCGGCTGCTCTCAACACTCTCTTCGATCAAGCTGTTGATGATTTCTACATGTCAAAAGCGCACTCTTTCAATTCACACAAGCGTCAGAGAACAAAGCTACATTCACCATTGTATGCTCTGTTTAAGAAGCAGAAGAAGCTTCATGTTCACTTGACAGGAGGATACATCGATACTTCAGCGTTCTGGGACAGCTTGTCGAAGATTTGGTTAATGAAGCACGCCTTGAGAGAGCTTAACTGAAGAAATACTCCTCAGCACCCATCGTGCTGTTGGGTTCAATGACCGATCACTCAAGGTCTTCTGGCCGAGCGGAGAACTATTGACCAACATTTAGCCGTCGCCGACTTTCTGCGCAACGCCGCCTCAAACTATTTAAAAGATATCAAGCGATTTGCTCGGCACGGTGGTCCAGACTTATCAGATCTAATCGGCATATGTGTTTTATAGTTCTTGCCTTGTAGCTCCGCTGATATGCTCCTAGCACCCGGAACCTACTCTCAATCCCAATTGCGAGATGAGCTCAAGCCGGTCGAGCTCCTTTCGGAAAGCTCCTTTCTTGTTCTCATTGACAACTAAGAGCACTGGCAGAACTTCTACCACAAACACCACCACTGGAAGAACTACATTCAGAAAAAGTAAAAAGAGTAAGACTTCCAATTCAAACGACGCCAACTATCAACAGAAACTCATTGACGGTGGTGTCTTACCTTACGGGTACGAGTACCCGGATGGTTGAGTTCCGCCATTACCTTCAACGTGGAATGAGATCAACGAAAGACTGGTGCAGTCTCGGCCCTCACTTTCACCATCTAGATTTCCTGAAGATGCGTACCAACATTTTGTACGAGCGGACGCGCATGCGTTCAATGAGGATGCAGTCAAAGACTCAGTACTTTCGGCGATGCTTAAAGCCATGGGCGCTTCTCAGGGTGCCCAGAAAAACATCTTGTTCACCAATACTGAACCTATTATGGCTGGCATCGCACAAGCCAAACCAGACTACTACTACGGCGCCCAGCCGAAGCAAATCCATTCAGACGTCCGCAACGAGCTCAGCACACACATCATCCCTTTTAACCACACTCATCTTCCCACCGTGCTGAACTTCTTTCTAAAAGCGAAGGGGCCGGATGGGTCTGCCGCGGTGGCTAGACGCCAGGCTTGTCACAACGGTGCAATAGGAGTGAGAGCCATGCAGAGCCTTCATTTGTACGGGCAAAGCGAACTGGGCTATGACAATCAGTTGAGCCACCTTGCTGTCACTTAATTAGCTCATGTCAAAACACCTTGAATTATTGAGATTATCACCCCTCTAGACTAATTACATGAAAACTGAATTATTCATGGGCATTTTCTTTCAAACCAGCTTCACAAATTCAACTTTGCTTCTTAATGCATGATATCTAGCTGTTTTATTAGTCAATTCCTTTGCCTTCTTCTCTGTCTTCTGCATTATAGCCCTACTTTTGTCAACAGTAAGGACTTGGGCTTTTTCAACACTTCTTCATGACTGCTTCTTTTGCTGTTGCTTTTGTTTGTCAAGCAGCTTCTGATTAGTTCGCTGTAGAACTGTTCTATTTGCCACAGCTGTCAGAGCTGTGTCTTTTAGGCTTAAGACATGTGTATGTAACAACAGTATCATACCTGCTAGGATCTCATTCACAAACTGATTGATTTGAGTTGCTGCACTAGGTGTGACAGCAATGTTGACTTGAACTTCATTGAAATTTGTAAAGAAGGCATAGAGTGAGGTCTTCAGCCAAAGTAGTTTTGAAGTAACAATGAAAGAATTGTACAAAATAAGGCCTGCAGCTTGTCATGCACTCAGAACATTCTGAGTTGTGATTGCTGTTAATTTAGCTTTCTGATAGTAGTGTAGAAAGTCTAGCTTGTTGACATTGACAGCTTCATAATGTGAGTGAAGATGAACACATTTCTTATAGGCCTTGCTCAAAGGTTCAAAGACTTCAACATTCAATGACTGCAGCAAATGAGTTGAATGTGAAGAAAGACACAAAGCCACAATGCTGTGATCACAGCAGTACTGAATAAAGTCACTGAAGACATGACT
>JAABUP010007257.1_pt1 | contig 15035 bp, 13 predicted proteins | sample 5559201 | NCBI WGS metagenome assembly JAABUP01 (sample SAMN10711887, study PRJNA513373) | rock metagenome | isolation source: Antarctica rocks | place: Antarctica | reverse complement strand
GCCTGCCTGGCGGCGCCCCAGCGCGCGCTGGCCGCCGCGCTGCTGCTCGGCGCCCTGGCCGCGGCGGCGCGCGGCGCGCTGCGGTGACGCAGGCGGCGGCTGGCCGCCAAGTCGCGGCGGCGCGGCGCGAGGTCGGCCGTGAGTCAGCGCCTTTGGCAAGCTGCGAGCGCGGCCGGAGCCCGCCTGGCCGCGCCCTGGTGACCTGGCCGGCAGGAGCAGCCGGAGCGTGCCCCGGGCGCTGGACGCCGCGCAGCTGCCCGCGCGCTCTGTGGGTTGGGTCGGCGCGCCGCTCGCTGCTGTGGGCAGGCATTGGTGCGGAGAGTTCAGAGCGTTCTGTTGTCCATGCAAGAGCCGCGACGTTGCTTTGCTATATTGCATGCTTGCCCGGCCGCGCTCCGGCAGGGGCGGGCTGCTGCTTGGCGCGCCTCTGCAGAGCGACGGCAGCGCAAGCGCGTTGCCGCTCCATGCGTCCGCTGTTGGCGAGAGTTGTGACGTTGACGAGCTCGTTTATTTCACTAATCCATATAGAGCTGCTGTAAACTTGATCGAGTTTGGCAATGCCAAGCCGGGCTGCCCGGCTTCAGCCTGCATCATGGAGGCCACGGCACAACTCCCTGCAAGCACAAGTCATGAGCATGCATGGCGCGCCCTACCAAAGCCCCCTTCTCTTTTGGTGGCAGAGCTGGCAGAGCTGGCCGGACATGGTCACAGACAAAGAGACACTGTATTTTAGGAGCGATCCGCGGCTTTGCTGTGTGTTGGCTGTGGGTGCAAAGGGTTGCCTGGGCCGGGAGCGCAGCAGTCGCCCGCACGCGGTACATCCGCACCGCTGCGGACAGCCCACCGCCTGCACATGTGCACGATGGCGCAGCCGTACTAGTCAAGCTTGAGAGGAAGCCAGCGCCCGGCCGGCGGGCGCCAGCAGGCCGGAGCTCGTCCGCGCCGCGGCGTACACAATGCCGTACGCGTCCCTGCTCCAGGGCGCTGCGCTGCTCGGCCCGCGCGGCCGGGCAGGCCGGCAGGGCCGCCGCCGCCTGGCCGTGAGGGCGCTCGACGCGGGCGTGCCCGACCAGAGCGAGCAGCCGGCCAATACGACGCGCATACGCGTGGAGCGCCAGAAGCACCTGCCCGCCACGCGCGAGGAGGCCTGGGCCGCGCTGCGGCAGCTGGTGCCGCCGAGTAACTGGCCGGAGGCGTCCAGCGTGTTTGCCGCGCTGGAGAGCATCTACAGGCGCGCCGCGCCGGCCCTGCAGCATCGGCCCTGAGCACTGGGAGCGAGCGTGGGCCCCGCGCCGGCCGGACTTTTATTAACTGGACACAGCAGCACGCGTGGTGGAGGCCGTCGCCGCTGCGGCCGACGCCGCTGCGCCGACCGCGGGCCGCCCGCGCGCAGGGTGGAGTACCAGCTGCTGGGCGAGGCCACGCTGCAGACGCTGCGCGCCGCCAACGAGACGCTCGTGGAGGTGCCCAGCGCGGAGCCGCCGCCGCGGCGCCGCGGGGCTGCCCGCGCCGACGCGGGCTCTGGGGCCGCCGAGGCGGCGACAGGCACCGCGCTGCCGGCCAGCAGCAACGGCGCGGGGCCGCCGCCTGGCGAGCACGCAGCCGCCGACTCGCACGCCACGGCCGCGCCCGCCGACTCGCTCGGCGCGGCGCCCGGCGCGCACGCCGGCAAAAATGGCACGCACGCTGGCGACGGCGGCGCGCCGGCGCCGGTCGGCCTGCCGGCCGAAGACGCCATGACTGCGGCCGAGGCCGTGCGGCTCGCGCTGGAGCAGAGCGACCAGAACGCCGGCAGCGTGCCGCGCTCGCCGGTGTTCCCCACCTTTGCGGCCGGCGAGGGCAGCCCGGTGCGGCCCGACGGCGCTGCCTGCTGGACGACCTGCGCGAAGGGTGCCCGGGCCGACGCGCTCCCGCTCGCAACGCGCGCAGGTGCGCGGGCAGAGCGCGGACGCGTCGCGCACGCTGCGCAGCAGCCTGGCCGGCAGCTTCACCGACGGCGACGGCGTGCACGCAGACGGCTTTGCCGAGCGCGTGGCGGCCTGGGTCGGCCAGGGACCTTCGTCCGCCGCGGCTGGCGTGGGCGGGCCGTGGGGCGGCAATGGTGCGCGCGCGGATGCCGATGGCGAGCGCGCGCGCCGGCCGGCCGGCATTGCCGTGCTGGGCCGCGAGGAGGGCGAAACGGAGAGCTCTGAGCGGTGCGGGCCGCTGCCTGGGGTGCGGCGCTGCGTGCGCGCCCACCCGGGGCACCGATGCGTCGCTCTGCTGCGCGCGAGCGCGGACATGGTCGTGAAAATGGCGCGGGCGCGCCAGGCCGGAGCGCCTGGAGCTGGACCGGCGGCGGGCGGCGCGCGCGCTGGCGGCCGGCGCGGTGGACGCGGGCGCCGCCGACGCCGCGGACCGCGCCTTTCTGCGGCTCATGCTGCGCCTGCTGGCCGCGGCGCGCGCCTGGCCGCATAACTCCCGGCTCGTTGTCAACCCGGGCTGCTCGGGGGCCGACGCTGCTGCTGCAGTGCAGCCTGCCCCGCCGCAGCCGCCGCGCAGTGCAAGCAGGGCACGCGCGCCCTAATTTTCTAAAAACTCATGTGCCCGCGCGCAGGCGCACTACTCGCAGGTCAGCGCGCGTGACGCGGCCATGTCGCGCTCGCTCAACAGCGACTACCTGGGCCAGCTGCTCATCCAGGTGGACACCGGCCGCCTGGACGGCCGCCTGGTGGCCGCGGCCACCGAGGGCGCAGAGCTGCCGGAGGAGGCGCGCGCGCTGCTGGTGTTCAAGCGCGGGTGCGCGCGCGCGCCTGCCCCCGCATCCGCCGCCGCCCTGAGGACTGCGCCCTTGCGTGACCGGCGCGCGCGCCGGCAGGTACGGCCAGTCGCGGCGCGCGGGGCGCATGCTGGTCGCCAAGCTGGACTACCTGCAGCTGCTGGCGGTCAAGAGCGTGCTGGGCTGGCTGGGCCGGCAGACCACGCGGCGGCTGCCCTGGCTGGAGCCGCCGCGCGCGCCGCCCACGCCCGCCGCGCAGGTCCCCGACGCGGCCGGCGACAGGTGCGTCCGCGTCCGCCCCCGCAGCACGCATTTCATCAGCATCCCCACTTAGGCCCCGCACGCCCGGCCGCTGACGCTGGCTGTGATGCGCGGCAAAGTAACGAGCGCGTGCGGGCCGCCGCAGCCACGGCAGCGCCCGGCTGGAGGCGGCGGGCGGGGACGGCGGGCGGCCGCGCGAGGTGCCCCGGCGCCTGACGCTCGCGGGCGGCGGCCTGTTCATGACGCTCTCCAACTGGGGCCTCATGCCGCAGGCGCGCCGCGCCCCGTGCGCCTTGTGCATGCAGGCAGCGGCGTTGCCGGCAGCGCCATGCGCCTCGCGCCTGCGTCGGTTCAGCCACACCATGACGCCTGGCGCGCGCAGCGCGGCGTGCTGCCGCTGGAGGACTTCAACAGCGCCTGGCAGCCGGCCGAGCCGGGCCGGCTGGCGCCCGTGTACGTGGAGCGCGTGTCCATCCGCGAGGCGCTGCGCGGGCCGCTGCTGCCCTCGCTGGCCGCCAACGTGGAGCTGGCCGAGCCGACGTTCCAGGCGCGCTGCGCTCAAGTTTTGAAAGTGTGCCACTTTTAGTGAAGGAGCCGCGAGCGGTGGAGGCCGCGGCGCCGCGCGCAGGAGCTGCTGGTGCTGTACCGGCAGACGCCCAAGCGCAGCTGGCTGGCGCGGCTGCGCGCGCGCGTGCTGGGCCCGCGCGCGGAGGAGCGCGGCGCGCGCGCGGCGCAGCGCGCGCCGGTCATGCTGCGCATCTTCCGCGACATCCCGGTGCCCAGCTGGCGCATCGTGTTCCCGGAGAAGCTGCTGCAGTTCCGCCCGCTTGACGGCCTGCGCGCCGACCTCATCACCGTGGCCGGCGCGTGCTGCCCCCGATCGGCGCCGGGCTACGCTGCGGCGTCACGGCGGGCCGAACAAGCGCGCGCGCGCAGGCGTGCTGGCCTTTGCGGCGGAGGCCAAGTACGACTCGCTGCTGCTGGACATCATCTCCTTCGCGTCCGCGTGCGCGCTGCTGACGCGCATCGTGCTCGGCTACCGCCGCATGTCGCAGAGGCGCGCCGTTTTTGTACCGTATGGGTGCGGTCGCCATAGCGCTGCTGGAAGCAATACAAGGGCCTCACACGCGCGCGCGCGACGCGCCGCCGCCAGGTTTGAGCAGATGGCGAGCGCGATGCTGGCGGACACCACGATTGCGGGGCAGGAGGCGGCGGTGGACTACCTGGCCGGCGCGGCCGCGCTGGAGCAGTGGGCGCAGGCCGCGCTCGCGCTGCTGCTGCTGCGCTCCGCGCCCGCGCCGCTCTCCGCCGAGCAGCTGGCCGCCGCGGTCGAGGCGCTGCTGGAGCAGCGCTTCCAGGCGCGCCCCGCGGCCGCTCCGGGCGCGCGCCGCGCTCCGCGGCGCGGCGTGGCGCGCCTGCCTCGCGGCGCCTGCCTGCTCGGGGGTGATGCTGCGGGTGCCAGCGCTCCGGCGCGCCGCGCGCAGGTGCGCATCAGGTTTGCGGCGGACGAGGCGCTGGGCGAGCTGCGGCGGCTGGGCCTGCTTGCCGAGGACGACGCGGGCGGCCGCGCTGCGCCGCGGCATGCGGCGCTCGCGTACGCGGACGCGTTTGAGCGCTTGAACGCGCACTGGGACTCGCTGCTGCTGCGCCGCATGGGCTCCATCCTCAGCACGGTGCAGTGAGCCGGCGGCGCGGCGGCGCGGCGCGCGCGCCGTCATGCGCTGCCGCGCCGGACGGACGCGGCCACGTCGAGGCGGCAGGCGCATATTTTAGGTGTAGGCAGGCAGCGCTGGCAGGATGCAGAGAACTCCTCTGTAGGTATGCGTAGAGGGCGCGAGTGCATGGTTGTAGTGGACGCTTGTGTAAGAAAGCAGCAGCCTGGAGGCGGCGTGGCACGCGCATGCACCAAGGCTAGGCTCGGTTACAACTGCTAACAGGCTGCACTCTCAGGGCGGCGCGCACACCGCAATACGTGGAATTGTACTCACAAACAAGCAAAGCATGCCGCTCTGAATAATCCAGACCTCCCAGACATGCCGCCGATATCTGCCCGCACATCAGAATCCACGCGCATGGCGAGCGCCAGGAACTTGCGCAGCAGCGCCGCGGCCGCGCTAGCCCAGGCGACCCACCCGCTCCGCGAGCACGTCTGCCGCCACGCGCTTGAGCCGTGCCACCACCTCGTCGGCCCGCGCCCGCACGCCCGCCCCCAGCAGGCGAGCGCGCCTCCCGCAACGTCGCTGCATCATTTGGCAGGAGGAACGCTGCTTACCCTTGGCCGGCGCACGAAAGCTCACATACGCTTGCGCACGCACAGACACAGCATGCATGCCCAGCATTGAAGGCACATGTTCTCTTACTTGCTGGCCAGCTGTATAAACACAAATCCAGGACAGCAGCATGCTATGTTCTGACCACCGCCGCCGCCGCCTCGGCACAGCCCAAACCCGGCGCAGGCCCAACCCACAGCCTACACCAGGTCGGCAGCGTCCGCCTCGCTCAGCGGGTACCCCACAGCCTGCAGGGCGGCCCGAAAGTCGCGGCTTTCCTGCCCTGCGCCTTCAATGATGGTGTGAGTCAGCTTGAGCACGTCCGGGCGCCCCCGCTGCAGCAGGGTGATGACAAATCCCACGAATGCCATGCGCGAAGGGCCGCTGGCAGGGTACGAGCTTTGCAGCTCCAGGCGCTCCAGGCGCGGGTGCGCGGCCGCGGCCTGGAAGTCTGCACAGAAGAGCACGCGGTAGTTTTCAAAGCCCAGCTTGCGCAGGTTTGGGAAATCGTTGAGGAAGCCCAGGGCCCGGGCGTCAAGGTCGCCATCAATCTCCACAGCGTCGGCACAGTGCCACCCGAGGCGCAGCTCCTCGAGGGCGGTGAGCGTGCTCACGCCCCCGGGCAGCTGGTCGAAGCAGCAGTCGATCGCCCAGAGTTCTTTCAGGCGCGCCATGGAATAAATCCCCACAGGAAAGACCGGCATGTTATGCCCCGCCAGGGCCAAGCTCGTCAGCGACGCAGAGCAGGGCGCGCAGGCCCACGACCGGCAGCGCATAGATCTGCGACCCATCTAGCGCTGACCACTCGTTCCAATGATCCAGACTGCGCAGCTGCGTGAGCCGCCACAGCGACGCGGGGAGGACGTGAAGGCCACGGCAGTCTCGCAGCTCCATGCTGGTCAGGGCGCGCAGCGCGGCCATGCCCGGTAGCGCGGCCCCGCCGTCGGCCGCAAACTCGCACTCGATAAATCGGAGGCACTCGAGCGCCGGCAGGCGCGCCCAGCCAGGCGCGCAGCGCAGGCCCTGAAACCCGCCCAGCACCAGCGAGGTCAGCCGCGCCAGGCGCGACGTGCTGGCGGGCAGCGTGGCGTCCATGGCGACGCCGTTCGCAGCGAGAAACAGCGCGCGCAGCCGCGACGGGCCGGCCAGGCGCGCCACCAGGCAGGCCAGGCTCGGCACGGGCGGCCAGTCGGGCTGGTCGGGGGGGCCCTCCAGGCTCAGGGCGACATCTTCCAGCGAGCGCATGCTGGCCAGCTCGCACAGCAGCGCCTTGGGGAGCTGGCCCGCTCGCCGATCGAGCAGGGCGATGTGCAGGCGCAGGGTCTGCAGGCCCGTACAGTAGTGCCCTATGGCGCGCGCGACCCCGGCCAGACAGGCCCGGGCGGCGGCCGCAGTAGGTCTGCGGTGCAGGTCCACGCGCAGGGTCAGCCAGTCGAGGGACGTCAGCGCGGGCAGGCCAACCAGCAGCGCCGACAGCCGCCTGGCGTCCAGGTCGGCCCCGGGCGCCCCGTCCTCCTCCTCCTCGCCGATGACCAGGTCGCCGATGCACTTGACGGCGCTGCCTTGCACGCGGAGCCACCGCACAGCGCTCGCTTCTTCGGGCGTGCCTGCGGCAGCCACAGGGTGCTGCTTCCATGCACCGTATAGCGCATGCGTTGACTATGATTATGTTGCTAACATGCGTTGTGTGGTTGCCTTTCCATGCGCCATGATATCGTGAGACCACCGACATAATGGTACTTTAAACACCACAGCTGCAAAGGATGCGGCGCACCGGGCCGCCCGAGCGCCCGCCACAGCCTGGCGGCGTGGGCCTCGTCCACCGCGCTCCAGAATGGCTGCTCGAGCGCCTCCTTGAGCCGCCTGCGCGCGCGGCGGTCGCCCAGGCGCGGCTCCCACGGGCTGCCTCGGCTCCCTGTCAGCGCGCGGGCGCGCCTGCAGACCGTCGGCAGGGAGAGGGCCTCCGTCCAGGCGGTCCTGGCGAGCTGCACCGCGATCGGCTGCAGGACCTGCGGCGCCGGCGGCGCGCGTTGGCTGCGCGGCGGCATCCCTGCCCGCGCTGCGCCGCGGCCCCCCGCGGCGACAGGCAGGGCGCAGGTTCCCCCGTACGCACCTCTGCAGGGAGCTCGTCCAGGCGTGCAGCTGAAGGCCCAGCTGCTTGGTCACCATGGGACTTGCGCGCGTCCATCGCGGCGTACCGCGCTGCACAGACGCGAGGACTTCGCGCCGCCTGTAGTCCTTGAATAAAAGCCGGGGGAGCGGCAATGCCTTGAAGGATTAGAGCTGAGCTTACAAGTTGTGACTGTTGGCGATGCCGAGTTTGGCATCATTGCCCATTGGCAGTCATCAATGTGCAAAGTCCAAACTTGCTGCCCGGCCTCGCATCTTGCCCCTTTGGCAGCTGCTGGTGCAGGTGGCCTGTCACATACCTGTCCGATCCTCAACTACCCGGCCGCGCCATGCGGGGTGGCGCGCGCACCGTCGAGCGCGACTGAATGCATTTACATGCATGGAGCACAGCGCATGCTGGCATGTTGCACACATGAAGCAAGCGCCCTAGACAGGTTCTCACATATCGCACACAGTCACTGCAAAGCAAAGCCGCAGCGGCTCAGCCACGAGCTAAACATGCACAGACAGGTTCACTGTCCAGCTTTCTTATTGTGCAGCTCTGCGCGAGCAGCCCCGCAGGGCGCGCATCGGCCTGCTTGGCGGGCAGCATGCCGCTGTGGAGCGCACTCTTCACGTGCATACACGCATTCAAGTAAAGCCCAGTCGCTAACTAGCACAGCAGAATTCATGTGTTACGACAGGGATGGCGAGCTGCCGGGGGCAGGCTTGTGAGTCTTGAATAGAGCCGCGCGCGAATCTGGGCGCCAGCGTGTCGTGCTGCGCCGGCGCCGCTGCCGTGGGGCGCAGGCCTGGGCAGCGGCCTAGGGGGCGTCTGGCCCCCCGCACAGCTGCTGCTGCTGCTCCTGCTGCGCGACCGCACGCGCGCCCCCGCGGCGCCGCAGGCAGGCCAGCAGGCCGGCCATGACGCGCGCGCCCGCGGCGGCGTCACGGGCCGCGTCCTCTGCTATGCATGCGCGGCCGGCGGCCAGCACAGCGCGATCGTATGCCTGTTCCAGCGCTGCGCTCACCTCTATGGTATCCTGCTCGAGCTCGGGCCAAGCCGCGTCGGCCTGCTGCCGCGCGGCCTGGGCCTGCTGCCGCGCGTCCCAGGCCACCTGCTGCGCTTCCCGGGCTACCTGCTGCGCGTTGGCCAGCGCGACAGCGGCAGCCTGCTCAGCGACTGCGGCCCGCTGCCGGACGGCAGCGGCTTCCTCGCGCGCGCGCTGGGCGGTGGCTGCCGCCACCCCGTTGGCCGCGGCGGCCATGGCTCTGGGCGCCCGGTTCTCGAGCGGCTGCCGCCGGCGCATGGCTGACGCTACCGCTTCATGGCACTGCGCGCCCGTGCGCACGTCAGCGAGGCCGAGCTGGGGCAGCGCAGCTGGCAAGCTGCAGGGACAAGGAGGCGGAGCTGGAAGCGTGCACACAAACAAAGCCCTTTGCGGCACAGCATAGCAAGCGCGGTGGTGTGCCAGCGGCCGGGCCGGGCGTGCCTGGCGGCGACGCGGTGGCGGCGCCGCGGTGCAGATCCGCGGCCGGCGCTGGACAGCGCAGCTCCGTGCGCTACGAGCGCGCACATGGAGCATCGTATCGAGGTGGAAAGCAAGTAGTCGATTGGCCTTTGCTGGGCAAGGTGACACTTGTCCACCGCGACAAAGTGCAGTCTCAGTGCAGCAAGGTCTTTGTCGCGAGGGTATGTCATGACATGACCACTCTACCTGACATAGAAATTAATTTTAAACTACCAAGCATGGGCACCAGCGAGCTCAACAGCGCGCAGCTGCAGCTGCGGCCGTGCGCACAATGAGGGCCAGGCACTCGCTCATAGCAGGCTGACAGGCAGGCAGGCTGCAGCTCACAAGCTGCTGGAGCAGACCGTGGCCGCTGCTGCATGAAGTGCGATCTAGCCTGCACAGACGCGGGGCCTGGCACAGGCATAGCATCAGGGACCGGCACGGGGAGTGCGTAGGGAAGGCCAGGCGAGCAGGCGCACCGCAGGAAACTGGGAGAGGCGCTGTGCGGTGGGGCACGTGCAGAGTGGCAGTGTGCGCAGGCGTTGGCGCACGTCGCTCACACCGCCTCAGTTGCGCATCAAGCCGACAGGCTCGCCTGCAGAGGGCAGAAGTAAAGTATGTAGCAAGCCACGAGGCGTACTGCGGCAATGCACGCGCAGAGTGGCACTGTGAACTTGCTCTGTCGTTCATCCAGCGCTCCTCACGCCGTGTCAGCCTTGCACGATACTAGCAGGCTTTTGCCTGTAGAGGGGCAGAGAAGTAGTATGTTACCAGGCGCTCCGTGGCATTGTGCTATGCACAGTGTGCACGCAGACCAGTAACGTGAAGCGGCACTGGCGCTTATCCGGCGCTCTTCAGCCTGCTGCGCCACGCTAACAGAGGGAAGCAGGCTCGCCTGCAGAAGGCCGAGGTGGAGCGCAGAGCCGGTCGCGGGGCGCTCCGCGGCAACGCTTACTGGTACCAGCGCTTGTCCGGCGCTCCTCAGACTGCTTCAGCTTCGCACCATGCTTACAGACTTGCGCCTGTGGAGGGCGAGTAAAGTATATAGCAAGTCAAGAGGCGCTCCAAGGCATTGCGCACGCAGAGGCTGCGTACTGGCAGTAGCGCTTGTCCTGCGTTCCTCAGACCGCTTCAGCCGCGCATCGTGCCAACAAGAGTCTGTTGAATGAATGAATGAACTACAACCGTGTATCGGCCAAAACTGGCCTCTTACGGGCTGAACAAACTGTGGATTCATGGGTGACAACTGTCACCCCAAATGTAGCCAACCTCATGTACAGTATATGGGTGGCCACATGGGTGGCCGCTGCCGCACCCACTGCAATCTTTCTGCCCGAAGGGCTGCTATCGTCGCATGGTTGTGTAGCCAGCTGATGTGCCAGTGCCAGGGCCCAGCAATCCACCGCCTTACTTGCTTTGCAGCGATATAGTATGCACACCTGCATGCATTTCTACTCCCACTTGTGTCAGCTTAGCACACCAGAGAGCACCTAGGATGTGACAGCCAGAGTATTTCACTCATTCGGGCATGTTCACCGCTAGGCCCAGCAAGCCACCCGCGCCACATCCTGGGCCCCAGGAACATGGGCGTCACGGCGTATCAGCGCCCTCACGCGCTGCACATTGCAGTCCTGTGCTACACTGACAGCCGAGAGGTTGCATGCTGACATTCTGCGGCGCATGTGCTTGGTGCCAGTGCCGGCTTTTTCCCGCATTAATTGCATGCGCGTGCACATGTATAGGTGGATCTTCACCCATAGCAATGCATTGTACTCACACACACAAAACCACGTACGTATTGTATTTGACAAATGACCGTAGCACTCCCATACACATATCAAGAAGCACACTGTGTCAGGCTCGAAGCAGGGACACCATCTTGCACATGGCCTGATTCAGGCACGCTGGTCCATGAAGCGTGTCGCATGCAGGCCTTTGCAGAATCGTTGCAGGACAGGCAAGCTAAATTTTAGTTCATCACAAAAATTCACTTGCAGACAGGGCTCCGTGCCAAGAGTGCTCGCCACTGTTTCCTGTACACTGGAGCGCATTCCCGCCTTCATCAATGCTGTATCACATTCAGTCATGGACGTCTGTAACTGAGCCACAAGGCCAGCCGCTGCTGCTCATTCAGAGATGTCGCAAGCGAGCGCAGGCAATGCCATCCTAGCTTGACACAGTACATGGTCTGCAAAGGGAGCTGCTGGCAAACCCTACACAGGGGGCTGCCGGGCGGTCAGGCGCGCGCTTGCTGCAGGCGCTGGCACGCGCCCTTGTGGCCTGCGCGCCAGGCCGCCTTCTGGCACGCGGCCGAGCAGTAGCGCGCGGCGTTGCAGCCGGAGCACAGCAGCGTACGCAGGTGCCTCCGACGCGCCGGACAGGTTGCGGCACCTGCGCATGCCCCGCGTGTTGAAAAGGCGGGGCATCGGCGACAGCAGGCACCTGACCGGCAATGCTGCATGCGAGGAAGCACGGTCGGCGTGAGCGGCGCGCACCCCCTGCTCCAGCAGCCCACGGGGCGCAGCGTGGGCGTGCGCAGGCGCAGGGCCTCCAGGCTGGCCTCCGGCTGAGCCTCCGCGGCGAGGTGCGGCGCGACCTCGGCTTCAAAGCGCGCGACGGCGGCCGCCATGCCGGCCAGCTGGTCGGCCGCGCTCGCCCGTCCTGACGGGGCCGCATCGCTCGCCTCCATGCTCTCGTCGCCCGCCTGTGCAGGGCGGCCGGCGCGAGCAGCTCGTCAGGCCCCAAGCGCGCATGCAGGGTGCAGGCCGCATGGCTTCCCGGCCTCAGCCTGCGCAGGTGCGTGGCATGCATGCATGCGCATGCCGGGGCAGCCTGATCTATGGCAAGCTGGAGCATCCTGGGGCTGCAAGCGGGGCGCACGTTGCACTTCTTGTTGTCTATTTCATCCAGCAGCACGGCCGCCTGCCGCAGCCCCCGCACCACTCAGCATCCAGCGCATGCCAGCATTGCAGTTGGAGCAGGGAGTGTTGCAGGGCGTGCACACCTCTGGCACGTGCCGCCCAACGGCGCGCAGCATGAGCAGCATGTGCCTCGCCGCAAGCGCAGCCCTGTCCTCGCGCTGGTCCTTCGTGTGCGAGCACAACGCGCTGCGCCAGGCTCGCCGCGGCGCCCAGCGCTCCGGCGCGCACGAGCGCCGCGGCCAGGGCGCGCGACGCGCCGGCCAGGCTCGCGGTGCCGCCTAGCGCATGCACGATCTCCGCCGCCGCGCGCGAAGCCCGGTCACTGTACGCGCTGTCTTTACGTGAGCTACCTTCATCACCGTCGCTGGCCGCTCCGCGAACTGGTGCACGCGCGCCTGGCGGGGCCCCGCCTGCAGGCAGGTGTGCAGGGCCGTCAACATTGTGTGCACAGGCTTGCGGTGTGATGGGCGTGCATGTTAGCAGAGCCCGGCGTTTGTGCGCCCACAGCGCCTCGGTGGGAGCCGCCTGCCGCCCGTCAAGGCACGGCTACCTGCAGGTGCTGGCCTGCAGTAGGTGCAGGTATGCAGCGCACGCGCTGCTGTCTGACACGACGCTTGCAGCCGCGCAACCAAGCACGCGACCGCTCGGGCGCCCCAGCCCGCTGTGAGCAGGGAGGCACGCACATCGCTCGGCCAGCACGCGCAGCGCCTCCACGACAAAGGGCACCAGGCCCGGGCACGCCAGCACGAGCGCCTTGCAGTCACCTGAGCACGCCACAAGCTGCCCGGCGGCGGCCTGCGCGCCCGCGGAGCCAGGCGCGCGATCACTCCCGCCACCCTTGGCCGGGCTCCGCCGCTCCTCTGAAAGCCTTGGTTTGGAATGGCCTGGTGCAGAGCGGCCTGCCGCGAGGTGGGCAGGCAAGGGCGCACCCATTGCAGCGAGGGTGCGCTATTGACAAGCACAGAGAAGGCCACACTCTTCTGCATGTCTGTGCTGCTCGCCGCCAGGACCGCCCACGACGTCGCCAGGCTTGCAGCCAGGCCATATACGTCGCATTCCGCGTACCTGCTCGCAGAGCGCGGTGCGTGGCTGGGCCAACAGGCAGGCGGCTGCGTACATAAGCTGCAGACAATGGCGCCTGTGCCGCTGCACGCACACCTCGCGGCAGCTTCGCGGATGGCAGCGCTCCGGTCAGGGCCCTCTTGTGTCAAGAACGGGCTCATCAGCACCAGGCTCAGCGTCTTCAGAGCTTGAAATAGCAGCAGAGACGCAGCTTGCCAAATCGGTGCTCGACCCGCCGCGACCTGCTGCTGCTGCGCAGCAAGCAGGTCGCGCCACGCAAAGTGCCGCGCCAAGCCCGCATCGTGCTGGCCACGGCTGCGCTGCCGCCCTCGTAGAAGTACCTGGCCTCGCGCAGAGTGATGCCACACTCGAATGCTGCGGTGTGGACAAGGTCTGGCACGAGAAGCGGCGTCAGCAGGGCCGCTGCATCCAGCAGGTCTACCAGCCGCAAAGGGCAGGCGGCAGACGCTGCCAGCACTGGCGCCCCCGCCTCGAGCGCCCTGACCCGCGCGGCGGCCCTGGCGGGCAGGCCTGCCAGGGCGCACATCTGCTGGGCTGCCGCGGATGCGGGACAGTCTGAGCAGGAGCAGGAGCTCTGGCTGAGTCAGAACGGGCGGGACCAGGCACTTTGAAAGGCACATCCATGGGTGGCTGTTGACTTCAATGCAGGTGATCTGCCTGCAGCCTGCAGCCACTGCCAGCGCCCCGAGCTGCTCTGAAACTCCTGCAGGCCAGCAGAGTGCGCAGCAGCTGGCCTGATGAAGCGCGGGCAACCTGATGCTGGCGTGCAGGTGCGGCAGCAGCATCACTTGGTTCCTGCCGCCTTGGCCAGCGCCTGCCTGTTCTGAGGTCGCCCTCTCGCACACTGGGGTCGACGTCCAATTTGCTTGTGTGCGCGCCGCACCCCAACCAGCGTGGGTCCATAAGCTGACCCAGCCCCGCATCCCGCTCCAGGGCCGGGGCTCCAGCGCTGCCGACAGGAAGGGCTGCTCCTGCCCGTTCGAGCTCGAGCCTGGCAGCCCGCCTGTGCGCTGCGTGCGGCCGAAGGACGGACACCCTGGCCGCGAGGAGCCTGCACAAGAGCCCTACTCTGTGGCGCTGGTAGGCCTGCTCGCGCCTAGCATGTTATTGTGCCTTGGCAGGCTGCAGATGCGCTGTGGGCTGCACCTGAGGTCCAGCAAACCAGCGTCCTGGTCCAGGACCAGGACAACGTTTGGGGGTGTGGGGGCACGCCTGCGCTGGATGGGGTGCTAGCAGGTCGCGGCTGTGCTGCGACGATGTTTGCAGGTGTGCCTGACTCAGAGATGCCCAGAGCCAGGAGAGCGCCAGCAAAAGCCGCTGCGCAGGAACGGCACGCGGTGGCGTTGGCGACCCTGCTCAGGAGCAACAGCCAGGACAACGTCATCGCGGGCGGGGGCGCGGCGGTGCTGGTCGGGCTGCTGGCGCCTGGCTGGACCGATGCCGTTCACGAGCAGGCCGCTGCGGCGCTGGGCAACCTGTGCACAAGCAGCGCCCAGAACCGCGATTGCGTGAGGGTGTGCGGGGGCATCGCGGCGCTGGTCGCGCTGCTGGCGCCCGGCGGCTCTGCCGCTGTGCACGAGCAGGCCGCTTGGGTGGTGCACAACCTGTGCGCTGACAATGCCCAGAACAGGGACAGCGTGCGCGAGTGCGGCGGCATCGCCGCGCTGGTTGCGCTGCTGGCGCCCGGCGGCTCTGCCGCTGTGCACGAGCAGGCTGCAAGGGCGCTGACGAACCTGTGCCTCAGCAACGCCCAGAACTGCAATAGCGTCCGGGAATGCGGGGGCATTGCGGCGCTCGTCGGGCTGCTGGCGCCCAGCAGCTCTGCAGCTGTGCAGGGAGCAGCTGCTGGGGTGCTGCGCAACCTGTGCTTTGACAACACCCAGAACAGGGACAGCGCCAGGGAGTGTGGGGGCGTTGCGGCACTGGTCGGGCTGCTGGCGCCCGGCGGCTCTGCGGCTCTGCACGAGCTGGCGGCTTGGGCGCTGCGGAACTTGTGCGTGAACAACCCCCAGAACAGGGACTGCGTGCGGTGGTGCGGGGGACTTGCTCCGCTGGTGGGGCTGCTGGCACCTGGTGGCCCGGCTGCCGTGCACGAGCAGGCTGCTGTGGCGCTGTGGAA
>JAABUP010007256.1_pt1 | contig 15036 bp, 17 predicted proteins | sample 5559201 | NCBI WGS metagenome assembly JAABUP01 (sample SAMN10711887, study PRJNA513373) | rock metagenome | isolation source: Antarctica rocks | place: Antarctica | reverse complement strand
CGGCGAGATCGCGACGTACCTGCCGGGTGCGCGGGTGAACGGTGTCCGCATCCGGCCCGACGCCGTCACGGTCAACGTGATCGCGCACTGGAACGCGGCGGCCAGCAAGGTGGGCGACGAGGTACGTGCCGCGGTCCGTGGGGCGGCAGCGACCTCGGGAGCTGCGGCGGGCCGGATCGACGTCACCATCGATGACCTCGAGCTACCGCAGGAGCTGGCGTTGCGGCTCGGGCTGACAGAGCCGGAGCCAACGCCCGAGCCTGAGCCTGAGCCACCACCGGTGGCTGGCTCGTCGGCAGCTGCTAGGCCGACGGCTTCGGTACCCGCAACGTCCCCTGCCCCTGCACCTGCGTCGACGACGGCGCCTGCATCCGGTCCAGCACCCGGAGCGGAGCAGGAGCCGGAGCCGGCCTCGGGTGAGCCGCTGGGAGCGCGGGTCGCAGCTGCGGCCCGGGCAGCTGCCGACGCAGTCTCCGGCGCGGTGTCGTCCGCTGCGGCTACGGCATCGTCGGCCGCCTCCGCGACGGCCGCGTCGGCCGCGGCAGCAGCGTCGGCCGCGGCTGCAGCTGCGACGCCCGAGCCGGCCAAACCGGAGGTCATCCCGGCGCTCGTCATCCCGCCGGCGTCGTCGGGCATCCCGGCTCCCCCGGTCGCGCCACTGCCTCCGCTTCCGCCACCAACCACCGTGACGACACCGCCGACCCTTACCACGCCGCCTGAACCGCCCTCCAAGTGGGGCATCAGGCGGCCAGGGTCGGGGGCCGGCAGACCGTGAACCGGGACCAGCCGGCCGCAACGTTGAGCGCCGAACAGCGCGCAGCGTTCCGCCGGTTCGTCCGCGAGAACCACCCCGACCGAGGCGGGGACCCGGAGGCATTTGCCGCCGGGCTCCGCGCCTTCCGGGAGGGGCGGGCAACCACCACGAACACCCCCGTCCACATCTACCGCTCGCCACGAGGCGTCGGCCACGTCACTCACTGGGTCCGGCGCCGCTGGGCCGCCCACACCCGCCCGCCCCGCGTCCGTTGACGCCGCACCCCCTGGAGCACTTCATGCCGGTCAGCACCATCGGTCTTTTCGTCGGTCTTCTGCTTGCTGTGGCTGCCGCTGCCGGCGGGTGGGGCGCGTTCTTCCTCGCCCTCGTCCTCGGCGCCATCGGCTTCGCGGTCGGCAAGGTCCTCGACGGCCAGCTGGACATCACGCCCTACCTGTCCGGCCGCAGCGGGCGCGACCGATGAGCCTCACCACAACGGCTGAGCAGCCGGACGTCGAGCAGCTGCCGAGCCCGGCCGAGGGAGGCGAGAGCGAGGACCCCCGCGGCCGCTTGGGGAAGCTGAGCATCGCCGACCGGGTGGTCGAGAAGGTCGTCAGCCAGGCCATCCGCGAGGTTCCGCGCGCCGGCGGAGTGCCCCGCAAGCTGCTCGGCGCCACCCTGGGCAACGTCAAGCCCGACGGTCCCGCGCGGGTGCACGCCAAGGTCGACGGCAAGCTCGTCACCCTGTCCGCATCGATCTCGGTGGAGTACCCGCAGTCGCTCGGCGACGTGGCCGGCGAGGTCCGGCAGCGCGTCGTCGACGCCTGCCACCAGATGCTCGCGCTTGACGTCGTCCGCATCGACATCGATGTTCCGCACCTGTATTCCGCTGACCGCGTCCAGCCTCCCATCGAGCGGGTGCAGTGATGCGCGCCATCAACCGGCTGGTGGCCACCATTCTGTCGATCGCGGTGCTGGCCGCGGCCGTCATCATCGTGGTCGAAGTCGTCCTCGCTGCCATCGGGCACAAGCCGTACCTGTTCCACTGGCACGGCGTCCGTGACGCGCTCACCCGCAACACCTGGCGCGACCTCGGCGTGCAGGTCACCGGCGTCGTGCTGATACTCGTTGGGCTGTTCCTGCTGGTCATCGGGCTCAAGCGGGGGCGTCCCGACGTCCTGAAGCTCGCTGACAGCGGCAGCGGGGCCACTGTGACCACCACGCGCAAGAGTCTGCAGCGCGCGCTGAAGGCGGCGACTCTCGGCACCGACGGCGTCGAGAAGGCGAAGGTCTCTATCCGGCGGCGCAAGGTCAAGATCGGTGTAAGGTCCCCGATGCTCGAGGCGGCCCCCGTGCAGCGAGCCGTTGAGGCCAAGGCGACTCGGCTGCTCGATGGTGTCGAGCTCGCCAAGCCGCTGCGGATCAAGACCAACGTGAAGCTGCGCACCATCGAGCGGGGGGTGTGAGGCAGTGACCAGCCGCATCGACCGGATCAACCGCGTTCTGCACGTCCTGCTGGGGCTGATCTGCCTCGCCGGCGGGGTCGTCATCCTGCTGCTCTCGTATCGCGTATTCGGCAAGAACCGGGCGCGCCAGACCCTGCTGCGGCCGTCGATCCACGACTTCGTCAGCCGCAACCACGGTTGGTTCTGGCTGGCTGTGGCAGTTGGCGCCGTGGTGCTGGGCCTGCTCGCGCTGCGCTGGCTGCTGGCGCAGCTGTCGCTCGCTCGCGTCGGGTCGATCAACGTCGAGGCCGACCGCTCCCTCGGTGACACTCGCGTCGCCGCGGGCGGTCTGACCCAGGCCGTCGAGGACGAGGTCGAGACCTACCACGGGGTCGACCGGGCATCTGCGCGCTTCTTCGGCGCCACCTCCCGCCCGCACCTACGGCTGGATGTCGCGCTCGGGGAGACGGCCGACCTCGGGGCAGTCCGCACCCGGGTCGAGACCGAGGCGCTGCGCAACATCGGACGCGTCACCGGTCGAGATGATCTGGTCAGCGTGGTCCGCCTGGAGGTGGCCGACAAGCAGCGGCGGGAGCCGGCCTGACCTGCCGCCGGTAGTCGCGTCGGGCCGGGGCTAGGCCTCCGTCTTGGTCGCGGCCAGTCGCGCGTAGTCCGTCACCGAGAGCTGCTCGCCGCGCGCCGTGGGGTCGATCCCCGCGGCGCGCAGGCGGTTCTCGGCCAGCGCGCTGGACCCGGCCCAGCCCGCCAGCGCCGCCCGTAGCGTCTTCCGCCGCTGGCTGAAGGCGGCATCGATGGCGGCGAAGGTGGCAAGGCGCTGCTCGTCCGGCGCAGGGGTGGCTCGCCGCTGGAACGCGACCAGTCCGGAGTCGACGTGCGGCTGGGGCCAGAACACGGTCCGCGCGACCGCGCCGGCGGGGCGGGACGATGCCCACCAGGCCAGTTTCACGCTCGGCACGCCGTAGACCCTGGTGCCCGGCGCAGCGGTCAGGCGGGCTGCCACCTCGGCCTGCACCATCACCAGCCCACGCTCGATCGAGGGCACCCGCTCGAGCAGGCTGAGCAGGACAGGAACGGCGATGTTGTAGGGCAGGTTCGCCGCGAGCAAGGTGGGCGCGGCGGGCAGGTCGGCAGTGGCCAGTCGCAGGGCGTCGGCGAGGATGACTGTCAGCGCACCTGCGGCATCCGGCACCTGCTCGCGCGCGGTTGCCGGCAGCGCCGCCGCCAGCACCGGGTCGACCTCCACGGCCAGCACCCGGCCCGACGCCGGCAGCAGTCCCAGCGTGAGGGCGCCGAGGCCGGGGCCGATCTCGAGGACGGTCTCGTCCGGTCGCGGCGCGGCCAGCCGCACGAGCCGGCGCACCGTGTTGGCATCGACGAGGAAGTTCTGGCCGCGTGTCTTGGTCGGCCGGACGCCGAGCCTGTCGGCCAGGTCGCGTACCTCGCGCGGGCCCAGCAAACCGTCCAGCTCAGCAGTCCGTCCACGCGAACACCCGCGCCGCGGTGGCGGTGACGGCGGCGGCGACGACGTCCGGGCTGGTCCCGATGGCGGCAGCCACGGCCCGCACGGTGAGCGGCACGAGGTAGGGCGCGTTAGGGCGGCCGCGGTACGGGTGTGGGGTGAGGAACGGCGCGTCGGTCTCGACGAGCAGCTGGCCGAGCGGGGTGATGGCGGCAGCCTCGCGCAGCGGCTGGGCGTTGGCGAAGGTGACCGTGCCGGCGAACGAGAGCACGTACCCGCGCTCGATGCAGGCCCGGGCGAAGTCCGCATCGCCGGAGAAGCAGTGCAGCACCACGTGCTCGGGCGCGCCCTCCGCGTCGAGCACGCGCAGGACGTCGAGGTGGGCGTCGCGGTCGTGGATCACCAGTGCCTTGCCGCTGCGTTTGGCGATGTCGATGTGCCGACGGAACGACTCCTCCTGCGCCGGCCGCCCGTCGTCGCCGGTACGGAAGTAGTCGAGCCCGGTCTCGCCGACGGCGACCACGGCCGGATCGGCTGCCAGCCGCTCGATCTCGTCCAGATCGGCGCTGGGGGCACGCGGGGCGTCGTTGGGGTGGATGGCGACCGCGGCGAAGACATCCGGATGCGTTCGAGCCGTCTCGACGCTCCAGCGGGAGGTCGCCGCGTCCACGCCTACTGTGACGACCCGCGCGATGCCGACCGCCTTCGCCGCCGCCATCGCCTCGTCGACCCCGACATCGAGCAGGTCGAGGTGGCAGTGGCTGTCGAGCGCGGGGACGGCCAGCGGCTCGGGGGCGGGCGGGGGCTCGCCCGTCCGGCCACCGCCGCGCGGCGTCCGGCTCACGCCTCGAGCCGGGGGAACAGCGGCTCGCTCTTGGTCACCTTCGCCCCGGCCGGAAGGTGGTCGGCCGCGGCGTCCTGCACTCGGGCATCGGACAGTTCGACGGGTGCGCCAAGCGACGCCCACAGCGTGGCGCACGCCTTGGGCATCACCGGATTGAGCAGCACCGCCATGGCCCGCAGCGCGTCGGCGGTGGTGTAGAGGATGTCGTCGAGCTCGGCGGAGCGGGCGGGGTCCTTGGCCACCTTCCACGGCGCCTGCTCGGTGACGTAGCCGTTGACCACGCGCACGAAGCTCATCACCCCGGCGATCGCGGCCTGGAAGTCGATGGCGTCGATGGCGGCCTCGGCCTCGTCGACGGCCGTCCTCATCGCGGTGGCAACGGCATCGTCGAGCCGGCCCTCGGGCAGCACGCCGTCACGGTAGCGCTCGACCATGCTGGTCAGCCGGCTCGCGAGGTTGCCGAACTGGTCGGCGAGCTCGGAGGAGTACCGCGCGGCCATCGACTCCCAGGAGAACGAGCCGTCGGCGCCGAAGGTCAGCTCGCGCAGGAAGTAGTAGCGGTAGGCGTCGCTGCCGAAGTGGTCGGTGATCTGCTGCGGCGGGATGCCGGTGAGCTTGGTCTTGCTCATCTTCTCGCCGCCGACGAGCAGCCAGCCGTTGGCGAAGACCAGCCGGGGCAGCGGCAGGCCGGCTGCCAGCAGCATCGCCGGCCAGATCACCGCGTGGAAGCGCAGGATGTCCTTGCCGACCAGGTGGACGTCGGCCGGCCAGTACTCGTCGCTTCCCTCGACTGCCGTCCAGTAGTTGAGCAGCGCGTCGATCCAGACGTAGATGACGTGGCTCGGATCCCACGGGACGGTGATGCCCCAGTCGAACGTGCTGCGGCTCATCGAGATGTCCTGCAGCCCGCCCTCGACAAAGCGCAGCACCTCGTTACGGGCGCTCTCGGGCTCGATGCGGATCTCGCCGGAGGCGTAGGCGGCGAGCAGCTGCTGCTGGTAGGCCGACAGCCGGAAGAACCAGTTGCTCTCGGAGATCATCTCGACCTCGCGGTCGTGGATGGGGCACCTGTCGCCGGGTTGCAGCAGCTCTCCCGGGACCTTGAACTCCTCGCACGCCACGCAGTAGGGGCCGGTGTAGGAGCCCTCGTAGACCTCGCCCTGGTCGTGCAGCCGCTGCCAGAACTCCTGCACCTTGACGACGTGGCGTTTCTGGGTGGTGCGGATGAAGTCGTCGTTGGCGGCGTCGATGGCCGTGAGCATCGGCTTCCACGCCGTCTCGACCATGTGGTCGCACCACTGCTGGGGGGTCATGTCGGCCGCTTCTGCGGCCCGCAGGATCTTCTGGCCGTGCTCGTCGGTCCCTGTCAGGAAGTGGACCCGCTCGCCGCGCTGGCGGTGCCAGCGGGTCAGGACATCCCCCGCGACGGTCGTGTAGGCGTGGCCGATGTGCGGGGCGTCGTTGACGTAATAGATCGGCGTCGTGACGTAGAACGCCTTCTCGGACATGCTGTCAACACTAGTGACAGCCGCCCGGCCGTCGCGCTGGTTAAGGAGTACCTGTGGCTGAAGTCGTCGTCGTCGCCATTGCCAGGGCCAAGGCGGGGTCCGAGGACACCGTCCTTGCAATGCTCTCCACGATGGTCGAGGCCACCCACGGTGAGTCGGGCAACGTCAAGTACACGCTCAACCGAGGCACCCAGGATCCGTTGACTTTCGTGATGGTCGAGCGGTGGGCCTCGCAGCAGGACCTCGACCAGCACTTCAAGCAGCCGCACATGGCCGCGCTCGGCGAGCTCGGGCAGTACCTCGAGGCGGCGCCGATGATCGTCCCCGTTACGCCGCTCGGGGTGGGTGACCCGGCGAAGGCAACACTTTAGTCACCGCCCTCCGGTCGGACCCGCGGCAGCCTCAGCAGGCGCCGCGGGTCTTGGGCTGGTGGTCGTGCCCGCCGGGGGGCCGCTCGTCGAGCTCAGCGACGACCCGGGTGAGGTCATCGGCGAGCATGTCGGCCATGTCGCGCGTGAAGCTCTCGCGAACGACGACGCGCAGCACCGTCAGGTCCTCGGCGTCCGGCGGCATGGTGTATGCGGGGACGATCCAGCCGGAGCCACGCAGCGTGCGGGCGACGTCGTGCTCGTCGTACTGACGCTCCCCAGTCAGGCGGAAGCAGACCAGCGGCAGCCCGTTGCGCTGCCCGACGAGCTCGAAGTGGCCGGTGCCCACGACCGCCGCGGCGAGGTGGTCGGCCGTCTGCATCAACCCCTGCATGACGCGGGTGTAGCCGCTTCGCCCGAGCCGGATGAGGTTGTAGTACTGCGCGATGATCTGGCTCGAGCCGCGCGAGAAGTTCAGGCTGAGCGTCGGCTGGTCGGCGCCGAGGTAGTTGATGTGGAAGACGAGGTCCTCGGGCAGGTCCTCCTTCTCGCGCCACAGCACCCAGCCGATGCCGGGGTAGACCAGCCCGTACTTGTGTCCCGACACGTTGATCGACTTGACCAGCGGCAGGCGGAAGTCCCACAGCAGGTCAGGGTCGGTGAACGGGGCGACGAAGCCGCCGCTCGCCGCGTCGACGTGCATCGGGACGTGCTGGCCGGTGCGTTGTTCGCGCTGGACGAGGGCGTCGTGAAGCTCCTGGATCGGTTCGTACTCGCCGGTGAACGTGCTGCCGAGGATGCCGACGACGCAGATGGTGTTCTCGTCGATGCGGGCGAGGGCCTCGTCGACGTCGATGACGTACCGCTCGTGTGTGACCGGGACGAAGCGGGGCTCGATCTCGAAGTAGCGCGCGAGCTTCTCCCAGGCCACCTGGTCGTTGTGGCCGATGATGAAGTTGGGGTTGTCGGCCGGGCGCCCGGCCGCCTGCTGGCGCGCCTTCCACCGGCGCTTGAACGCGAGGCCGGCGAGGTGGATCGCCTCGGTGGAGCCGACAGTGGCCGCCCCGGCGCCGCCGCTCTCGCTGCGCGGGGCGTGGAAAAGGTCGGCGAGAATGTTCACGCACCGCGCCTCGAGCTCGCCGGTGCGGGGGTACTCGTCGGCATCGGCGAAGTTCTTGTCGGCGGTATCGGCGATGAGCGCGACGGCCTCGGGCTCCATCCACGTGGTGACGAAGCTGGCGAGGTTCAGCGCGGGGTTGCCGTCGAGGGTCAGCTCGTCGCGGACGAGGCGGGCGGCAGTAGCCGCGGGCATCTCGTCGTCGGGGAGGCGGTGCTTGGGCACAGGCTGCAGGGCGTAGCGGGAGGCGTACAGCGGCTCCATCGCCTCGTCGGGGTCACGCCCTGCGCTGTGCTCGGCCACCATGTGGCCCACTCTGGCACCTTCGGCGGCGGGGGTGGTTGTCGAAACTGCATGTGTCCGCGCTGCCAACGGGCAGGAGCGCGGCGCGTCGGGCGCAACACGCCGGGATCAGCGGGAAGACGTAGGCAGTTTGGACGCCGGCCGTGTCAACCCGACTTGGCTCGGGGTGACGGGGCCGAACTGGCCCCAGCCTGCTGTCGTCGGGTGCGGGCGTAGGCGAGGCGGTAGCTGTGGGTGCCGTCCTGTTCGGGGTGCTCGTGTTGCTGCAGGCCCTGGCGTGCGTCGCCATCCCCGGCCTCTAGTCTCTATGACCCTCGGTCAACGGCCGGCGGGTTGTGGTCGGCCTGCGGCTGATGTGCTCCTCGTTGGCTATCGCGGGCGGACGTTCGTTCGCATTCAGCCGCAGCTCTACCGCCGCCTCAGCGGCAGTCCGTGATCGAGATGGTGGCCCCTTGCTCGACGAGCCACGCGATGTCGTTGCCGGTCGACTCCAACCGGTACATGACGCCGCCGCCCGGCTGGCCGAACCAGGGGCCGATGACGCCGCCGCCGGTCGGCAGGTCGGCCGCGATCTCGAAGATCCGCAGGCCGAGCGCGGGCAGCGACGGCTTCGAGCGGGCGGGCCATCTCCTCGAGTCGCTGCGGCCGGCGCTGCAGGAGGACTGCGTGAACGCGCGCCGCTCCTCGTGAGAGGGCGCGGCGACACGGCGAGGTCCGATCGTCGGGTCAGCGTCCCCGGCCGTAGCCGGTCATGCTCCCGCGGGCTCGGCGAGCGTGTAGTCGGGTGTCAACCGCGCGTCCTGGTTCGTCTGGGGGGATGGCCGCCAGCAGGTCGAGTAGTGGTCGCAGTTCGTGGCCTCCAGGCCGCAGGGCTGGCAGTTCGGTGCCTGGCGTCGAGGACGGGTGTCATTGCGCCTTGACGGAGTCACCGAGGACGAAGCATGCCGAACGATGCTGCGCCGCTTCAACGTCGCGGCCGACTAAGAGAGCTGACGGGGAGCACAAGTGAACGTCGACGAGCTGAAGGCAGCACTGGAACGGCCGGAGTCTGCCCGCGCGACTACCGGCTGCCCGGGTCCGAGGCGGGTGGCGCGTCTGCCCGTCAGGGTGCGTGGTTCCTTCAGAACTCCGAGCAGGGCTGGCTCGTCGGGGGCGAGGAGCGGGGGTCACGCTTCCTGTCGGCCTCGTTCCCAGCCCGACGGGCCTTACTGTCGCTGCCGCCTGACGATTCCTGATCCCCGCCAGCAACGCGCTGACCGACAAGCTGATCGCTGCCCTCGCCGGGCAGCAGCGGCACAAGGTAGCCCTTACCTTCTCGGACTTGATGAAGAAGACCGCTGCCCGTGTACAGGACAAGACATTCAAAGCACGAGCCGCCGAGCTTGTCTACTCCTACGAGCACAGCGTGGGCTCGTTGCCCTCACCGTCCTGGACCGAGAACTGCTTCGCCGTAGGCGTCTACAAGTAAGCCCAACATCTGCCTGAGCGGACAGGCGGGATCACCTACGTCGTTGGGAAGTTAGCCCCGGCCACTACCGACGTGGAAGCGTCAGCGGCGGGCTGCGAGCACCGCGTCGTACACGGTGCGGCGGGGCACTCCGGCCTCGCGGGCCACCTCGACCATCGCGTCCTTGCGGGTCAGACCCGCGGCCTCGCGAAGGGCGACACCCTCGGCCAGGTCGGCCGGCCCGGTAGCGGCCGTGGAACCGGGCGCGCCGGCGATGACCAGCGTGATCTCACCGCGGACCTCCCGCCCTGCCGCCCAGTCAGCAAGCGCCGAAAGCGGCAGACGGACGACCTCCTCGTAGGTCTTGGTCAGCTCGCGGCACAGCGCGGCCGGCCGCTCCCCGAGCCCTTCGGCGAGAGCGGCGAGCGCGGGCGCGACCCGGTGGGGCGCTTCGAGCACCACCAGGGTGCGTGTCTCAACAGCAAGCTGCTCGATCCTCGTTCGCCGCTCCCCCGCCTTGCGGGGCAGGAAGCCCTCGAACACCCACCGGTCGGTCGGCAGCCCGCTCACGGCGAGCGCGGCGGTCACCGACGACGGGCCGGGGACGACGGTGACGCGGATACCAGCGGCTGCGGCCGCGGCCACCAGCCGGTAGCCGGGGTCGGACACCGCCGGCATCCCGGCATCGGTGACCAGCGCGACGGTTGCTCCCGCCTGCAGGTCGGCTACGAGCCCGGCCGTACGCGAGGACTCGTTCGCGTCGTGGTAGGAGACGACGCGCTCGGGCAGCCTGATACCGAGCGAGGCTGCGAGCCGGCGGATGCGGCGGGTGTCCTCGGCCGCGACGATGTCGGCGTCGGCCAGCGCGAGAGCGAGGCGCGGGCTGGCGTCAGCCGGGTCCCCGATCGGCGCGCCGCACAGGACGAGCAGCCCGGAGCTCATACCGGAAGTCTGCCGGGAGCCGGAACAGAGAAGGCAGAGCTCGGGCTGACGGCCCCGGGCTGGATCGAGCGGGCGGAACAACCTGGGCTCGCGTGCCCGGACTGCGGCAACCCGCGCCGAGCACATTGACGACTCCGATCGGGGCACACGGCACCCGCACCACCGTGTCGCTCACCGACCAGGCCAACACCAGCCCCGGTTCCACGAGCAGAATGCTGACACCGGGCACATGCCAGTGCTGTCTCGCCGACTTGCTTTCGCGTTGCTAGCATTGTGCAACATGAGGACGCTGTACTTGAGGAACGTGCCCGATGAGGTCGTCGAGCGACTCCAGCGCCTCGCAGACCGTGACGGCACATCCCTGGGTGCGGTCGCGGTGCGCGAGCTGGCCGATGTGTCCCGCCGAGCCGACAACGCGGCGCTGCTCGGGGCCCTGCCTGACCTGGGCATCGACCCAGCCGAGCTCGTGAGTGACCTGGATGCCGGCAGAACGACGAGGTGATTGTCCTTGACGCCTCAGCAGCACTGTCGGGCCTGCTGAACGCGGGACCGGCACGTCGAGTCCTTGCTATGGAGCAGATGCATGCCCCACACCTACTCGACATTGAGGTCGTCAGTGCCCTGCGCCGACGCCTGTCGGCAGACACGCTCGACCTGAAACGGGCAGAGGCTGCCTTGAGTGCGTGGCGTCGGATAGGCCTTGTCCGCTACCCCGTGGTTTCTCATCTTGAGCGGATCTGGGAGCTCCGCGACAACGTCACCGCCTACGACGCGACCTACGTTGCCCTCGCCGAGGCTCTCGACTGCCCACTCATCACCGCCGACGGACGCCTCAGCCGAGCGCCCGGGATCCACTGCTCGATCACGCTCGTTCCGCGATAGCCGACCCGGCGCCAAGGCTGCAAGGGCAGAGCACTTCATACGCTGTCGGTAATGCTCGCGCCTGCCGTCGACACGATCGAGCCCGACGACGCCCCCCAGCCTTCGTCGAAGCGGCCCTCCGTCATGGAGCGACCGATGCCCGGTGACGGGCTGCTCGGCTGGGCAGGGCCGCTGGCCATCACCGTGCTGGCTGGGCTGTTGAGGCTGTGGCACGTGACGCGCCCACGGGGCCCGGTGTTCGACGAGGTCTACTACCCGAAGGATGCGCACGACCTGCTGCGTTTCGGGGTCGAGCGGGGCGACAGCTGCGTCGGGCCTGGCTTCGTCGTCCATCCCCCGCTGGGCAAGTGGCTGATCGCGCTGTCGGAGCAGGCGTTTGGCTACGTCGACTGCAACGGGCAGCGCCACGGCGACCCCGAGCTCGGCTGGCGCTTTGCTTCCGTGGTGGCTGGCACGCTCGCGGTGCTGATCCTCGCTCGAGCGGCTCGGCGGATGTTCCGCTCGACCGCACTCGGCTGCCTCGCCGGGTTGCTGCTGGCGCTGGACGGGATGGAGCTGGTGCAGAGTCGCACCGGCATCCTCGACATCTTCCTGATGTTCTGGATCGTGGTGGCCATCGCGTGCCTGGCGCTCGACCGGGACTGGACGCGCAGCCGGCTGGCGGCTTGGGGGCGGCTGCCCTACGTGCTGCGACCCTGGCAGCTGGCCTGCGGCGCCAGCCTGGGCGCCGCGCTCTCGACCAAGCTCTCCGGTGGCTACACCGTCCCCGCGCTCGCCGGGCTGGCGCTGGCCTGGACGATCGGTGCCCGGCGCAGCGCCGACCAGCAGCGACCGTCGCTGGCCTTCCTGCGGCGGGATGCGCTGGGCTGGGTACTGGCGTTCCTCATCGTCCCGGTCGCGGTCTACACCGCCTCCTGGACCGGATGGTTCGTAACCGACACCGGCTTCGACCGCGGGTCGCACTCCGGGGTACTAGGGGCCCTGCAGAGCTGGCTGGACTACCACTCGCAGATCCGCACCTTCCACGAGGGGCTGAGCTCGCACCACCCGTACCAGTCGGACAACCCGTTCCAGTGGCTGATCCTCGGTCGACCGGTCGACTTCTCCTACCTCACTCCCAAGGGCGCGGCCTGCCCCTACCGCAGCGGCTGCTCGGCGCAGGTGCTCGACCAGGGCAACCCGATCATCTGGTGGCCAGGCGCGCTTGCCGTGCTGGCCTGCGGGTGGCGCTGGGTCACCACCCGCGACTGGCGCGCCGCGCTGGTGCTTGCCGGCTTCGTCCTGTCGTTCGCTCCCTGGCTGGCCTTTCCCGGCCGCACCAAGTTCCAGTTCTACGCCCTGCCGCTGCTGCCGTTCATCGTGCTGGCGATCACACTGGTGGCCGGATGGGTCGTGGGGTCGGCTAGCTCGACGGACAGGCGCCGAACCGTGGGCAGCCTGCTCGTCGGGGCGTTCGCGATGGCGGTGTTGGTGGCGTTCGCGTACTTCTACCCGGTCTGGACGGGGCAGACGATCTCCTACAGCGCCTGGTACGCGCGGATGTGGTTCCCGAGCTGGATCTAGCACCGAGTCGCATACACGGGCGGGGTGCGGGCCCTCGAAGTGCGGATCAGTCGTCGGAGCCCGGGTCGTCGTCGTCCGAGGGCACGTCCTCGTCCCCGTCCTGGCCCATCGGCGGCAGGTCGAGCTGCCGGCGAATGTCGGCCTGAACCTCCTTGATCCCCGCCGTCGCGTCGATCGTCGCCACGAACTCCTTGCGCGAGAAGATGTCGATCACCGGCTGGGTCTTCTCGCGGTACTCCTTCAGACGGGCATCAAGTGCCTCCGGCGTGTCGTCCTCGCGGGTGACCAGCTTGCCGCCGCAGGCGTCGCACCGGTCCTTGCGGCGCGGGCGGCTGGCGATCAGGTTGTAGTCGAGCCCGCACTGCGAGCACAGCCGCCGGGCGAGCACCCGCCGTTTGACCTCCTCGTCGGGCATGTCGAGGTTGATGACGCCGTCGAGGTCGTAGCTCTCGAGGAAGAACTCGGCCTGGGCGAGGTTGCGGGGAAAGCCGTCGACGACGAACCCGTGGTTCCAGTCGTGCCGGCTCATCCTGCTGGCCACCAGGGACTGCACGAGGTCGTCGCCGACCAGCTCGCCCCTGGCCATCAGCCGGCGGACCTGCGCGCCCAGCTTGGTGTAGTGCGAGACGTTCCAGCGCAGGATGTCGCCGACGCTGATGTGGGCGATGTCGAGATCAGACGTCATCAGCTTGGCCTGCGTGCCTTTGCCGCTGCCCTGCGGCCCCATGATCACGTACTTGCGCACGGCGCTCCCCGTCCCCGGTGGGGCGACCGCTGCGCCACCCCGCTGCCCCTCACTCTGCCCGAGTGCGGCGCAGGCAGTGGATCACCAGTGGTTGCCCGGCCGGGCGCGGATGCACAGTGCTCCTCCGCTGCCACGCTCGGCACCGGCCTGTCGCACCCGGCGCAGGGTGCAGGGCGGGGCTTCGAGGCGGACCATCGTGCACTTGCGCCGGTCACCCTGCAGCCGGCCCACCTTCGCTCGCATGCCGAGTGCGAGTGGCTCAGCGTCCCGCCGGCACTCGGTCCACGTCGCCGCGGCAGGCTCAGTCGGCGAAGATGCCGCTGAGCGCCGGGGCGACGTCGCGGTAGGTGCGAACCTGCGCGAGCCGGCCCCGACCGGCGCGGGCCAGCTCCCGCGCCAGCTGCAGGTCCTGCTCGCCCAAAGTGTCGAGCAGCACGTCGAGCCGCGCCACCCGCTCGGCATCGAAGCGTCGATCGGGACCGGCATTGTGCACGCAGTCCGACAGCAGCACGACGCGGGCGCCGCGCGCAGGCACTCGGGCCAGCTCCTTGCGGGCGAGCTGCAGCGGGAAAGCCACGTTGGTCAACCCCTTCGCGGGACCGCCAGCAGCTGGTCGAGCAGCACCAGCGGCTGAACCTGCTGCCCGAGGTGCTGCAGGACGGCCGCAACCGACCAGAACGCTAGTACGGCCAAGTCGTCACTTGACACTCGGTGGCCAGTGCGGCGACCGTCGCCGCGGCGGTACGCACCCGCTCGCAGCGCATCGAGCCAGACACGTCGACCGCCAACACGACGGAGCGGCGGGTGCGCACCCGGTCACGCACGACGATGTGCTCGTCGTCGGGCACCGGCCGCTCGGCCAGCACCTCGATCGTGCGGTTTAGGTCGATGTCGTCCGACCCGCCGCGGTAGGGGACGCTCGCCAGGTCGCCGAGGCCGCGGTGGTGCAGCGCCTCGCGACGGAGGACGATCATGCAAACTTCGTCAGTAGCCGGCCATGCGCAGCGCGCCTAGTCGGACAGAAGTTTGTGCGCCTTACGGAGCTACAAACGTGGAAGTGGTGCCTCCGTATACGAACCGGGTCCTGAGCTTCGGTGGCCGGTCAGTTGCTGCAGTGGACCACAGGCCTTCGGTGTCTACCTGCCGTGACGAGGTAGTGAGGGCGCTTGGCGCCCTGGCGGCGCGAACGGGGGCGGACGCGTTCACGCGCCGGGAGATCCTCCAAGAGATGGTGGCAGCCGGAACGGGTTACGTCGAGGCGAACGTGTTCAAGACGATCCAGCGGATGAAGCACGGTTCCCACCGGCCACCCTATGCACGGGTGGAGCGCATCGGTGCTTCAGGGTTTCGCCTACTTGCCGGGTCACCTTGAGGCCGGCTTCGGCGAGCCTCGGCGAAATCGGCGGACCAGGCCGGCCGCTGGAGGCGGCGGGGACGACCGCCGAGCTTTCGTTAAGAACAGCTCGACGGTTTGCGGTGTTGCGATGGCCGAACCACGCCCGGCTCTGCCTTTGCCGGTGAAGTTCTGCCTGGGTTGTGCTCACCTGACTGGCCGCTACCTGCGGCCTTGGCTTTGCCGAGCCTGTTCCTGCCGTCGGCGGGCTTGCGGGCGCGACAAGAGTCCAAGCTCAGCGACAA
>JAABUP010007255.1_pt1 | contig 15038 bp, 14 predicted proteins | sample 5559201 | NCBI WGS metagenome assembly JAABUP01 (sample SAMN10711887, study PRJNA513373) | rock metagenome | isolation source: Antarctica rocks | place: Antarctica | reverse complement strand
CGCTCTTAAGGGAAGAAGACACAGATCATAAAATCAAACTAAAAGAGGTGAATGAAAAAGAGTCAAAAGTACCCTGAGGTCCTCTATACAACATGGTGAGAAAGAAGCTACTAGTGTTGTGTTACAGCCAAACCTAAACAGGTTAAACCTAACAGGATCAGGACCTAAGAGTTCACAATTACAGCATACACGTAGTACTGCTCACTGGGTCACTGATGAGACATTGACCCAGGGTTGACAGGTTGCTTGTGAGAGCGTGAGACATCAAGCGTATTTCTTTATATAGAAAGGGTTGTTTTTCTTATGGAAACGATTGTGTTCAACTCAATACAAGTTATCAACTACTGGTTTACCCTACACTGCGCACTGAGACCCTTATATCAACAAGCACAAACCTTTAGCCCTAATATCTGAGGCATCTCAGATCAGGACGTAACACTTTGAACACTTTTACAATATAAGAATGACAACCAGTGCACAGAAGTCAGCTTTGACAAGTCAAGTCAACCTTCAAGGCCTTCAGCAAACAATCAATGTACTCAAGGTACTGACACTCAATGCATTCACAGACAAGAGAGGAAAGCTGCGAGCCTTCTTGATCAAGCTCAAGTTATATATTGAATTCAACCAGACAAAGTTCAGGTTCAAGATGAACAAAGGCCTGTTTACCATATTGTACCTCAAGAATGCAGCATTTGATTGAGTTGACCTCAAACTGCATGAGTTCCTTGACAAGACACTGAAGAAATGAATGAACAATAAGAAATTCATATTCAGCAACTATAAAAAGTTCAAGAATGAGCTTCAAAGAGCCTTCAGGGTAGTTGACGAAAAATGAGCAGCGAAAAGACAACTTCACATTCTAAAGATGAATAAGTTGACAGTCAAGTATGCGGCAGAGTTTCAGCAAATTGCGGCTCTAATGAATTGAGATGATGACGCTTTAGTATTGCAATACTATTGAGGACTCAATGAGACTATCAAAGATGAGATAGTCAGGATGAATCAACCTGAAGAGCTTCAGAATATGATTAATACCTTCATCAACATTAACAGTTGTCAATGAAAACAATGAATGAAGCATACAGAACACTACACATCAAAGGTGTGAGAAAAATGTTATACTCTCAGAAGAGGTGACCCTATGAACCTCAACGCAATTGAGAAGCATCATGAGCAGCAACCATGAGTAAAGCAAGGACGGCGCATGAGCAAGCCCTATAAGCCTCAACCTTGATGAGTAGAGACTCATGAATGTTACAACTGTGAAAAACTCAAACACCTTGCAAGAACCTGCAAGAAACCTCAATGAGAAAGAAAAGAAGTTGCAGCAATGAATACACGCATAGTGCACAACGCCCTGAGCTGAACAGTCTGCTACAACAACATGTGCTGAACACATATGAGCAGCAAAGACAGAGTCAAATGATACTCACAGAAACTCAAGAAGAGACAAAATGGTTACAACATGACAGGTTGATCAAAAGAATTAGCTATTCTAAAGAAAGCTGAGATCAAAGAAACCAATACTCATGAAACTCAGATAGAAGAAGACTACAGTGATAGCACCTGAATAGCCCTGAATTTGAATGCAGACTCAAAGGATGTCAACAACTGAGAAGTCAACATGAGACTCAAAACAAGACATGAGTACTCAGAGAATCAGCACTGAGAGATGCGTCAACAACTGTTAAAAAGCCAGCAAAAAGAGCTTGAGAAAAGAGTCAATGACCTTAAGAAGCAACAAGAAGAAATGAAGAGAGCAAAAGCATGCTTAGAACTTGACAAGTTGATGAAAGACGTATGAACAGCAATCAACCCAGTATCAAAACAACTTGTGTGAAAAACAAAGAGCCACAAAATCAAGATCCATTTACCCACAGGGTACTTGACATCAGACAGTGGTTGATGAACCTTTTCAGGGAACTACATGTCACCTGAGTTTCTGAAGAAAGTAAAAGCACTTCAGAACCAGATTCAGTGGGAATATGATCAGTATAAACCACACCTACACCCAGAACAGTATATTGAGAAGGGCAGCAAGAAATACATACAACTGATCATACAAGAGGTAGAACCTAAATGGTTTCAGAACCTCTGAAGAAGAGCAAGTGATGCAGTACAGTCAAAAAACTACAAGCTCTCTCAAAGAGACTAGAGAACAAGAAGCTTTTAATGTCTCAGAAGAACAACAATGACCATAAGATATGAGTTGACGTTCAGGTTGAGCGGGATAGACTTCTTCAAGCAATGATAGACTCAGAAGCAACTGACAACTATATTTCACAACAAGCAATAGAAATGCTAGAACTAACGCCGCAGCAAGCGCTGAAGCCTATGCAGGTATATATGGTCAACAGAGAAAGTGAGTGAATAACAGACCAGGTTCACATTGAAGTCATAATACTAGAAGATTCACAGAAGTTGACATTTGATGTCCTCAATTCAATCAAGTATGATGCCATACTAGAGATGCCCTGATTACGCAAAAAGAACTCAAGAATCAATTGAATCAGCAAAGAACTATACACCACAGTAGATGCATATGAGATTCTCGAACAACCAGAAATGAGCTTATCAGAGCATAAGTCATGAGATCACAAAATACCGCTATTGAATGACAAGCAACCAAAGTGAATGTCACTGTACCCAATGAGCGAAGATCAACTCAAGAAAGTAAGAACTTACCTTGACAAGAATCTCAAAAGAGGATTCATCAGACCATCAAAGTCATTGACAGAATACTCAATTCTGTTTGTATCAAAGAAGAATGACATTAAGTGACTATGTGTCAACTACAGACAACTCAACAAGATAACTAAACAAGACAGTTATCCCTTACCGTTGATCAAAGAGTTGCAAGACCGGTTAGGCAGAGTCAAGTGATTCACAAGTTTGAACTTAAAAGAAGCCTATTATCAAGTGCAAATGAAGAAAGAAAAAAAGTGAAAAACGGCGTTCTGAACAAGATACAGACACTACAAATACACTGTTATGCTGATTGAGCTCAAGAATGCCCCCGTCACCTTTCAAAGATTAATCAATGATACATTGAGAGAATACCTTGATGATTTTGTGATCACATACCTCAATGACATCTTGATATACTCAGACAACCTTGAGATGCACTGCAGCCACGTGCACAAGGTACTAAGAAAGCTTAACAAAAGGGCTTTGTATGTGAAGAAGTCAAAAAGCAAGTTCAAAACAAAGAAAATTAAGTTTCTTGATTATGTTATTCAATTTGAACAAATCAAGAAGAACTCAGAAAAGACAGACGCAGTCAGGAACTGGCCTTCACTGAAACAAGTCAAGGAAGTACAAGCCTTTCTGAAATTGATGAACTACTATCAGAAGTTTGTACCTAGTTATGCAAAGATTGCAGAACCCCTCACACAACTAACGCATAAGAACAAGAGATGACATTGAGATAGAGAGCAGAAGAATGCGTTTCACACATTAAAGAAAAGCCTTAGCAGAACGGCACACCTGAGAATACTCAATTTGACATGCGAAAAGATACTGAAAACCAACGCATTAAATTTCACAGTAGGCGCATGCTTATACCAGATTGAAGATGAGCAGCAGAGACTCATAGCCTATCAATCTAGAAAACTGTCAGAACCTGAGAAAAGGTATGAGGTTCACAACAAAGAACTTCTTGTGATAGTGAAAGCACTGCAAGATTGAAGACCTTATCTTGCAGGTACTGAGAAGCCTATTCAGATCTACACAGATCACAAGAATTTGAGGAACTTTGCAACAACAAAACAGTTGAATTGATGACAGGTTCGCTGGGTCAAACAGTTAGCCAATTACGAATTCCAAATCCATTACAAAAAGAATAATGAGAATGGTGAAGCAGACGCTTTGAGTAGATGGCCTGATCATGAAGGGGTGAAAAAGATTCACATCAAAATTCTAAGTGAAGACAACAAGAAAATCCTTACAAAAGGCTTAGCAGCAACATACAAGGTGAAGCAAGCTTTCTTGACAAATGAAGAGTTAATACAAGTATGTCACGACGGCAGGGCTGATGAACACCTTGAAGTCAAAAGAACTGAGGACCTCATACAAAGAAGACACAGTATCAGTGACCTTAAAGATCAAATCATCAAGTACATCATCAAATGTGATTTATGTTGCAGAAACAAGATTCAAAGAGATAAGAGATATGACAAAGTAACGCAACTAAACACACCAGATGCACCATGAGAGTCAGTTACTATGAACTTCATAATGAAGTTACTGACATCAAAGGATTTGGCATGAGGAGTGAAATTCAACAGTATATTGACTATAGTTGATAGATTGACCAAGTATACCATGTTCATTTCATTTAAGAAAACCACAACAGCATCAGTATTGACATACACCATACTGCAAGAGTTGGTTAGCAATCACGGGCTATCAAAAGAATTTATCACTGACAGAGACAAGCTGTTCACAAGCAAGTTTTGAGAAACGCTCACAGCAGAACTCGGAATAAATCACAAAATGTTGACAGCATATTACCCACAGACAGATGGGCAGAGCAAACAAATAAATCAGACGGTTGAAACGTACTTGAGACACTATGTCAATAGCAACCAGAACAACTGAGTACAACTGTTGTCAACGGCACAGTTTGTGTATAATAACACACAAAACAAAACCACAAGAGAAACACCATTTTGAGCAAATTATGAATATAACCTGAAGGTATGACAAGAACTGCAAGCGCACAGATCACAAAGCCAAAAGACAATACTAGACATTGCAGAGATCAAGAAGTTGCATAAGAATCTGACAAACAGAATTCAACAGCAAACAAGACAAACAACAGAGGTAAAACCTTTTGTGGTTGAAGAAAGAGTTTATCTAAGAACAGACAACATTCATGTAAAGCAAAGAAGCAAGAAGTTGAACAACAAGAGCATAAAACCGTTCAAAATCAAGAGAAACATCAAAGGGTTAAGCTATAAGCTAGACTTACTCAAGGAAATGCGAATACATTCAGTATTTCATGCGTTCATGCTTCAGTGTTGCAATCAATTCATACCACTTCAAACCATTGAAATGTTTGTTGAATCTGATGAGAAATATGAAGTTGAGAACATTCTAGAGAAACGGATGATTAGTGGGAAAACCCACTACCTCATCAAATGAAAAGAATATGATACCTCAGAAAACACATGAGAACCACAACAAAACCTCAAGAGCTGTGTGAGAGTGCTTCAACACTTTGAGAAAGAAAGATAAAGTCTCAGAAAGATAAAGACATTGAGTCAATGAAGTGCAACAATGTCTGAGGATCATTTTCATTCTCTATCTCATCATTATCACTATCAAGTTCAACAGCAAGGCAATCGGCCTTCTGAGAAGCACAACGGTTTGCTTGATCAAGAGTCTTTTGCAAGCATACAATCTTGAAAGCAAGCACATCAAGTTCAGCGTTTGTAGTGCTTATTTCTTTTTGAAGCTGAAGGTGAGTTCTGTTGAGAGACTCTCACAAAACAGCTACACATGAATGATCATGTCAAGTACATTTGTTGCATTTAGGATGAGATTTCATGATAAAACAAGACAACTTCAGAGAGTGACAATACTCACAGAAGAAAGAAGAAAGAGACCCTGAGAGTTGAATCTCTTTAGTATTTCAAAGATGATTGAATTTCTTAACAGACATGCTAACATGTGAAATTGAGCGGAGGAAACCCTCACTTATATATGCCTTAAAGAACTAGTGCCTAAAGAGAAAAGAATGATGTTATGGCCAAACCTGAACAGGTTAAACCTAACGGGATCAGGACCTAAGAGTTCACAATCACAGTGTACACGTAGTACTGCTCACTGAGTTGCTGACAAGACATTGACTCAGGGTCAACAGGTTGCTTGTGAGAGCGTGAGACATCAAGCGTATTTCTCTATATAGAAAGGGTTGTTTTTCTTATGAAAATGATCGTGTTCAACTCAATACAAGTTACCAACTACTGGTTTACCCTACACCGCGCACTGAGACCCTTATATCAACAAGCACAAACCTCTAGCCCTAATATTTGAGGCATCTTAGATTAGAACGTAACATGTTGCACAAGACACTAACAGAACTTTTGAATAAGCAGTTCATACAAGTCAGTAACTCATTTGCTGCAGCATCTGTTTTATTCATATGAAAGTCAGAAGATGAACTTCAGTTCTGTGTGAACTACTGTGGCTTGAACTGAATCACTCAAAAGGATCATTACTCTCTTTCATTGATATATGAGACTCTGTGAAACATTGAATGAGCTCAATGATACATCAAGTTGAATGTCATAGCAGCATTTCACAAGATTCAAATTGTTGCAGAAGACAAATAAAAGACAGCATTTCATACAAGGTACAGGTTATATAAATAAATGATGACTTCTTTTGAGCTAGTCAATGCTCTGAGCACCTTTTAAAGATATATTAACTGAGCCTTGCAGAACTTTCTGAATGAGTTCTGTTCAGCCTATGTGAATGATATTCTTATTTTCACTGATGAATTGCTGCATCAACACTGAAATCATGTATGACAGATACTACTACAACTTTGAAAAGCCGGCCTACAAATTGACATTGACAAATGTGAGTTTGAAGTCAAGTCAATCAAGTACCTAGAGTTTATTCTGAAAGTGAGAAAGAGTGTATAAATGAATTCTCAAAAGATGAAGGCAATCATGAACTGACAAGCCTTTAAATTGATAAAGAGTTTACAGAGTTTCATAAACTTTACAAACTTCTATTGAAAGTTCATTAAGAACTTTTCTAATCTGATTATGTTAATGATAGCTCTTGTACAAAAGAACACATCTTTTAAGTGAACTGAGAAAGCTGATCAGTTTCAAGAAGCTAAAGACTATGTTCATTTCAGTGTCAATTCTAGTCTCATTTAACCATACATGTATGACTGTGATGAAAACAGATTTCTCAGATTGATGCATAGGTGAAATTCTGTTACAGTTAGTGAATGATGTGTGAAGGCTCTGTGTCTACTATTCAAAGAAGAATGCATCTGCAGAGTGTAATTATGAGATTTATGATAAAGAGATGCTAATCATTATACAATGCTTGAAAGAGTGAGACACAGAATTGAGAAGTGTGTCAAGTTTTCAGATTTGTACAAATCACAAAAATCTGAAATACTTTATGACAGTCAGAAAGCTTATCAAGCGACAAATGAGGTGGTCTTTAATTCTGTTGCAATACAACTTCTTCATACTATACTTGTCAGACAAGCAGAATGAGAGAGCAGATGCTTTATTAAGACAGAAGCAGAATGTGTCAATGAACCTCTCAGATGACAGAGTACAACATTGTACAATGCAGATAATATGTTCTGAGATGATAAGCAAGTCTATACAGGCTGCCTCAATGACAGTAGCAGACATACTGGTCTCTATGCTCATACAAGATCAGAACTTGTTCAGTGAGACTACAGACCTTGAACAGATGTGAGTGAGTGCTGAAGCAGAAGATGGGTCATACAATGAGCTTTGTCAGACAATTTATGAGAAATGAAGATCATTTTCTACTGTTCTAGAAGTGAGGGTATTTATAACAAAATGCTTCTTGAGTGATGAAGAAAAGCTACTCTTTTGCAAAAGACACTGAGTGCTGTCATCAAAACCCCTTTTGTTACGTTCTGATCTGAGATGCCTTGAATATTAAAGCTAAAGGTTTGTGCTTGTTGATATAAAGGTCTCAGTGCGCAGTGTAGAGTAAACCAGTAGTTGGTAACTTGTATTGAGTTGAACACATCTCATTTTCATAGAGAAAATGGTTCTACTATATATCATAGAATCATTGTGCTCACTTTGCTCACTATAGAGCAATAGAGCTGATAGACCTACCAAAGGTCTATCATCTTGCTGAGCTTGTCTTGAGCACATAGAGCTGTGTGAGCTTATGTTTAAGTATATGCTTTTCTTGTGTGTTCTCTAAAACACACTAGCTGGTTATGGTCTGACTGTAACATGATCTCTTCTCTTTTAGACGCTAGTTCTTTAGTGCTTACATAAGTGAGAGTATAAAGACAGATAGCTTTCTCACTGTCATGTCTTCTCATAAGCAGCACAATTGTCTTTGCCTTACAAAAATCATTGTGACTTTTGACTTCACTTCTCTCATTGCTTGTGATCACTGTTCAGCTGTTCTTTCTTCTTGCATTATTATGACAGATCATGTGAAGTGTTCTGAGTGCACTCATCATGGTTGTTTATGTGTGTTGATATTGTTAGATTTTCTGAATCATGCTCACCTTTAACTGAAATCTGAACTTGAGGTGACTATGAATGAACATGTGAAACAGGCTGAGCATCTTTTCAAGCTGAATGTGAAGGTTCTTCATCTTTTCAAAACTTTGAAACAGAATGAGTCTTATGCAATTATCAAAGTTTGCTGTGTTGCTTCTGAACTGAGCAATAATAACAACAGAACTGAGAATGAGGAAAACTTCTTCAATTCTTTTAACCTTGATTTCTTACTGAAGTCAATGAGTTTTAGCTTCTTTATTGACTCTGAGCCCCTCTCTCAAACTGTTGAAGTGTTTTTGCACAGTTGAGTAGGTTCTTCTTGAGCTCTCACATGTTTTCTGAGGTATTGTATTCTTTTCATTTGACAAGATAGTGGGTTTTCCCACTAATCATTCATTTTTCTAGAATGTTCTTGACCTGATACTTCTCATTGAGTTTGACAAATGTTTCAGTGGTTTGAAGTGGTATGAATTGGTTGCAACATTGAAGCATTGACGCATGAAATACTGAATGTATTCACATTTCCTTGAGTAAGTTCAGCTTATAGCTTAGTTCTCTGATGTTTCTCTTGACTTTGAACGGTTTTATGCTTTTGCTATTCAACTTCTTGCTTCTTTGCTTTATGTGAACATTGTTCATTCTTAAATAAACTCTTTCTTTAATTGTGAAAGGTTTTACCTCTGTTGTTTGTTCTGTTTGCTGTTAAATTCTGTTTGTCAGATCTTTGTGTAGCTTTTTGATCTCTGCAATATTTAATATTGCTTTTTGGCTTCATGATCTGTGCACTCGCAGTTCTTGTCATACCTTTGGGTTATATTCATAATTTGCTCAAAATGGTGTTTCTTCTGTGGTTTTGTTTTGTGTGTTATTGTACACAAACTGTGCTGTTGACAACAGTTGTACTCAGTTGTTCTGATTTCTATTGACATAGTGTCTCAAGTATGTTTTGACTGTCTGATTCATTTGTTCACTCTGCTCATTCATCTGTGAATGGTATGCTGTTGACATTTTATGATTTATTTCAAGTTCTGCTGTGAGCGTTTCTCAAAACTTGCTTGTAAACAGCTTGTCTTTGTTGATGATAAATTTCTTTAATAGTTTGTGATTGTTAATCAATTCTTGCAGTATGATGTACATCAATACTGATGCTGTTGTGGTTTTCTTGAATGAAATGAACATGGTGTACTTGATCATTCTATCAACTATAGTCAATATACTGTCAAATTTCACTCCTCATGCTGAATTCTTTGACATTAATAACTTTATTATGAAGTTCATAGTAACTGACTTTCACAGCACGTCTGATGTGTCTAGTTGTGTTATCTCATCATATCTTTTATCTCTCTGAATCTTATTTCTGCAACATGAATTGCATCTGACAATGTACTCAGTGATTTGATCCTTAAGGTTGCTGATACTGTGTCTTTTTTATATAAGGTCTTCAGTTCTTTTGATCTCAAGGTGTTCACTGACTCTGCTGTCATGACATACTCATATAAGTTCTTTGTCTGTCAAGAAAGCTTGCTTCACCTTGTACATTGCTGCTAAGTCTTTTGTGAGGATTTTCTTTTCATCTTCACTCAGAATTTTGATGTGAATCTTCTTCACTTCTTCATGATCAGGCTGTTTACTTAAAGTGTCTGCTTCACCGTTCTCATTACCCTTCTTGTAATGGATTTGAAATTCATAATTGACTAACTGTTTGGCTCAGTGAACTTGTCATTGATTCAGCTGTTTCATTGTTGCAAAGTTTTTCAAATTCTTGTAATCTGTGTAGATCTGAATAGGCTTCTCAGTATCTGCAAGATAAGACCTTCAATTCTGCAATGCTTTCACTATTGCAAGAAGTTCTTTGTCATGAACTTCATACCTTTTCTCAGGTTCTGACAGTTTTCTAGATCAATAGGCTATGAGTCTCTGTTGCTCATCTTTGATCTGATATAAGCATGCACTTACTGTGAAGTCTGATGTGTTGATTTTCAGTATCTTCTCACATGTCAAATTGAGTATTCTTAGATGTGCTGTTCTGTTAAGGCTTTTCTTTAGTGTGTGAAACGCATTCTTCTGTTTTCTATCTCAATGTCATTTCTTGTTCTTGTGCATTAATTGTGTGAGGGGTTCTGCAATCTTTGCATAGTTAGGTACAAACTTTCAATAGTAGTTCATCAATTTTAGAAAGGCTTGTACTTTCTTGACTTGTTTTGACAAAGGCCAGTTTCTGACTGCATTTGTCTTCTTTGAGTCCTTCTTGATTTGCTCAGATTGAATAACATAATTAAGGAATTTGATTTCCTTTGCTTCAAACTTGCTTTTTGACTTCTTCACATACAAAACCCTTTCACTGAGCTTTTTCAATACCTTGTGCACATGGCTGTGGTGCATCTCAAGGTCATCTGAGTATATCAGAATGTTGTTGAGGTATGTGATTGTAAAATCATCGAGGTATTCTCTCAATGTGTCATTGATTAACCTTTAAAAGATGGCAGGGGTGTTCTTAAGCTCAAACAGCATAACAGTATATTCATAGTGTTTGTATCTTGTTCAGAACGCCGTTTTTCATTCTTTGCCTTCCTTCATTTGTACTCAGTAGTAGGCTTCTTTCAAGTCTAGACTTGTGAACCACTTAACTCTGTTTAATCGGTCTTGCAACTCTTTGATCAACAGTAAGGGATAACTGTCTCATTTAGTTATCTCATTGAGTTGTCTGTAGTTGACACATAGTCACTTTGTGTCATTCTTCTTTGATACAAACAGGATTTAGTATTCTGTCAGTGACTTTGATGATCTGATGAATCCCCTTTTGAGATTCTCATCAAGGTAAGTTTTAACTTTCTTGAGTTGATTCTCACTCATTGAGTATAGCGGCATTCACTTCAGCTGCTTGTCATTCAATAGCAATATTTCATGATCTCATGACTTATGCTCTGATAAGCTCATTTTTGATTGTTCAAGAATCTCATACACATTTATAGTGACATATAACTCTTTGCTGATTCAATCAATTCTTGAGTTCTTTTCACGTAATCAGAGCATCTTTAGTATGACATCATACTTGATCAAATTGAGAACATCAAACATCAACTCTTGTGAGTCTTCTAGTATTATGGCTTCAATGTGAACTTGCTCTGTTATTCACTTGAATTCTCCGTTGACCATATATACTTGCATAGACTTCAGCGCTTGTTGCAGTGTTAGTTCTAGCACTCTTATTGCCTGTTGTGAAATATAGTTGTTGATTGCTTCTGAGTTCACCATTGCTTGAAGAAGTCTATTTTGTTCAACCTGAATGTCAACTCATATCTTATGGTTCTTGCTGTTCTTTTGAGACATTAGAAGCTTCTTGTTCTCTAGTCTCTCTGAGAAAGCTTGCAGTTTTTTAACTGTACTGCGTCACCTGCTCTTCTTCTGAGGTTCTGAAACTGTCTAGGTTCTTCTTCTCATATGATCAGTTGTATGTATTTCTCACTGTCTTTCTTGATATACTGTTCTGAGTGTAGGTGTGGTTTGTACTGATCATATTCTCACTGAATCTGGTTCTGAAGTGCTTTCACTTTGTTCAGAAACTTGAGTGACATATAGTCTTCTGAAAAGATTCACCGTTCACCTTCTGATGTTGAATACTCTGTGAGTAAACGGATCTTGATTTTGTGACTCTTAGTTTTTCACACAAGTTGTTTTGATACTGAGTTGATTGCTGTTCACACACCTTTCATTAACTTGTCAAGTTTTAAGTATGTTCTTGCTTCTTTTATTTCTTCTTGTTGCTTCTTAAGGTCATTGACTTTCTTCTTGAGCTCTTTCTGCTGTTTTTCTAGCAGTTGTTGACGCATTTCTCAGCGCTGATTCTCAGAGTGCTCATATTTCATTTTGAGTCTCATGTCAACTTTTCAGTTGTTGGCATCTTCTGAGTTTGCGTTCAAATTCAGGGCTATTCAGATGCTATCACTGTAGTCTTCTTCTATCTGAGTTCTGTGAGTATCAATTTCTTTGATCTTGGCTTTCTTTAAAATAGCTAATTTCTTTGATTGACCTGTCATGTTGTAACCGTTTTGTTTCTTCTTGAGTTTCTGTGAGTATCATCTGACTCTGTCTTTGCTGCTCATATGTGTTCAGCACATGTTGTCATAGCAAACTGTTCAGCTCAGAGCGTTGTGCACTATGTGTGTATTCATTGCTGCAACTTCTTTTCTCTCTCATTGAGGTTTCTTGCAGGTTCTTGCAAAGTGTCTGAGTTTTTCACAGTTGTAACATTTATGAGTCTCTGCTTGTCAGAGTTGAGGCTTATAGAACTTGCTCATGCGTCATTCTTGCTTCACTCATGGTTGCTGCTCACAGTGCTTCTCAATTGCGTCAAGGTTCATAGGGTCACCTCTTCTGAAAGTATAACATCTTTCTTACATCTTTGATGTGTAGTGCTCTGTACACTTCATTCATTGTTCTCATTGATGACTGTTGATGTTGATGAAGATATTGATCATATTCTGAAGCTCTTCAGGTCAATCCATTCTGGCTATCTCATCTTTGATAGTCTCATTGAGTCCTCAATAGTATTGTGATACTAAAGCGTCATCATCTCAATCTGTTAGAGCTGCGATTCACTGAAACTCTGCCGCATACTTAACTGTCAACTTATTCATTTTTAGAATGTGAAGTCATCTTTTCGCTGCTCATTTCTTGTTGACTACCTTGAAGGCTCTTCAAAGCTTATTCTTGAACTTCTTGTAGTTGCTGAATATGAATTTCTTATTGTTCATTTGTTTCTTTGATGTCTTGTCAAGAAACTCATGCAGTTTGAGGTTAACTCAATTGAATGCTGCATCTTTGAGGTATGATACAGTAAACAGGCCTTTGTTCATCTCAAACCTGAACTTTGCCTGATTGAATTCAATATACAACTTGAGCTTGATCAAGAAGGCTCACAGCTTTTCTCTCTCATCTGTGAACACATTGAGTGTTGATACCTTGAGTACATTGATCATTTGCTGAAGACCTTGAAGGTTGACTTGACTTGTTAAAGCTGACTTCTGCGCACTGATTGTCATTCTTATATTGTAAGAGTGTTCAAAGTGTTACATCCTGATCTGAGATGTCTCAAATATTAGAACTAGAGATTTGTGCTTGTTGATATAAAGATCTCAGTGCGCAGTGTAGGGTAAACCAGTAGTTAGTAACTTGTATTGAGTTGAACATGTCCCATTTCCATTGGGGAAATGGTTCTACTATATACCATAGAATCACTGTGCTCACTTTGCTCACTATAGAGCAATAGAGCTGATAGACCTATCAAAGGTCTATCATCTTGTTGAGCTCACCTTGAGCACATAAAGCTGTGTGAGCTTATGTTCAGGTATATGCTTTTCTTGCGTATTCCCTAAAACACACTAGCTGGTTATGGTCTGACCATAACACCTTTGTACAGAACTGATTCAGTATACACATGACTCAACAATGATTGAACACTCAGAAAGAGATGTAACTGATGCTCTCTTATCATAACAGTTCTTTTGACCTGAGATGCTACAGAATGTTCACACATTCTGTCGAAATTGTGACAAATGCTGTATGAACAACAGCTGAAAAGATCATTGACAAGGCTTCTTGAAGCCTCTATCTGTATTGAAGCAGATTTGGCAAAAGATATTCATTGACTTTGTAGTAGATCTACTGTCAAGTGAGGGTTGTATAAACCTTCTGATAATTATGAATTGTCTTAACAAGAAGATGATACTTGAACTGTGTAAGAATATGACTGCAGAATGAGTGGCTCAGACATTTGTACAATGTTTCTATCAGGCTCATGAGCTTTCTATCACAATAGTCTTAGATTGAGGCACTCAGTTTGTGAACAGCCTATGAAAAAGAGTCTGTCAACTTTTAAAGATCATATGAAGAGTGTTCACAGTGTACCACCTGAAAACTGACAGGGCAACTGAGCAAATGAACCAGAATGTTGAGCTGTACATTTGTACATTCTCAAATTATAGTCAGAACAACTGGGCAAGCCTGCTTCTCATGACTGAGCTAGTCATAAACAACCATGACTTTGCCTCAACAGAAGTGAGCCTCTTCTTTCTGTCTCATGAGTATCACATGAAGCCTTTACAACTACTTGAGAAGTTGAAGCCTGTACAGTCTGCAAAAAGTTCAGTACAGAAAGCTGATCAAATTGTACAGAAGATGAAAGAAGTCACAGAGTGAGCACAGATGACTATGACTGTCACTCAACAGGTACAGAAAGAAATGACAAATCAGAAGAGACAGCAGTCATATAACTTCAAGAAAGAAGACAAAATCTGACTAAACCTTAAGAACATACATATGAATTGTTCATGTAAGAAGTTTGATGCAAAGAATGTCAAGTACATCATTGTTAAGAAGATCAGCTCACATTCTTTCTGTTTAAACACACTGTCAGGTATTCATAACATGTTTCACTCAATTATGCTTCAATCAACAGTCATGAACGCTCTTTCTTCTCAGTGTATGACAGACTCACAACCCTCACCACAAATTGTAAGTGATGAAAAAGAGTTTGAGATAGAGAAGTTTCTGAAGAAAAGATTTGTATGATGTAGAGAAGAATTCAAGAAGAAGTACTTGATGAAATAAGTCAGTTATACTCAACTCACATGAGAATTGATGTTCACCCTGAAAGACACAGTGGTGTTAAATCAGTGAGAGTTAATGCAACCTGAGGTAGCTAAATCTTAACCATACAAAAGAAGGTTGAGGTGCTTCATGAGTTCAGAGGATTGTACAGAGTTCAAAATTTAGTGTTGA
>JAABUP010007253.1_pt1 | contig 15042 bp, 20 predicted proteins | sample 5559201 | NCBI WGS metagenome assembly JAABUP01 (sample SAMN10711887, study PRJNA513373) | rock metagenome | isolation source: Antarctica rocks | place: Antarctica | reverse complement strand
TCATCTCAAAAGCCTGGCCCCGCTCACCAGGAAACCGTTCCCTCCCCTTCCCCTTCCCCTTCCCACCCACGTCCCTCACCCCAAAAGAATCATACCTCACCGCACTCCCAGCCCCTCCCACCTGCCCAACCTCATGACTCCACGTCCCAGCCCTCTGCCTCCCCTCCCCTGCACTACGCCCACGATCGACCCCTTGCCCCTGGTCATTATATGCGAGCGTCAATTGGCGCCGTTTCCGCTGCACATAGCAGACACCGATGAGGATGATGGTGAGGGCGATGAATGAGATTGTGGTGGCGGCGATGATGCCGTTGCGTTGGGTTGGGGTCCAGGAGGCCCAGGCGGAGTGCGGGTGGATGAGGGTGAGGTGGGTGGGGGAGAGTGGTGTCGTTGTTGTTGGTGAGGCTGGGGTGGTGGATGAGGGCGGTGTACTTGGAGAGGCTGGTGTGGTTGACGAAGATGGTGGTGTGCTCAGAGAGTCTGATGCGCTTGGTAAAGGTAGTACACTTGACCCGAGCGTGGACAGCCCGTCCACAGGAATTATAACGATGGAGGTGTGGATCGTGGTTGTAATAAATGCAGGGCCTTTGGTGACGGTGATGTCCACCTCTCGGCGAGTGGAGGGGGAGGTGGGGGGAGGTGGAGTGGTTGTGGATGTGGATGTGGATGTGGAGAGAGAGGAGGGGAGGGGAGAGGGAGTGGGGATGGGGATCTTGTCGGAGGGGGTGGTGAAGGTGTGGAATTGCGTGGTGGAGATTATTTGGATTATTGTTGGCATTTTTGGGGATGGGTGAGAGATGGGGAGGGGGATGGGGGGAGGGAGGGTTGGAGAGCTGGTGGTTGAGAGTGGCGGTTTCGGAGAGCTTACGTGCGGAAGGGGGAATGGTGGGGATGGGTCATGTGGGGATTGGGGGGGCGGATCGGGGTTGTGTGAGTGCGTTGGGGGGTGCTGGATTGTGGTGGTTGGGGGATCGGGGGATTGAGAGCTGTGGTATTAGTAGCTCAAGCGGATCAACGACAGCGACATCACCGCAATCAATGGATAAAATATCACGAAACCTCTTCATCAACGGAAAAATCCCCAAACAACTCTTTCAATTCCCTCCCAAACCCTAATCGCTCTCATAAGGCCGGGGAAATCCCCTGCAACAACACCAAAAACCCCGTCCCTCATCCCGTAGCCACTGAAACATCCGGCGTCTGCATCTCAATATCCTCCTGCGACAGAAGGGAGCGCTGCCCAGCCACCCATAGAAGGACGGATTGGCGGTTCGCGGAAACGATGCAGCAGGCGCGTAGGGCCCAGAAGAAGATGAAGAAGAGGGGGATGCCGATGAGGAGGGAGATGCCGAGGAGGAGGTTGGCGGCGGGCATTGTTGGTGGGTGGGGGTGGTGGTGAGAGAAAGAAGGGGGATGGTTACTGATGGGTGGGTGGTAGGTGGTGGTTGCTGGTGATTGAGTGTGAGGAGCTGGATTATGGTGATAGGGAGTTTTGAGGTTGAAGGGACGTCTGGAGGTGGATTGCGGTATCGTTTGACAGGTGCCACGGTCGAAAGTAGATGGTATCGGGTATTGAAACGCCTGATGGTAAGGATTGGTTGCCTGTCAGGAGTGGTGATCACTATGTCAACAAGTAAATGAGTAAACGAATGGTGTTGGTCCGTTGTAGTGAGCGAACCACCCCCACCGCCCTGCATTCAGTCACTGGGCTGGTTCGCCGCGGTAACCAGTACTTTTGTGCCCTACACCGACATCTTAGACTTGATGCAATACTTGTTCGAGACGATCTAGCAAGAGCATATGCAATCCATTGCTCTGACCTAGTTCCAGAAGGTCCTCTAAGAGTCCCTTGCAAAGGTTCTCCATAGCCGATTCATTTGCTGATGCTGAGACAGGCAGACTCATCAGTACCTTAGCGCATAGTACCACACGCACGAATAGTGTATAGATCTCCGGTTGGGACATCAAGCCTAAAGGTCTATCTTTCCGTTCCTTGAGTGTGTTGAGAAAGTGGGATAGGCCATTTGTAGTCCATAGTTGCAGCGCGATAGCTACTTTGTCATCCCAGGCTTCGGAATCCAATCCCATCAGTAGCTCAGACCAGACTTCTGCCTCTTCAACGGGGTTGATGTATAGGTTCTGCTTTTCCTCAACGAATACAGCGAGTTGCGGCTTTTGGGCGTCCATGGAAATTGCAGCAACGGGGCGCAACTTCATTCTTGTTACCAAGTCGCTGTTCAGTGAGGGTGGCATGACGCCTGATGATACCTGAAGCCCTGTCAATCTTTCAATAGCTGCAATGCAAAGGCTTCCTGAAGTGCGGTATCTCGCCTGAAGAAAGCGCAGCAGCCTACGCTTCGCAGCCGGAGGAGATAGCGAAAGAGTAAGAGCGTTTTCAGTCGAGGGGTCAGATTCAGCGGCAGAAAGTAGAGAAGATACTGCTACTGCTCCTTGATCCCGGACATCTTCGTCATCGTCTATTAGTGTAGAGTAAAGTGCTATGTATATAGCAAACATCTCTGGCTCCTGTGATGGCCGCCAGTGATTCTGAATTAGAGCATCGAAGAAACCTCTCAATGAGAAAACAGCTGCGGATCTCGTACGAAGCTCCTATAGTATATCATTAGCGGTGAGGTAGGTTCCTAAGTCAGTAAAAACTTACGGCATGCTCGTCTCCCGCTACTTGTAGCATGCGTGTCCATACTACCAGCAATTCTCCTTGTGGACTATTGCTACGATTGCTTGCGTGAGCGATTCCTTGAGAATATCCGCGCAAAGCCAACGCACAGTCAGCTTCAAGAGGATTAACAGCCGATGGACCGTTCTCCGGGACTTCTGCAGGGATCCAACCATTGCACTGGAAGGCCCTCGTCAAGTGTTTAAACTCATGACTTGAGGTATGCTTTAGAGCGGCCAGAACATTCTCGTCAGAAGGGGATCGCTGAGCCTCGTCTAATATTAACACATTTCTGACATCATACTCAAAAGACTGATGTTGAGACATAGAATTATCATCGTTTCCGAGTTGAGGATGATCATCAATTGAGTATTCGATTAACACAGATAATCGAGCCAGGGCCCGACTTTGAAGAGCAATACCTGGATCATTGATTGAATAGCCCTGTGTTGCTGATTGCTTTATGATCAGGTGATCATTTGTGATGTTTTGGAAGGCATGTAACACCGAGCCTTCATTAATCATCAGCGGCAACGACTTGATGAGATCGAGGTTTGAGTGGTGTTTCACTTACTTCTGGACTGAATCAAAATCTTGACCAACTCAGCCATGCAGTCTAGAAATGTCACAGCGGTAAATGGGCAAGGATTCAGCGTGACCAAATTCTTAACGCAGTGCTCGAACTTTGAAAGTATTCGTTCGTACATATCTGCGTACAATCAAGGTTAGCCACAGAAGACAATTGCCACAGAGTTTCACTTACGCAACTCTTCACCAATCAGAGGCGCTCTATTTCTGCTCAGAAAAGACCGTAAGCAGAGCAGCCTTCCGTGTAGCTCGTTCTGTGACTCTTTTGGTGGCAAGAGTAGACTTGCTACTTCTTCCTCGATATCATGATCGTCAACTACAAGACTCAATGCTTTGGCGGCCTTCTCACGAAGCGCCCAGTCCGAAGAACCAGCATAAAGCCACAAGGCCTTACGCACGTCGGCTTCGTGTGCTGGAGGTAGACCCGATTGTTCAATGACCTCGAGCGCGGCAAATACGCTCTGAGCTTTCATGGTTGGGGAGGGTTTACGGCAGATGATGCTCTCTTCGACTGCGCAGCTCCGAGACTGACCATCAACGCTAAGCAATCTCAAAATCAAGTCTTGAAGGTTCGGATACAATTGATACGCCAAATGGGAGGAGCGCCGATAGGAGCTTGATACCTTGGAGGATGCTGTGTCAGTACCACCGTTCAGTCTCCGTATCAAGGATTTGAAAAGCATTAGACCACTGTTACGTATCGCCCATCTAAGCTGGTGTCAACATCTTTCAAGTGCGATAATCTAAAGCATAATCACTTACACATAGCTTTCGAGGCTTGAGACAGCAATTTCCAGAGCATCAGCCATGTGGAGCTCGGTGCAGTTTCCAAAGCGTGCGTCTGTGAAAACGTCTTTCAAGCAATTCAAAGCATGGACTTGGGGCAGTCGAGCCTCCTCGATATCTTGGTCATCACTGAGGGGACTAATTGCAATGGCTTGTAGGGCTTCGATTCCATCCTTGAAGAATGAGCCGTCTGGGTAAGCTGCTAGAATACCAGTAATCATGGCTGGTAGGCCTGCAGACCTTCTTGTGAGCGCTGATGCATTCTGGGTCATCCATGCTAAGGCATCCTGATACCAGGCTTGGGGTTCATCAACAAGGTCAGAATTACCTGATGATGCACATGCAGTGCAGCATGACGCGAAGGTGATTGATACTGTGGAGAAAGCCCCTCGATGGCGGAGCTCACTGAGTTGTCTCAAAGACAGCTTTCCTGCTTTGAGGAAACCGATTTCGTGCTTCGAAGAGGAGGGACTGTAGCCACCATTGATGACTATAGCTTGTAACAGCGAGCTGCAACGATATTTAAGTGAAATGCCCTTTCAATGGGAGGACCTTGAAAGCGGTAGACGAACCTCGACTCCTTCAAAGCTCTCCAGCAATAAGATAATGTGTCCTTCTCTCCAATGTCCAGGTCGTCAAGCTCCTCGGTAGCGTCATTCGAACCCTCTGGAGCATCGAAGCAGAGGATTACTCTCACGGCCTCCCAGACATTGTTGCAGAGGGTTAATATCCTGCCATTCAAATCGTCCCACTCGTCTGATCCAAGAGACGTAGAAGCGTTGAGTAAGACCCAATAATCAGAGCGGCTACAAATTTGTCTTAAAAGAACTATCAGCCAACGTGCCGCATAGTGAAATTTGAGACTGTTTGCTGATATGTGGAAGGCCACAGGGCGTGAAGGATCAAGAGACCAATTTGGAAATCGCAATAAGATCATGTTGGGGTAGTGTACTCACCTCAGCGCAATTAGATGGCCATGAAGCGCGGCGACACTGACGGCCATTGGCAAGTCCCTGCTTGCGATCTCAACCTCTCTCTCGACTTTTGATACCAGACAATCCAGAATCAGGCTCGCATTGTCATACCATACATGACTAGTGTCAGGGGATTTACTGGACCCATAGAGGATATGATATAACCGCCCTACACCATCTGCATGATCAGCTCTACCTGTCTTCGCAGCTTTGGATTCAGCATTCTCTAAAGCCTCCAGCACTTCGACATGAGCATTATGAACGACTGCGTCCTTCTCATAGATTTCAGTCTCCGACTTGATCCTGTGGTGCCCATTTGCCGAAATCAAAGGTTTACGTGAAGCGACCAAGAGCTGCAAAAGCGAACCTGCTGCGTGGCGAACGTCGTCAAATGGGTCTAACAGTATGTCTAAGAGAGGTCTTAGAAGCAGATCACGCTGCGAGATCTCGTTCAGCATTTTAGCGTATTGCCCTTGATCTTTTGAAACACTAGTTTGGACTGGATGTTCTTCTTCAAGCAATGGATGTAAAACTTTGAGGGCCGTAATATGGCTTTGATATGAAGAACTTGGTTGCAGCTCATGGCGGAGGAAACGTGCATACCACGATCGAAAGGCAAGATGCATCTCCAGCATTTCGGTAGGGTCATGCTGCCCTTGCGGTCCAGCCATCACATCTGCGTGCCTTTCTGCGTGGTTTGTCTTGACTGAGTCGCGGGTCTCTCTTATCAAGCACATGATCGCACGCCTTAGATTCTCACATAGCTTTCTCATGAATGCTATGAACTCATTTCTAGCTTTAGTGTTGACTTCAATATGAAAGCATGGGAGGCAGCGTTGCAAATTCTGAAGAACTTCTTTGATAAAATATTGCGCAGACACGGGAGATGAGATAAGGAGAGACAGCGCGGATGTTCGCACAGCTGGTAATGAATGCTCGAGGAGGTTAATCCCGAGTCTTGTCGCATCAACAGCGATAAGATTACTCCCATCGGCGAGTAATGAGGGCCCATTATGTCCACGTTTCGTATCGTGATCATCGTTGACCTTACCAGAATAATCCTGAGAACATGTAGAATCTAGACTCGGTTCCGAGAGCGATCCAATCCTGGCAATTAGCAGGCAAAGCTGGATGTCAGCTAGGGCGTACTTTCCTACATTACCATTCTGGATATCATTCAGTGGCAACGTGGTAAGAAACGCTTTCCTATCTACAGGGCTGAGTCGGATGAGACCGGGGAGAATGTGATTTTCGTAGACCTCCAAGAGATTCTGGTGTTTTATCAAAGACTGCTTCACTGGAGACATCCACAGTGGCAATGTGCCATTTGGAAAGCCATGAGACGTGTCCCCTTCCTGAATCTGTCGCAAAGAGCTGAAGAGGGCAGGAAGGAAGCGGCCAATGGCGGGTGCACAGTCCGGATATTGCACCCAATCCAGAACGCTAAATGTGAATTCTCTCACGTTGTGATTGAAGTCGTGAGCAACGTGCTTGCCCAACCTCGAGATCGATCGATGCTGTTCGAGGTCCTGTGGGCTTGTGAATTGAACGATGTCCAAGGAGCTGACGAGATCTTTGCTGAGGAAATGCTCCAGCACCTGTATCGCCGCTTTTATCGAGGCAACCTGATCCTGCCTCCGGATTGCTCTAGTAGCAACCCAAAGAGCATGGCCAATCAATGCCAACCTCGCATCGTCTGCAGGGTGATTTACGATGAGGTTTGTTAGCGTCAGTAAGAGTCTCCTCAATGGCTTCGCTTTACCATTCTCCGATCTTGTTAGGAATATATGGAAAAGTCGAGTCCATGATTGATATTCAGAGGGTAAAGCATGTATCGAGGGATTGGAAGAATTCATGCATCGATCAATGAATCCACATAAGCCATTCAAGGCGGCTGTGCCATGCTTCAGTGAGAGCTTCGAAGAATTTGCAGTCTGCAAGAGACTATCTTGCAATGACCGAAGCTGCCTGCCTTGTCAGTAATCACTTCAACTGGAGGTTGGAAATCAAGTCTCCCACCTCAACGAATCTTCTTGTATTTCTGTTTTATCCTTGGGAATAGTTTTTGTTAACGTCTTGCTCAATTTCCGCAATGAATTCTCGGAGACAATGATGCCATCTCCGTTGATGGAATCCCAACCATCTTGTATGTCTTTGGGTTCCATCACAGTATACTGCCTTTTCCATGGTCGCAGATATTCTTTATGTTCTTCATTCAAGTGTCCTTCACTAGTCCTACTCTAACTTGTGGTAAGTTCTTGCATGAAAACTGCCGGCTAGTGGCGGTGCGAGCTTCATTTCCCAACAGGGAAGGTCAAGCGACAACTGATCGGCTTCGATGAACAATTTTTGGCCTCATCATTCAACGACGAAAGGCTGCACCACTACATTGCCATAGCGATCCGCCGCCTTCCATTACTTTCCAGCTCAAAATGTCCCTGTGGGGTACCCTTACTGGTCAAAAACAATCATCATCGTCTTCACCTCCCTCAGCCAATTCACCGCCCTCCTCGTCCTCTCACGATCCATCATCTGCCTCCCCCTTCAAAACCGTTGCCTTCGATCCCAATAGCGCCGCTGATGTCTCCTCCTTCCTCGGCGATGCGGCCCTACCTGATCCTTCACAACTTCATCCTTTGGCCGGCCTGAACCAGCAGACGCTCGACTATCTCTCCCTTGAAGAATCGGCTCTTTCCGACCTCCCTGGCTCACAATCTGCCCTCCCATCGAGGGGCTGGTCTGACGATCTATGTTATGGTGCCGGCGTCACATATCTTTCTGCGCTCACTCTGGGAGGAACTTGGGGTATGATTGAAGGTTTACGGCGGTCGCCAACCTCTGCGCCGCCCAAAATACGCCTAAATTCGGTACTCAACAGCGTGACAAGAAGAGGGCCTTTTTTGGGAAATTCTGCTGGAATTATTGCAATGGTATACAACGGTATCAATAGCACGATAGGATATTACAGGGGCAGGCATGACAGCGCCAACAGTATTGTTGCGGGCGCATTGAGTGGCATGCTTTTCAAGAGCTCGAGAGGGTTGAGACCGATGATGATAAGTGGAGGGCTGGTCGCAAGTGCCGCAGGGGCTTGGGCTATCACAAGGAAAACACTCTTTTGAGAAGTCTAGCCGGCAACGGTGATGGCGTTCCTTGTGTGGGCTTGAACTCGAACTCCTCCCTCCCAAACCTGTATTTGTATACAACTTACGCATTAGCCGGGCGTCGATGTTTTAGGGCTTTATTACAAACAGAATGTTTTGCTGCCATCGATTCCAATTGATACCAAGAAGTCATCTTCGCTCTTGCATTAGCTGAAAATCTGGCAGAAGCAGATTGCTAGCCTGAACTGTTGCACCTGGCTACCGGGCCCAATAACTCTAGCTAGCATTGAAATCAGACATTGAAGGTTACCATTGACAAGCAGGTCCTCGACGTGAAGCGCATCATTAAATCTAACGGCCGGAACAGATAACAGGGTACGCAAGCGATGCTCCACACAGCGTAAAGTGAAGTATTCCCCCCAATTACCGATATTGCAGCGGACCCAAGCGCAAAGATATACCTTCACGTAACACCCAGGGATTTTTTTGACTCTCTGTAGCAGGGGCCTAAAGAAAACACCAAGACCAACGAGAGGGCGAGGCAGATAGAGTCTCAATAAATCTAGACCGTCCAGGTACGCTCTTCTCGGCAGAAGTATGGGTGAGGACTTGTCAGCAGCTACTGCGAATTATATGAAATGCATCAGGGTATGGATTAATGCTAAGGCCACGACCGGTAACGATGAGACATTTCAGGTGAGCAAAGGATTTGTGATCAGACACCAAATTGATTGATATTATTCTAGATCAGGCTCCCACGTAACGAGAGCATCCATGGGCTTTACAAAATCCTGAAGACCACTGTTGATGTCCACGTTGCGGGTACTGGGACCAAGCAGGAGGACGGAGGATTGTGGAAGTACCAACTTCTCTCGCGCGATCTGACTCGCGTCGTCAACAAGAAATCTGTGTACTTGGAGACTGATGATGACTTCCGCACTCTTGTCAGAACAGTCAAGGGAGATGCGAAGGACACCCCACTTGCTGTGCTTACGCAGGTACGTATCCCTTTCCTCGCCATGTTTCTCAGCAGGATCAAATTCACGATCATCGCAGGACAAAGCCCTGCGATCTGAAGCCTCCCAGCCGCAGGTCGAAAAAGCCTCTGACAACTTCGGAGGAAATCTCAAGCAGCCAAGTGAAGATGAAGTTGTCTGGGATGATTCCAATTGGGAGGAGCCGCTCGATGAGGATGGCAAACCCTACTTCGACCCTGTCGATGATGAGCATTTCAACAGAGTGGCTATCAAGTATGCGGAGGAGCATAAGGGACCGATCGAATGAATGTTCCGGTTAGGAGCTATTAGACAGGCAACTCATTAGATATTGGCCTAATACCTAGATATTAGGAGAGATTCCAAGCGTGTGACAAGGCAGCCGGAAGGGGCGATGACGGCCAACATGGAAAGTACGGATAAGACCCTGTTTCTTTTAGGGGTAGCGGAATACATTGGAAAATAATCAAACAATCATGTTGTCAGATTAGATCAAGTAATTTGAGCCATCATCGACCAGACGTGAACCCCAGAGCATCGAGTCAGCAATTCTGGGGAGACCATCGCATAAGCGGAGGCTTCCGCCAGCTTCACTAGCCCAACGCTCCGAGATCACCAAGCTGTCGCTTCTGTCGAGTCATCAAGCGTTGCTCTATCATCATTCAACAATCAAAATGGAAAGAACGATTCTCGACAGTGGAGGCTACACTCAGAAAATGATCGGCAAAATTCAATGCCGCTAGCGGGAGCCACTAGCGCACCCAGTGGGTGAAGACTTAAAGGGTCACAGATTCCCCGAGAAACGCGCTTTCGCAGAACGCCAACGGTCAAGGATCCGTTTTATGAAAGTCTTGGCATGTCCTTGCATAACGCGTCACGACCCTGCACAACATATCATTAGGGTTTGTATAAGTAATATCAGATATCAGAGTTTCGGAGTCACATTGGCAAAGAGAATCTCATTCACTGCTTGACACAGCGCGAATAGCGCGTTTCTCCTCATCTTGGGGGTCCTCCTAGGATGGACGATTTCGAAGGAACCTACGCACCACAATCTCCAGATCTCTCGGGTTTTCCAACATTTGAGGAACCAGATCCATTCTCACAAAACTCATATTACCCACCTCAGCACCAGCAACAATCCTATCAGCACCAAGGTCCGTACCAGCAGCAACCTACCAATTGCGACCCATTTCAATTCGGTCAACCACATTCTCAAGTCTCACAAAATCCATATCAGCCATCTATAATGCCTGCAAATGGGGGACCGAAGGGACTCGCTCGACAGGATGATGATGAGTATGCTCCTGAGCCCTCAGGAGCAAAAGGTGGCGGTAGTCGCAAGTCCAAGAAGCTGAAAATCAAGGAAGACATCTGTGACAAGCCAGCCCCAGGTGTGGACGAAGGCATTGAGGTTAAGACCAAGTTCCCAGTCGCACGAATAAAGCGGATAATGCAAGCCGATGATGATGTGGGAAAGGTGGCTCAGGTCACGCCAACCGCTGTTTGTGAGTTTGCTCCTTGTACTGGTGAACAGAACTTAGTGACTGATATTCTTGATTACAGCGAAAGCACTCGAGCTTTTCATGATTTCAGTCGTCACCAAAGCGGCCAACGAAGCCCGAGCGAAAGGCTCCAAACGGGTTACGGCCGCTCATCTAAAGCGAGCAGTGGAGAAAGAAAAGCAATTGGATTTCTTGGAGGAGATTGTCTCCAAAATTCCCGACGCTCAAACGACTTCAAAAAAGGAGAAAGAGAGAGAGGAAGATAGCGAAGAGGGAGGAGGTTCGAAGCGAAAGAAATCTGGGATGAAGAGAAAGAAGAAGGACGATGATGATATCTAGGTGAAAGTGACGGAGCATGGCTGTTATTGGCACAACATGCAGAGCATGCCTGCGATATAGCCCGGAACAGACTTAGCAGACATGAAGCCTAGCAAATTCAGTAATCCTTGCTAGCATTCGCAGTACTCGTGGCTTACTCTGAACGTTTCTATTTGGTAGAGAGAAATTGTTGTAGGAAGGTTAACCCACCGGACGGATTTCCGCAGAAAACACATCCGGCAAATTGTCGGCGGAAGGTCCACGCGTTGTCGCGACTTTTCATTGTGAGGCTCATCTGACTTTAGGACCAACACAGCACGCTGGAAGGGTAATGGACTATGTGCGCTACTAGGCTGTCCAACAGTCTCTCTGATGCTGACCATTCTCATAGCTGTCCAGACTGGTAGGAAGTGCCGGTCCCTCTCCAACACGACAATCTAGCCAAAATATTCCCCAGCAGCGTTTGATACGCTTCAAGAAGACACATGATCAGCTACAGGTATTCACAGATCTCACCTGAGCTCTCAAATGACGCTGACCCTGACAGTAGCAAATATGGCGAAGGAACAGCTCCTCACAGCAACTGCTTCCTGCGGAACCCGTGCAAGCATGCCTGAGGAATGTAAGGAACATACTGCAGGATGAAGTTCAGACGCCAGCGCCTCACCTCTGCGCCCGACATGTCTCTACTTTCCAGAGCTATATGACAGTGGTCCAAATAGTATCGTTCTACTACAATGAGTTGATCATACACGAGTCCCTCAATATCTTCAAAATCTTGATTGACAGCGAAGAGGTGGATTTCTTGGAAGAGAGAGGCTTTGCAGACGCCTTGATTGGCTTTGTTGGCAAGATCTCGACAACAGGTCCCTTGATGGTCTCTATTGAAAGTGAGGCTGAAATTGTAGAGGTTTTATTTACGATTGCCTCCAAGATACGACTGCAGCCAGAACTATTAAAGACCTGGTTTCGACCACTGCGATCCGATGCTCAAGTGGTGGCGAATACACTCGAGCAGGCCGGAGGAGAATTCAATACTAGAACAGAAAAAGACGCCTTTCCACTTTTCTACCTAACTCTAGACTATGTGCATCATGAGGGTAGGGTGGGTGATTTCGCCAGGACGGGCTTGCTCTACCTTATTGAGACAGCAGCTCACTCGGAGGCATTGGAAAAATGGATCGTCGAAGGAGATCTTGCGACTTTGATGGCGAGTGGGCTAGGAGCCTTATATAGTCAACTCAGCAGGAAGCTTGTGATCTCCTTCGCCAAAGACTCGGTTCCTGCAATCATCTCTTTCTCTGAAACTGCACCAGCTCAGGCTCCACGTGATGCAGAACACACAGACTCACCTGACTTCAAAGCTCATCTGGCCACCTTCTTGTCCTACCTGGTATTCTGGCAGGATATTTTGGAGCATTGTAGCTCTCATGATGTGAAGCAGAGTCTTCTAGATCATTTCAGATTACTATTCCTTCAGCAACTGCTGTAAGCTGAATAGCCATTGCTATCAAGCGCGGATCTGACAGGCAGCCTAGGTACCCGTCTCTAATCGAATCATCCGACACCGACGGCGGGTCATCTGTGGCCGTTCTAACATATCTGAGATGTATTATTGAGTCTGTCGACCATGACGATCTCTTACATGTCATCCTCCAGTACTTGTTGGTGCTTCCTGAAAAGCGCGAGGAAGAAACAGCGCCGGTCAGGCCAACGACACTGGCCAGACGTCGAAAGTCCTCCATGCTTGTCACAAACCTTGCTCAAGGTCAAGAAAAACCAATGCCGGACCTTTTCACCCTTGTTGACCTTGTGCTTACAAGTCTAAGATCTCGGAATCAGCAAACCATCACAGCTACACTTCGACTGGTAGCAGTGATCCTTGGCAACCAGCACCATTACGCTGTCCTTTCTTTCATCAAAGTTCGCATACTTGAGCAAGCGCTACCGGCCTGCACCATAGGCGTTCACACAAGTAACACTGAAGCTCTTTTCTCCATGGCTGAAGATATAATGGACCATGACGACCTGGCTGACGCGTACGAGGCCCATCTGCAAGATGCACGTACCCTTCTCGAATCGCACTGCTGTTCTTCGAGACTCCTCGCTCTACCAGGGCCGAAAGCAGGAAAATTGTCTATGCATGAACAGAAGAGAGAGCGCACCAGGATTGCGCAGCTTCACGTAATTGACAGTGATGATCCATTGTTGGGCTTGTTGGTATCATTACTCGGAGATTTCTTGACGAATGATATTGATACCAACTTAAGCCTTACTCAAACTTTTGCGACATTGGCTTCTTGTGGCAACACGCGTTTGGAGAATTGGCTGCTCCGTGACTCCATGCATCGCAGAGACCCGTTGATTCTGAGCGAGGCGTCAGACGACACCTCTGAGCACGACGACACTGTTACCCTTAAGAATGCGGGCAGTCTTGAATCGGAAGTCGCCCCTGCCGTTGTATTGGAAGCCCGTCGGAGGGATAACGATGCGCCAAGAGGAATCAACAGTGCAACTTCTCCTGTTTTGGATACTCTTGATAGTCTTGTACATCAAATTGAGAGGTTTCGTCACGAGATTCAGGAGTTCGACACGTATCTTACAGAGCGTCGTCACATCTTTAGAGTCGGCGAGGACATTGAGAAGGCCGTGGCTAATGATGTAATTGCTGTACCAAAGTCTGAAGAGCGAAATCCTAGGGGACCGACAAGAGGGTCAAAGTCACGAACTCGAACTGTAGGCCAGATTGGCTCTATCTCAGAGCGGCTCATGTCCGAGACATCCTCTTCCGAGGTCTCCCGCTCTAGCTCCCCAAGAGGCAGGCAGCCTAGTGACTCGTCTTCTACCACGCTCGTAAGTCGGATAAACCACTTGCGGATATCTCCTTCTCCCAGTCCTTCCCACTCAGCGCCCAGAACGATATCACCATCGCCTCTCCGGAAAGGCTCTCCCGCATACATGGACCCGAGGCAATCAGGAAAACCAAAAGGCTCTCTGGACGTGCTTCGCCAGAGAGTCAAAGTTAAATTGAAGCTGAACTCTGATCTAATGAACGGACGAGATATTGGAAGCGAAACAAGCAGTATACGCAGCGAATCCACGGCAGCGGAAGCAAAGAAGACCGAGGCAGAGATCAAAGAAATCACCCTCAGCCACTTGTTGACGAACGTCATAATATTGCAGGAATTCATTTTGGAACTCGCAGCGATCATCGAGGTTAGAGCTAGTTTGTTTGGAGAAGTCAGATTTGTATGATCATGTATGCAAGCTTGATCTGTCACTGTCTGATCTAGCGAGACAATGATCGGTACTTTTCTAAGAGGCTTTTTGAAAATGATAGGTGACATGAACGGCCGAAATCAATGGGACCCGGTACTTTGGATTTGTTTTCAGCACTCCACATTGTACATGTCTCCGGAAGTCAGAATGACACGAATTGAATAGATGCTTCTCAGTCTTCTAGAAAGACGCTACTCCCCAACATTTTGTTAGGATCCTAGATCTTAACTGCTAAAAAATTTGTCTCCTTACTGCTTGGGGCTAGTTGCACTGAGGATCGAACTCAGAACCTTCTCGGGAGCCTTGCTCACACGCTTGTGAACGAGAAATCATAACCATTAGACCATGCAACTCCGTCCATAAGACATCAGGAGTTGCTTATTCTGTAATATTACTGAACGTCAAGAAGAAGAGAACCTCATAAAGGTATCAGCCACTGTGGCAGCTGTGGCACACATGCCGAAGATATGCCGGCTAGCCAAAATATCACAAACGCTAGTCCCTGGAAGCGCCTGAAAGCGTCAGCTTGACTGGCTTTAAAGTCCAAACAAACCCAGCCCAATTTGCTCGATAGCTCAAATTCAGGATCTACTCGACGGACGTATGTCATTGTGATTCCTAGCTGTATGCGCACAAATGTCAGGCCGCTTCGTGCGCTCGTCGAAATACCGTAAGCAGTCCAATAGCTTCCCTTCGCATTCGAAGCTAAGGCAATTGTAGGGCATGTCTTTGGCCGGCCAACGAGAAAAGTGCGATACCAATCCGTCACCCGATGAAGAACTCGAGGATTGTGACTCTGACCAATCCCAAAGGAAC
>JAABUP010007250.1_pt1 | contig 15050 bp, 14 predicted proteins | sample 5559201 | NCBI WGS metagenome assembly JAABUP01 (sample SAMN10711887, study PRJNA513373) | rock metagenome | isolation source: Antarctica rocks | place: Antarctica | reverse complement strand
GGGGGTCGTGAAGGCCGTTGGGTTTGGGGAAGTTGGGGTCGATGTAGCATTTGCTCGGGTCCGACATGATGTCTGTCTGTTGGCAGTAATACTCAAAGAGTTTCGAGAGGTTTCTTTGATTTTCTTCAAACAAGCAACAAATGAATCTTGTTTCGAGGCACACAATTGAAGAAGTTGAGAACGAACTTTCAACAACAACTAATCAAGAACACAGTTCAGACAATGGACAAAGAACACATCTCGCGATATTGATACAGTCCCTCATAAGGGGTATTTTTGAAGAAAGTGAGATCCAGTGCGTCATAGATCTCACAAACACCCCGGAGTAGTTGCTATGTCCCGTTGACTGTCGCTATTGGAACAAGTGTAAGCGGGAAATTGGCCTCGGCAACGGAACTCGTACTCGAGTACGAAGGTACTTGGAGAGCGCAATGTTTATGCGCCGTTGGCGGTCCGAAACTCGCTCAGTCCACAAGTAGAGTAGTTGCCTGCTGTGATACGAAGGGGCGCAGGTAGAGTACATGTGTGTAGTCTAACACAGAGACCGACGCCGAAGAGGTCATCCACACCTGCGAGAGCGTTGCACAGCCTGTCTGGATTGGCGTATGAGGAGGGTGAATGACAAAGTTCTGGCCGAATCAGGTGCAGAACGTAGTTATCTATCTTCAACCATTGCTATGTCGGTCTTGCTGTGGGAAGGCCATATTCCAGCTTGCACAAGCAGTTGAATTGATGTTTAAAGCTGTATTCTAGACTAGGCGCCAATTGACTTATTTGATCCGAACTCCCATTTGATCATTCTGTAGCACCACGCTGGTGGAGTACGTTGAGGCTCATAAGAGGGGTGCTCCCTTTGACATCTTCCATGGCAATATTAGCGCCACGATCAAGTAGCAAGACGATAACATTAACGTGGCCTTCAACTACTGCGCTGTGTAGTGCCCTTCCGGCGTTGTCCCTTCTACACCCATCTTCAGGCAATCATGGAAGCCAATTTCATCGACGTTGACGCCTCGATCCAGTATACATCCAACCATATCCAGCCGCCCTCGTTCCGCAGCTGTGACCAGCCCGTCGCTGTCCTCAAGACGGGCTCCATGGTCCAGCGACAGATCAATCATCTCCATCGAGGCTCCGAACTGGACGGCCATCGCAAGAGCTGACCAGACTTGACTCATGCAGCCAAGGTTGGGGATCTGCGCCCCGCTCAAGGCAGAAGGAACCCCAATCCTGGTGATCTCTTTCGACTCCGAGGATGCGGGAACTACCCAACCATTTGAGGTCGTGGTTTATGTTTAAATCGTTGAAGACGAGAAGTCGAAAGGATCCGAAGGTGTTGTCGACTAGTGGTGCGTTTGTGACGGGGTAGGTGGTCTTGGCGCCGGCATCGATACACCACTGGAGTTTAGGTCAAGAGGTGTTTTGCTCCCTGAGTCTGTATCCTCTTGTTGGTTGAGGAGATAAGGCATCGAGTACACGCTAGTGAGTACCTATAGACTAGAAAACAATCTACCTACTCGGGCAAATAAGGGCTATAATTCTGCCGCTATGACTAAGTGACTGCAACTTGCAAAATACATGACTAAGCGAGGTGCAACTTGCAAATTTTGCCGCAATGACCTCTCACTGAAACAAACGACTTCTTCTTACAAAAAGTGCAGATGGAGTACACTACGTATATGTATCCTAGATTATTACAGAGACAACCCTTACGGAGGTGAATTTGCTCGAAGTTACCAATCTTTGAACCTCTCACTTATATAAGATTCTGAAACGAATGATTTGACATGATTTCAGCGCATAGCATTCAGGAGCATTTGTATCTAGTTCTATTGATTTATGAGGCGTAGTCATTATCTCTAAAATACAGCCTCAAGAGAAAATGAGATTGAGCCTCAGAGTGATCAGGGCATGAGTGCGATCATTAATACGCAGCTTCGCGAGTCTGAGCCATGACGTTCGAACATCATCATCGCTAGAAGAATGACAATAATGTCATGTAAAAGAAAGGACAGCCTATCGACGTGCAAAGGACAGGAGGGCAATAGTGTCCAACTTGGACCGCGAAGATCTGAGTCTCCAGAATTGCTCACCACAGCGCTGAATCCTAACCAAATGACCGTAATGGCCTGCTTGGATCGATTGACCAAGCTGGATACTTTCCTCCATGAGAACTTGAGAAATACTACTTAAAGACGAGATCGCATCAGACAGGAGAGATGATGGCCGCCACAGCCGTGCTTGGAGGTCAGATCTAGAAGGTACTCAAGGGTTTCAGAAAGGGTGCCCCCAATGCTCATATCTGCATCCCAATCTTCGCTCTTCGGCTCTTCGAGCCCTACATCTCGGTATCTAGCATATTCCTCCAATCTTGCACCACCCGCGCAACATCCATCACGCTCTTCCTCGTCAGCATGTATGATACCTCCGCCTTTCTCGCCGCCTGCTTAGCCTCCTCCATCGCCTTCTCCGCGTCTCGAGCTTGCGTGACGGCCTCCACCATGAACTTGCCGAGTTCCAGAAGACGGTCTTTTCTTGGACCCGGCAACTCCCTACGAGCAGAGTCACAGATCTGCATTGCGAGGTTGCCCGTGGTAGCCATTTCGGACGGCATTGGGGAGAGAGGAGAAGGAGTAGCAGCTGTGCTTGGCGACTGGATCAAATGATCTGGTGTGGTGGGTCTCGTTGTAGAACCCGTTTTACAATGTAGAGTGGGGCGGTGGATAGGGTGAACCTCGGACATTGGTGGGTATGGACTTCCGGTCAATGTGATGGCGACTCGTTTGCACTTCTTGGTGGATTTGAGAGAAGCAGCCTCGGTCGTATCCGAAGAACGCTTATGGAAAAGACCACGGAAATTCGAAAGCACGCCCTTCGAGATTGATCCCTGAATCTTGTTTGATTCGCGCGCAATAGAGTCACGCTTCGACTTGGGTGCCTCAGGATCAATCCGAGTTGAAGGAACACCCTTGGTTAGCCCGAGCTTGTCCTGGATCGGCTGGAAGTCTTTCGATAGATGTGGGTCAATGGTTAGGCCTTGAGCCGTCTTGGGCCGCGGGGCAGTTGTAAAGTTGGGGACAGCTGCGCGAGAAGAGCTTCTGGGTGGAAATCTATCTAGGCTCCAGTTATCTGAGGTGCAAACAAAAGGAATTGGAGTCGACGTTGCTTCTGGTGACCGAGGCTGCTTCCCCCCTGTGGTGTCGGTCGTGTCTGCAACATCGCTGTCACTATCGACCGTCTCGAGGTAAGAGTTTCGAGTACAGTCGCTCATGCTAGACCTAGGAGCTTCCGAACCCGATGTGACTCGCTCTCCATTCGAGTCATCGTAAAGTCCAGAAAGATGTTCACGCACGGTGACTGGTAGGAAAGCTGGCGTGACGGGCACTGTATCGCTAGCCCGGTTGCTTCCTGAGGCGTTGCGCATAGGAGAGATCCATGAATCCTCCTCAAACGTCTCTTCATTGCTAATCAATGCACTCTCTGTAATCGCAGCGTTGCCAACATCGCCATGGGCGGTAATGGCTGCTTCCTCCTTATTATTTCTAGCAGCGCCCTCGAATTGAGACTTCGCGTCAAAGAAGGGATCATCTGTACCCTGAAAAGTCTCGTCCGATTCCCTAGCCTTCGAGCGCGATACAGTCTTGAAACCCTGGATAATATGCGCAGTCGGCAAAGAGTAAGTGGCGTCTGCACTCTTCGTCTTCTTCTCTCGCGCCTTGGAGTCTGTCGTAAGATGGCGCGAAGTCAATTGAAGATCTCCAGCAGTAGAGAAGGGTCGCCCACGGGGAATTTGTTTCACAGTCGCGCCTTGCTCGGTCTCAAGGGACGCTTTTCGAAGCTCTTTGGTCACAACCGCACGGTGTAGGTCCTTGCTCTTTTTCGGTTTTGCAGCGCTCTCATTCTCTTTGCCTGACTCTATACCCAAGATAAGTCTATCGGCAGAAGGCGAGATCTTCAAAACTGGACCATGCTCAGGAGAGATCTTAGAAAGACGCTTGATCCTGACTGCACGCTGGGGCGAGTCTTTGATTGCCTCATCAGCAGTGATCTGCTCTTCAGGTTGCGTAGTATTGGAACAGTCTCCGAAGTAATCGCAAGAGGTAGAGGTGTCAGACATTTCCACTGCCGTGGTGTCGTTGATATCTTCTGTACCAACATCCGCATCAGCAGTGGATACGTCTTCAAAAATAGCAAGACCTTTACCATTTGTTTGCTCTCGCTTCTTTGCACCCGACTCATTGTTAGAATTGAACCCCGCCCTGCTAACATGGTCGTCGGTTGAGCCAGAGGCCGTGCGACGCAGAACTGGGATCGAGCTTTTACGCAACCCTGGAACTGGTAGCTTCGAAGCCCCTTCACCAGCTACCAAAGCAGCTTGCTTCTGCTCGTAAGAGTTTGGAACGGCCGGCGCGGGTCTATTAGGTGGACGAAGGCCTGGAGCAGGACTAGGCGTGCGAGCACTTCGGAGGCTAGTGCGACTGCTGGATCGAAGGTGGACTTCAGAGCGCCGACTACGGACGACGAACTTGGCTGGTGCTCGGCCGCCTTGTGGACGGAATGAGCCTCGTGTATTGGATGCTTGACGTCCTGTAGATGGTGAGCAAGTCGGAGATCTTGACCCGCCTCGAGGACGGAGCCCTTTGCTGCTCGTCGTAGTAGAGTATTCGTTGATGGTAGTGAAGTCCGTAAAGCCCACTACCTTGGTAGTCGAAGATGGCCCTTCAGTCACAAAGCTACCGGCGGAAATACGAGCTCGAAGGGAAGATGTCCTTGTCTGACGAGGATGTGAGAAGTTCTGCGGCTTGTCTATTGATTTCTCTACCGCAGCAGCGCTCGATGACATATCAACGCCTTGAATCTTGTCTGCAGATGTTGCAGTACGAAGATCTCGCTCAGATCCTGTCTCGCCGGCGTCCTTAGACGAGCTGTCGGTAGCTGTGATAGGCTTGTTCTGGCTTGGAGCTTGCATGTTGCGCACATTACTCCTCTGAACTGGTTTTCGATCGATAGATTGGCTGGACGAACTCTGCGAACCGCTCTTGAGTGGCTTGCGCTGAACGCTCGGAATGTTGCTCCTGGCATTTTCACGAATTGGATACCTCTCCTTATCTTTAGTAGAGCTAGATCGCATCAAAGGATAAGGACCCTCTTGGCGCGCCATCTCTTGTAAGGTGCCAGGCGTTGTAGGCTTTTCAGGGAACAGGACTGGCCAATCTTCTTCCTGTTGAGGTTTACCGGGTGGAGAGCGGCGCAAAGGTTTCTCGCTCGCGTCTATGAGACTACGGGTTTCTTTGACAGGGCTTGTGGTGATAATTTGGGCCATAGGAGGACTTGGCAAAGGCTTCTCGGTGAGGACGGATTTCGTGGTCGAGGTAGAGGTTGCGACGTCCTGGAGTTTTGAATCTGGTGTGGTTGAAATCTATCTAGGTGTTAGCAATGCAAAAGAGGCCACGAAAGAGAACTCCAAAAAGTACATTGTCTGAAGTTGTAAGCCCATTCGCGTTTTGCGGAGAGACCTCTTTCTTTGAACGTGGCGTCCCATCTCCAGAGCGTCTCATACCAACACGTTTGACAGCCGAAGCTACCCAGTTGCGACCTTTGGTCGAACCGAAAGACGTTGGTGTTGAGGTGCGATCTCCAGCCTTCGCCAAAGGGGTCGCAGCTTGCGATGTTGATGCCACAGTTGGAGACATAAAACGAGGAGAGTTGTTGTACTTTGGAGTAGGCACCTTGACGTTGGCGATGTTTTCGTCGTCGTGCGAGGTTAGGGTTGTCGATGTCTTTGTCAGACGACTAGGCTCGCGCTTGCGGCCTTTGACGTTGTTGGCGTGAGTTGTAATATCAGTTAGAGTACCCATTTGGGGCGTTCGATGTGAGAATGTAGGCTGAAGCTTTTGGTTGGATATGTGATTGCATCTACGAAATTCGCAGCAACACGGGCTTTGTTTCCACTCTGTCGAAGCTAATCTTCCCCAAGGATCGAGACAGCTTCTGCGTCTTGCTGAAGATTTGTGATTGATAGAGAGAAGATTTCTCAAAGGACTGCTTCAGCGACCGTGTCAATTTTGTAGATGGTTTGTAGATCACAGCAACGCGTGCCAACCAAACACCATAACATAGAGTAAACAACAAAGTGGCCGGACGCGAGAAGCATTCACTGAACCGAGTCGCAATCCATAATCCTACCTGCAGTTGTGATACACTGGATACTATGGTGATGTAGGCACCGTACAGTGGTAGAGTTTATCATACCATGATAGAGACTTCCGAACACCAACTAAATTAAGTCATTTGATGGCAGGGCTGCAGGCGTTCATGGCTCGACTGCGACCATGACCATATAGTGATAGCCAGTTGGAAAGACTTACTATGTATTGATAGAGCATTCAGCAGCTGTGAAAGCTTACACACAGGTTCTCTATCCATTCCCTCTTGCATGACCTTGTTCACTATCTCCGAAGCGCCCAAGGACCGATCCGCTCCTCCATATTGATCCTGTAAAGAAGAAATGAGACTACACGGGAAGGAGTCGAGGGGAATACTCACTTACCTTGATATCGGGATTAGCTCGGTGACGGGTATGTAGCTGCTCGATTTCAGGACTGCAGCAAGTCGTGTAGGATGGAGAATCTTATATGTGGCAGTATCTTCGACGGATATGACTCTATCACTCGCTGGAGCCAGTTGAGCTTGTGATGAAGATCTCATAATGACACTGCGAACCGCAAGACTTGTCGCCTTGATGTGGAAAACGGCAAGCATATGGCAGCGAACAAACCTTCCATCGCATTGAAATCGCTAGGCCTGATTATCGTAAGAAGATCGTCATTGTACGGCTTCAGTAGAAGTGATGATATCGGAAGTGGCAGGAGGATACTTGTACAAGATCAAGCTCGACCTGACCGTAACGAAAGCACACCGACTCTGTACGATGCTTCTGCGGTAAAAGTCATAGCTTGTATTCTGCGCAGGCAACAAAAGCGTTGTGAACTGTGAAATCTGACGAGTCTTCATATCAATGGAGATGGGTCACACATGCAGACTTGAAATACTGAACCCGGAACATTGAAGACGATGCTACTTAGCTGTGTTTTGCTCGTAAATTCAGGCTATGCTTCTGGAAATCCATAGCTCGGCGAAACGCTGTGTCATTGACACATGCTGAGAGATCGAACGATTATTCGCGAAGCGGCGAGCGTTGTGCAATTCTTCCTCCCGCTTGAGAGATACTCAGGAGTCATGGCTCATCTCTACATCATTCCCCTCTCCTCCTACCATCTCCCCAATCTTCCTCTTCGCCGTCCCAATTCCCCCGTTACTTCCATGCCCTTCATCGCCAAATTCCACAATCTCCCATTCTACTCTGGTTCGCCCTTCCGCACTAACACCACCACCTCGTCTACTTTTCCCTATTCTCCCAAGCTGACTGCCCTCAACCATCTCTTGAAACCAAGGTAGGCCTACGCTCTCACTCCCTTCTTCGCTCTTTACGACGTTGCTTGAGGCAGCCCCTTGCCCACCTCCATTGAACGAATCCTGAGGCAGCAAACCAAGCTCCTCTAGTTCTCTGAGATCATCCCCAAGTAAACTTCCCAGTGTGACGCTTAAGAATTCGCTCTGCTCTCTTGGTTGCTCGCTCCAGTAGGTAAGCGGAGTTCCACAGAAGCCGCAGAAATAGCGTTTGGTATGAGGTGCGTGAGTAGGCGTGAAAGCACGCCGGATAGCGGTATGGGTTTCGTCAGGGTAGAGTGAATATGTCGTAGAATGGTACCAGCTCAGGGGAACGCGGAGCCATGCTGTTAGAGGTGACGCCTGATGGCGGCCTGCGCCGAGGTCAGCAAAGACCCTGGGGGCTGATAGTCATACGTGGAAGGATCAAGTTAGTGTAAAGGAAGTGGACAGTGAGACTCACGATGCTCATTGCTGTCGTCAAACAGCACTCGAGCATGTTCGGTTGAATCGTGTGGTACAACAATAAGATATTGATTTCTGCCACAGGAGCAGGCGCCTCTGAGCGGCCTCTCTCGGCTCATTGCGAAACCTCTTCAATTAAAAGTTGGACCGGTATCGATCAAGATATCTAGTCGAAGTTCAGACAGTGAAACAGCGCTAGAGGAGGACTGTTGTGTTGGATGAACTCCGAAGTTCTGGAATATTCCCAGACTGAGCATGGAGGTTGCAATGGAAGTGCTGTGATTGGTTCACGTCAGAGTCGGGATATTATTGAAACTTTCTCATGATTACTGCACCTAGCTCACACCAACAGCTACTTATAACAAATCAGCATCACATAAAGTTGCGCTCATAAGCTGCTTAAAATTTGAAATGCTGTTGATGCTTTTCATCATCAGAGCTTAAAGATTATTGTTCTGACACACTTTATCACTTCATAGTATTGTCTTTGTCTTACTGTGATATGCTGCTTAACATCATAGAAGTAGCTCTCTGAGTCAGTGTTTAATATAATTGAGACAGCTGAAAGTTATATTTCACTATTGTGTCTTGACCAGAATGTCTCTTATGACTTTCTATTTGTTTTTGAGGTTATATCTTCACTGACTTTAACAGTTCTTCTAAGGTACAAAGTGAAGACACTGAATGCACATACTATAGAGGAGTTTAATGATTGAAATAAGGAGTTCAGTCACAGTTATGACATTGCTATCAGTATCTTACTATTACGAGAACTTTAAGCATATGTAGAGATATCGCAGTTGCAGATTCCAAGGTGTGATTGGCATTCAAGTCAATCTGGCTACTATCTTGCCTTGTTATCGCCCATTCACCTCCTCAGTTCGTAATTAGCATACTATGTATTGGTCCGTGCGGTATTCTACGGTGGTCATTCTTCTGTGGAAGCTCATGACATTGGTTGTAAGGGTCCTTGCAGACTAATGAGTTGCGATCCACGACGGTTAGGATATAAGCGGCATAAAAGCTGGTGCTGGGATAGCTCCCGGAATCGAATAAACCCGCAATTCAGTGAAGTCCGCAACGGAGTGTAAGGAGGTTAGGTACAATCAGCCGTCCAAGGGCCCCTGCGCAAAAACCAACAGCGCCATATGACAATCATCGCTATACAATGACCTTCATCGCGAGAACATAAGATGATAAGCTTGACGAAAAGCTCAAAGCCCAAGCTTAGAAGCAGGTGTACAACGTGGCAGCATATTATCCTTGGTACGCCCTCGAGCGGTCGCTCTCTTCCATCTGGTTGTTGATATGTTTGTCAGCGAATTCTCGCACCGCCGTATGATTAGTGAGTATTTACCTGGTAATCAGTCGTAATCCTGATACCGTTCTTTGGTGCTAGGTTTTCTTGCGAACCAGTATCGCTCGCCCACGCTGATGTAGCTAGTGTTGTCTTTTTGTCACTCGACCTCGTCGTCAAAGGGATGCTCTGTTGCCTGATACGACTACCTTTGGATGGTGGCTGGCTGCCGTATGAAATTGCTGTCGGTGTGGCAGATTGCCAACAGTAGCGGAAGGCGGGCAGACAGCCGACAACGATTGCTAGAGGGTTCGATTAGCGCTTTACATGACAAGGGCGCGAGGCAACACTAGAGGTACCAGTGTAGTATTCGGCTGTCTGATGTGAAGGGTGTTGAAAGGGAGTCTCGACGTACCAGTGGTGGCCTCGACAGAGCCCCAAAGAGCAATCCATTCATTGTTTGGGTTCTTGTCTCCCGTCTTGGAATTGATTTGGACAAGGCGTATGACAGCGGCAATGATGCATAACCCTCCAACAGCAAACATGGCGCCGATACTTAGCTTGCGTCTGGTCGTCAACAGAGACTTCCAGATAAGTTGTATTGGAAGTATCATGACTGCGCGGAGAGGAGCCGATTAGTTCCAAAGTCTCAGCAGTCAAAGAGTGGAAGACATACTTAACACATCTGTGGAGACGTCGCAAGCGAACGAGCCATAGAAGCTGAGGTTCCTCGTCATGTCATCGCCTGGTCGTTTGCAGAACACTGGGATCGTAAGCTGCATGTGCAATCGAGGTTGTGAAGTTGTGGCTGCAATAACAAAACATACCCGCTGGGTCCTTGAGCATCAGAACGGGGCCTCCGCAGGACGTGAATGTCGTGACTATGCTGAAAACGTACGTGGCTATCGTGAAGACGAAGACTACCCACCACCAGCGCAGCTGTGCCGGTAGGCCACGCATCAAACGCTTGTATAGAAGGAGAAGGGAAAGCTTGATACTCCAGAGTATCGACCAGCTCAACAGTGTTGATATGAATATCAGGCGCAAATAGAGATTCAGATCATGTTTGAAACTGGCGTATATCTTGAGTTGGCCAAGCGCGATGAGATTCACACGATACATGGGCGGGAACATCACAAGCCAATCGATCATATAAACCAGATAACATAGTATGCCAAAAAGGAGGAAGTCGTTTTCGATCTCAAAGAGGCGTTTTTTCGACCATCGAATGAAGAACGCGGGGATAGCGAAGGCAAGTGCAATGATCAAAAGGATAATAACGATGGCTGAGAGACTTTGTTCGGTGATGAAGATGTCAGCGTAACCACCCATCGTTGCAGTCTGCTAAATGTCCTGTTGCTCGAAGGTACTCGATGTTTAGTGTCACCGCAACCATGGACATATGACATGATAAGACTGCCGGAGGAAGGGCTCTCTAATAAGCCAACGGCCAAAGCCAAAGAGAAAGGAATACACGTGTATCCGCAATCATTTGCAGAAATCATTACTAGGAATCATTTCCAGCCCTCCTGGAACAAGCCGCAAGCCTTTTGAATCATGGGTTGGTACCGGTTCAGAGGGTCTCCCATTCCCAAAAATCCGGGATGTTCCTCATAGGTCATCCCAATCCATGTTGCAAGCTTGTTTAGTTCAAAGATGTAGACGAGCAAAGAGAAATCATCTACGATGCAATTTCCCCCAAACATCGAACTACTGTACCTCGCGGCTCGAAAAGCTTCAACTCCCCACGGCGGAGTGGCAGCGCCCCAAAGCTTCCATCTTAGATCGGGTATGACAGCAATGTGGCCATTGAGGCTTGTGAGTGGTCTGCTCTCTTGGGTGAGCTTTTCGGGACAGATGCCCATGGTCCCGGGAAGGATTGCTGCATGCTGCCGCTAGCGGTAGTGTCTCAGCCTGCCTGCCACACAGGGCAAGCAACAGAGCACATGGACTTTGTCTGAACTCGTCTGAATCCGTCTTGATAGAAAGCAAGAGACTTCATCAGCTCCAATGGTGGAAGTGCAAACTCGGAGACACAGGGCGCAAGAGAACATGGCGGGCAAAATCTGAATGGTGGTGATCGACCTGCGAAGTACCGAGATGAGATGAGATGGAGGGTTCTGGGATGTGTGCTGTGCCGTGTAGGTACAGCTTCCACATTATATTGGCGTCGCTACCTACCTTACTCGGAAGGTCTAGCTAAACTTCCGGGCACGGGACGAGGTACCTTAGCGTTAGTGACACCTCGCTTAGGGAAGTTGCGGGGTTGCGGATTGCATCCTTCCGCATGGATTTGATCTCTGTACCTTAACTTACGCTTTACGTTCAGTCTTGACCTTTATGGATTTATGCAATGCTGTCGATTACTTTCCATCACTGCTCTAGTCTTACTAGGTGGCACGAGGATTGGAATGATCCTGACCATGGTAGCCTGCTTCTCGCCATCGTGCCCTGTTTCCGACGGTTTCCAGATCCGAGTCTAGTACGGTCAAATAGTCCATAACACTTCGAGGGGATCCTCCTGACTGCACGCTCCATGCTTCTTAGCTATTGTCATTGTTACACAGTCTTCTGCCGCTGAAACGCTGCATCATGCATCTTGCATCTCTCGTCACCTTTGTTTGCGCCACTCTTCTTTACCGGGTCTCAGCAGAATGCTATACCCCACAGCCACTGAATAGGGCCCTTGCAGACTTAGGTCTTCAAAGCTATGCATCGGACGCGCAGTCCAGTCAGTCGTGGAATCAGTGTACTAGCTGTGAGGTTGCTGTAAGTCACTATCACAACAATACCGGGGCAATCCTCTGGGATATGAAGCATCTCTAATATCACCAATTCGGCAGTGTGGTCTTCTCACCATTGTCCTCAAGAGCGCTGTGAGCAACAGTAGCAGTACGAATTACAGCAGTCAATCATCAAACTACTGGGCCCAGCAACAATCTTCTATCACGCCAGCCTGCTATGTGCTTGCTCAGGACGCCGACGCTGTGTCAGCAGTTATTACCGTTGCGCGACTAACACTTTGCCCCTTCGCCGTACGAAGTGGAGGGCATTCAGATATCCCTGGTGCTTCCAATATTCAAGGGGGCGTCACCGTTGATCTAGGGCAATTAAACTCAGTACAGGTCTCATCAGATCATAAGATCACGCAAGTTGGACCCGGTAAGCTTCACTCATCTCTACGTCCAGATTGTCTTCCAAACCATAGTATCTCTGACTTGAAATTTCAGGAGCAAATTGGGGCAATGTCTACAGGCAGCTAGATCCCATGGGCCTTACAGTCATCGGAGGTCGAGAGTCCAGTGTGGGAGTTGGGGGATTGACCCTTGGAGGTAAGTCTAGAATACCCGCATCGACCGCGTCCGGTGTTGATTCGAGGGGTTTTGCAGGCGGTATGTCGTTTTATTCTGGCATGTATGGGTTTGCGTGTGACAATGTCGCAATGTACGAGGTTCGTTAGGCTCTGGTCTTACACTCCACATTTTGTCCACCAAAGTACTTACTATAGCAGGTTGTTATGGCCGACGGACTCATTGCGAACATTACCCATAAATCGAACCCTGATCTCTACTTTGCCTTGAGGGGAGGGGCAAATAACTTTGGGATTGTCACGAAGTTTTATCTAGATACCTATCCGCAGGGCTTGATGTGGGGAGGTATCAGGGTTTACCCAATATCTGCGAATGCGACCATAAACAAGGCCTTCGAGACCTTCAACAACAACGCGAACACAGACACCAGCGCGGCTCTGATCACAAGCTTCAGCTACCACCAAGGCAATTTCTTTTCAAGCTGTGTATTTGATTATGCCAAACCTCAAGCTGATCCGCCGATTTTCCACGATTTCTTGGCACTTGCCAACGAGACATATGTGGACACTACCCGTATAACTACTCTACACAATCTGACCGACGAGCTTGATGCTTCCACCCCTCCGGGATTCCGGTAAGAGAACACTCTGTACGAAATGGAGGTTCCAGCTAATCTGATGGTGTAGAAATCGATATACGACCGCAACATTCAAGAACAGCGCAGCTCTGCAATCACAAATGATTGACATATACATCTCCGAACTCAAGGCGGTAGTTGGCAGTATCACAAACACCACTGGCTTCGCCCCTGTCATCGCCTTTCAGCCCATCTCCACTGCTATCAGCAAGCACTTCGCCAAGAACGGAGGCAATGCTCTGGGCGTCTCTCCAACTGATGGCCCGCTGATGCGTGAGTATCCCTTGACATGTCCATTCCGTCACCGCTCACACTTCATTCTAGTTATCCAATTCAATTGGGCCTGGGCAAGCGCAGCGGACGACACTCGCGTCATTGGCGCCATCGAGAATATCCTCCACCGATCTACTGCCGCCGCACAAGCAATGGGGTTGCTAAACGACTATATCTATCTCAACTACGCGGCACCAGACCAGCAACCTTTCGCTGGGTATGGACCAAAGAACCTGCAAAGGCTGCAGCAGATACAGCGAAACTATGACCCGGAAGGTGTCTTTGAGGTTCTGCAGCCTGGTTATTTCAAGCTAAATTCGGGGAGGTCAAGTCAATAATTTGATAACCTACCTGTGCGGCGGTATGTTAGGGTCAAAAGATGCTTGGTAGCGATGTCAAAAGTCATATAAATACATGTAATGCAAACTTATAGAAACCATGAAATATTCCCATTACCATCAAGGTTCACGGAACCTTAGGACCCATCTCATCCAACATCTATCATCAGCAAATCATCCATCACAAGTCAAAACACAAGCTCAAATCATTAACCTAACACCAAAGGCATAAACGACGAAGACGGCTCAGACATCCACAACACATCCAGCAAGACTCTGAAAACCACCACCTATTCGGCCCCACCATCCCAATCACCGCTCCAGCCTTTACCATCCTTCCCACCGGGAAAAATTCATACATTCCCTTTTACACATCCATCAGAGCAAACAGGCAAAGTAACAAACAATCTCCGACGAATAAAGGCAATCAACAAACATCAGTCTTCCCCACCTCGACATTGCTTACTTTAGAGTACCCTGCCTTCGAGCTGACTTGCTTCATCAAGTTTTCAGAGTTCATCATAACCCAGTCTGACATGTCAGTGCGACTGCTCGTATTCCGGATACTGCCTAGACCCTTACCGTCAAGTGAGGTAGGTGAGGTGAATTGGTCTCTGTGGAGGTGAGAGGTGAGGCGAATCCTGGCGTATGTTATGGTATCACATCTGCGACTGAATGGCCGGGGTGTGATCGTGACTCCGGCGTCTGATACCCTGTCCGAATCCATGCAGACGAGAATCGTCTTCGGATTGATCTGCGAGCTCAGTCGGGCTTGAAATGAGGCAGGGTGATGTTTTGGAAGGTCATTCGGGGCTTGGTGCGTGCACGGATTGCTCTCGTACCCTAACTTAGGGTGTGGACTACGTATCTACCGCTCCGATGGCAAGGATCATATCTGCATTGACTGAGGGAATTGTGGGCCTGATCGCTAACAGTTTCGTAGTTCTCAAAACCATCGGTGGAGGGATCTGCGTCTGTCTATCTTCCACATAGCTCTGTTAGTGTGTCTTGCCACGGAGCCTCTTATGCGCATTTCTTAATGGAGCCCTGTCATATCGGTCAGCGCTACCCTGCACCCGCACCGCACCGCACCATCATTACTCCCACGACTACGATCAGTCCTATCGCGCCCTCCAGCCATCGCCGTCTTTTGCTCCTGCGCTCATCTCCACCTCTAAGTCCCCCTGCGCACCAACAGGGCAGTCCATCACCATCACCATCACCATCACCATCACCTCCTCCTTCCCCTTCCCAAGTCCGCTCTATCTTTCACCTCAACC
>JAABUP010007249.1_pt1 | contig 15050 bp, 13 predicted proteins | sample 5559201 | NCBI WGS metagenome assembly JAABUP01 (sample SAMN10711887, study PRJNA513373) | rock metagenome | isolation source: Antarctica rocks | place: Antarctica | reverse complement strand
GCGGGCCGGCGCGCGCGCGGCCGCCGGGCGACAGCGGGCCCGGCGGCGGCGCGCCGGGCGCGGGCGGCGGCGGCGCCGGGCGGCCGGAGAAGGTGATGCGCGCCGGCCAGCCCCTACGCGCCGGGGCGGGAGCGCCTGACAAGAGTGCTTCGTTTCTGCATTATCTCGGTCCCACCACACACCCCGTACCATGCCTTTCCCGTTCCATGATGTAGCATGCCTTGTGTGTGTGTGCGTGTGTAGGGGGGCGGGGAGGGGAGCTTGCATGAGCGATGTACTGGCAGCGAATGCAACAAAGCAACAGTATGTCTGGCACCATATCAAACAAGGGCTGCCCCTGACACCATGTGGCCCACACCCAACTGATTGCGCCAGCCTACCCACTCATACTGCACTGCCAGCGCTCTAAGTTGCTTTGGCAGCCCGGCGCGCCCTGGGGGGCGCGCACTGGCAGCGCCCGCACGAGCTGCAGCGGCCCGTGTCGCGCAGGTCCTCGGCGCCCGGCTCGCCGCCATACCAGGCGCTGTCCAGGCCCGGCAGCTCGCGCATGGCCCACAGCAGGCGCGCCTTCTCCTCCGCCATCTCGCCCTTGAGCGTGCCGCCCCACACGAAGCCCTTCGCCTGGTTCCTGCGCGCGCGGCGCGCGCCCGGCGGGTGGCACCAGGATGCCCGAGCCATCAGGCAGGCGTGAACACTTTCATCACTTCTGGGTGTGCCAGTGGCCAACACCAGGGTCTCTCAAACAGCAGTTGTACTGCAGACATTGAGACTTGATTCGTGCCAGCCCTGCCAGCCTTATACGTCAGGCTTAAACCGTGGGAATGGATCTCATGTGCGTCCTGGTGGTGCCAAAGAACTGGGCCAGTGCTGGCCGTGCCTGGCGGCCGGAGCGTGATCGGTTGCGGGCGCCCTCCCTCGCCCCACATGCCGCTGTGCTCCAGGGTGCCAGCCGCGGAGCCAGAGGCCGAGCTGCGACCACATGCTGCAAGGGGGGTAGGGTTTATGGTTAGGGTACCCCTGATTGCGGGAGCAGGCCCGCCGGGGGGTGCGGGGCGCACTGGTAGTACTCCAGGTTCGTCTTCACGACCTTGTGGTGCGCGCGGCGGTGCGCGGCCAGCTCGGCCGGGCCCAGCGCGGCCGCCCAGGCCGGGTCCACGTCGGTCAGCAGGAGCCACCTCACGTGCTCGTCGAACTGCGCACCCCCGAGGGCGCTTAGCACGAGCCACTGCACATGCTCGTCAAAGTGCGCGCCCCCGAGGGCGACAGGCCCTCCGTGCCCCGGACCTCGTGCGCAGGACAGCTGTGCGTGCTGGCGACTGACAGCGCACATGGGCAGCATGTGGCTGGGCTGCCTCTCACTCGCAGGTGCTCAGCGTGGCCCGGCGGCATGCGCTGGCAGCGCCGGGGCAGGGGAGCTGCACCGCAGGCCCCACCATGCCTCTCACGGCGACTCGCTTCGTGGCGAGCATGCTTGCTGTCACAGATGCGCGCTGTGGGCTCTGTGTTCAATGACAGAAACAGAGCATGCATACGGGACGGCATCCTGTGAGGAGCAATGGCTGCGTTTAAAGCCCCGAAGGGCGTTTGCCCGCAGCCCCGCACATCCCTCAGTCCGTGCTGCAACCCTCGTGTGCGGGCGCCCACAAGCCCCCCGAGGGCGCGCCAGCTCGGTGTCCGGCTTGTGGCGGGAGGCCTCCAGGCAGGCGAGGACCTCTGCGTCACCCAGCTGCTCGTCGCCCTCCTCATCGTCGATGAAGCCCTCCAGGTCGCTGCCGCTGCCGCGCGGCGCAAGCGCAGTTAGTGCCAGCACCCTGGCCTTTGAGCGTGTCGTCATGTAACGCACTGCTCGGTCGTCAGGGCACACGAAGAGGGGCGCGCCTGTCAGACTCGAGGCCGAGCGCGCCATTCCCCGCGCGCGCGGCGCCGTCGGGGCTCGAAGCGCCGCTGTTGATGTCGTCAGCGCGGCCCTGCCCTGGGCGCTCGCCGGCGTCCCCCTCGGCCTCGGCCCCCTCTGCGCGTCCCCACGCCCCGGGGCTCTGCACGACCTCCCAGGCGCCCTCGTCCTCCTCCATCGCCGCGACCGCCGCCGCCACCTCGTCCGTCCCGCCGCTCCCCGAGCTGCTCTCCCCGCTGCCGCCGCCGCCGCCAAGCACGCGCTGCCGCGTGCGCGCCCGCAGCTCGGCGCTGGTGAGCGCCGCCGCGCGCGGGCGCCGCGGCCGCCGCGCGGGCGCCGCGGCCGCCGCGCGGGCGTGTCGGCGCGCGCGTCGGCGGCGGGCGTCGCGGCGGCAGCGGGCTGCAGCTCCTCTGCGCGGCGCAGCCTGCGCGGCCGCTGCCTCTGCGAGGCGTCGAGATTGCCAGGGGCAGGGGCATCGTCGTCGGCTGCGCTTGGGCGGGCGTCGGCCGCTGCAGCGCCCGCAGCCCGGGCGCGCAGCTGCGCCGCAGCCTCGCCCTCCTGCACGGCGAGGCGCCTGCGCAGCCGCCGCGGCGGCCGCGCTGCGGCCGGACCAGCAGCGGCGCCGTCGCCGGCGCCCTCCTGTCCCGCCGAGGCCACGTTTGCGTCACGAGCTGGCCCGGCGCCGCGTGGGCCAGCCGCCGCGCCGGGCGGCGTGTCGCCGCGCTCTGCGCCCGGTCCCGCCGCGCCATGGGCAGCGTCGCAGCCAGGTGCAGGGTCACGGTCAGGGTCAGGGCTGCACCCGCTGGCCAGCTCATCGCCGCCCTCGCCCAGGCGCGGCGGCCCCCGCCGCGCCCTGGGCACAGACGCGGGCGCCAGCCCGACGTCATCCGTGAGCCCCGCGCGCCGCCCCAGGTCCGCCTCGCCCCCCGGCGGACTGCCGCGGCCTGCGCCAGCCGGCCCGCCGCCTCCGGCGGCGCCCCCGCCGGCCTCAGCACCGTCGCCCTCATCCAGGCGGCGCGGCCCCCGCCGCGCCCCGCCGACGCATGCAGGTAAGGCGTGCACCGCCGGCGACGCAAGTTCCTGGCCGCCGGGGCCGCCCGCATGCGCCCTGGTCGCCCCGCCCTCGTCTTCGCGGCCGCTGGCCGCTCCCGCCGCGCCGGCCGCCGCCCGTGCAGTCGCAGCGGCCGCTCCCTCGCCAGACTCAGCGCACCCGCCGCCGCGCGCGCGCGCGCGCACCGGCTGCTCATGCTCCGAGTCAGACAGCCCGCCGCCCGGCCGCCCGGGCGCCCCTTCGGCGGCGGCGGCGCGCGCCACGCGCGCGCCGCCGTGCCGCACACCGTTGGGCGCCGCGTCGTTGGCGCTGCTGGTCAATGTCACCACGCCGCGCGCGCCCACGGCCTCGCTGGCGGGCCCATCCGCCTCCTCACCGCTGCCGTCCCCGGACGCGATGAAGGAGTCCATGCCAGAGCTGGCCTCGGAGCCCGAGCGCGGGCCGCCCACGTCCACCAGCCGAGAGCGGCCGGACCGTGGGCGCGCCCTCGCTGCTCGCGCGGGGCCGTGCGCTTTGGCCAAACTCCGCGGCCGCCCCCGCCGCGACCCCGGGCCCGGCTCCGCGGCGCTGCGGAGCTCGGCCTCACGCTGGGCACGCGGCGGCGGCGGCGGCGTCGCCTCCGAGCCCGAGGCGGGGCCCGCCTCGCGCGCACGCCGTGCACACCGCGGCGGCGCCGCAGGCTCAGGGCACGGCGAGGCCTCGCGCGACGCCGGGAAGGGCTTGCGCGCCGACCCGCGCGTGCGCCCCTGCCAGGCCCCCGCGCCGGGCCCCCCGCCGCGCCCGCCCGGCTCCGGCGAGGAGTTCGATGGGGTGTCTGACAGGGCCGCAAAAACAGGCCGCCGCGCCCGCCGCGCGCCGCGCGCGGGGCTGTCCTGCAGGGCCGAGGACTCTCCAGACCCGGCGCCGCCCGAGGCGCCGCGCTGCCCCTCCCTCCCCGCCCGGACCGGCGACTCGCTCCGAAGGCGCACGCGCGCGCTCGCCGCGCCGCGGCTCGCGCCCAGCGCGCAGGGCCGCAGCTGCACGTCCGCATCCTCCAGGTCCGGGTCAGAGGACCCGCCCCCGACCACCGCGGCTGCAGCGCAGGCCCGGCGCAGGCGCTTGCGCGCGTGTGCGCCCGGGCGCGCCGGCGCGCCCTCGCAGCCGCAGCTGCCGCCGCGGGCGCGCGCCTTGGCCACGCCGCGCGTGCGGGGCCGCGCGGCGGCAGCGGCTCCGGCGGCGGCGCCCCGCTGGGCGCGCTGCGCCGCGACGCGCCCGTGCCCAGGCTGCGAGGCCTCCCCTCCGCCCGGGCCCGCTGTGTCGGCCTCCTCACGGCCGTCCTCATCCTCGGAGTCAGCAGCGAGCAAACGGGGGCCTGCACGCCGCTTGCGGCCCTGCGCGTGCGCAGCAGCGCTGACGTGCGTGCCCCGTTCGTGGGTGCAAAGGTACCTGTGCCACAGTCGCCCTGTGCCACAGTCGCCCAATGGCGACTGTGGCACCGTCCTCAACGCCCGTAGACAGAAAAGCTGCTTCAAGGTAAGTGTTGTATTGCCTTACGCTGCTGCGTTCCAACAAGGCGCTTGAAAGCACAAGCGGCTGCACACATGTGCTTGGCTGCCAGTGCGCGCCTGCACCTTGCGTGCCGCTGTGACTTTGCTTGGTGAGCCAGACGAAGTGGTGTCCGTCCCAGAAGCCTCGTCGGGCGTGAAGTCGTCCTCCGACTGCGCCAAAAGAAGCATCTTGTTGACGGTGCAGACAACAGGGAAGAGGAGAGCGCAGCCGCACAAGCAAGCAAACCAGCAAGCAAGCACAAGCAAGGAAAGCCAGAGGGCAACTGGTAGAGGCGCACTGTGGCAAGTTTGTACTGGCGAGTCATTTGGAAGTGTGATCATTTGCCCTGCAATAGGAGCGCGCTGGTCGCCTGCGCAAGGCACCTTGCAAGGCTTCCAAGGCAACTTGCTTACAGGAGCAGCACCCTCGCTTTAGGTTTAGTAGGAGCAGCAGTTTACCTCCAACCGCCTGAGCAGCCTTGTTGAATAGTAGGCTGTTGACATTGTTGTCCTTGGCTTTGTGCGGTGCTTTTACACAAGTATTGCTGAAGACCTGGTGTTAATCACCCATATTGGGCCGCCGCGCTGGGCACACCTGACACACAACCCAGCCCGCTGCACACAGCGCTCGACGGCGTCCTGCAATCAGGCCGAGAGATGAAGTCATACTCAGGGACTTGCATACAAAGGTGACTCGTGCATGGCCTTCACCAGGCTCGGCTGACCCCTGTTTTGCGCCTTTGCCGAGCTTGGCAAAACGTAAAGGCCCACCGCTCGATCGTCCAGGCGTTGGAACGCGTGTGCACGACGCCGACGCATGGCGACCACGCAGGCCAGGCTGCACAGGGCAGCCGCAGGCAGCAGGAGCAGCCACGCAAAGAGTGCGCGGCCGCTGCGCTGTGCGCCCGTGCTATCTGGCCCGGCAGCGGCAAGCAGTGCCGCGGCCGCGTTAACAGGAACCGGCGTCGCGCTGGCCGCCGCGCGCGGGTACGGCACCGTGCCAGGCAGGATTGCCGGCACGACCTGGGCGGGCAAGCGCGTTGCAGCGCGCGGCGGCCAGGCAGCCGGCGTGGCCGCCGGCGCGGCTGCTGCGCCGCCGCCGGGCGCCCGGGCGGGGGCGGCCGCAGCTGCTGACGCGGTGGGACGACCGCCTGCCGCCGGAGCAGCGGCGCCGCCGTCGAGCGGCGCCGTGCTGCTGGACGCCTGGAAGGCGCCCTGGAGGTCCAGCTGGTCGAGCGCGCGCGCCGCGCCGTGCGCCATCGGCGCCCCGTCCGCGGCGAGCGGGCCCAGCGCGTACATGACGTCCAGCGGCGCTGTGAGGGACGCCAGCGACTGCACCAGGCGGTCGACGACCAGGCCAAAAGCGCCCTGCCGGGCGCACGTGTTGGCGGGTGCCGGGCCGCGACGCAGCTCAGCTTGTTGGGTCGCACGCTCGGCGCCGCATGAGAGGCGCGCCTGCAGGCGGCCCGACGTGGTGTTGAATGCGGCTACGGGCGTGCCGGCAAGCTCCAGTGAGCCCTGCCCCGCGAGGATGTTGCCCATGCTGAAGCCCTCTATAAACGTGTTGCTTGCGGACGCACCTGTGCGCCCCGCCACATGCGCGTCAAGGCGAGGAGCGCCACGCTATGGGAAAGTGAATCATTGACACACGAACATGGACCGCTCTCTTCCTTGCACATAGAAAGGGATGTTTGAGGACACTGGGCGCACCGCTGGGGCTCGCGGAGTCGATGGAGAATATCAGCGCGCTGCCGCCCACCATGCCGCCGTCCTGCGGGATGCCAAAGGCAAAGTACCCGGCGTCCGGCCAGAGCGCGCTGTCAAAGGCGACCGACAGCAGCGCCTGGCCGCTGCCGCGGTCCTCCACAGTCCAGAGCAGCTCGACCGGCGCGTCGCCCAGCAGCGGGGCCAGGCTCCGGCACTTGGCGTACAGGCTCGCCGCGCTGCCGCCGGCCAGCAGCACGCCGCAGCCGGCCTGCTGGCGCAGCGCCCGCCGGGGGTCGACGTTCCTGCGAGTCCAGAGCCTTGCGTGAAGTCATTCGCCCTGCTGCAGCGCGCCAGGAGCGTGCTGCTACTAGAAGGCTGGAGTGTGAGAGGAGCCGGCTGGACAGTGCGGTGCCAAGCAGTGCCTGACTGAGCATACACCCGGAGCGTTGCAGTGCTGGCACGATGTGCCTCGCGCAGCACGGACGTTGCAAAGTACGCTGTGCACCTTGCTACATACTCACAAGAATTTGACAGACACGCCTGGCTGGCAGGTGAGTGCTTGCCTGTATTGAAGGGCTGCGCCTCGAGATACGCAAACGCACTGGAGCACAGTCAGTAGGAGACTTACGGCAGCAGATTGTGCAGGCATGGCCTTCATGGTGCGGTTCTGACGCGATGCTATACTTTTGCCCCGCTCGAAAGTACGACAACACCCTATCTTCTTGGCTGGAAACTCAACTAGCATGTTTGCATGCGCTTCTGCGAGGCCCTTGCCACATACGGGGAGATCGGGCCTTTGCTACTCTACCCAGACGCACAGCCACAGCACTGCCCTGCACTGCACTGCCACAGCCCGCTTAAACCGTGCAGACAAATGGAATGGTATGAATGTGCTTGGCCCAGTCTTACTAGTCCTGGACGGGCTTGAGCCTTCAGTGTGGGATGCGGGATGAGCCAAGAAGGAAGCGGTCCTGATACCACAGAGTGTGCCGCCGTGACGTGCATGTGCAGCAGGGTGCTTGCTGTTACTATATCATAACCTGATGCATCACATGAACCTGCAAGACTTCACTGCCCACGCACTCTCCATGAACACCACTTGAGTAGGTCAGCCCGATCAGAGCGGACTTGACCTTATGCGAGACCAACTAGAAACTGCCTGCACGGGCCGCTCCTACGCGTATCTCACCCCCGTCGACGTTGGACCAGGCCGTGGCAAGGCGCGGACCAGCGCAGGACCGCCCGCTCACTTGGCGGCCGCATACCGCTCGGCGACGTTCTTCCAGTTCACCGCCTGCCGCGGCGCGGGGCGACCCCGTCACGCACCCGAGCACCCTCGACATGCGCCCTGCGCAGCCTCCCAAGCCACAGAGCACAATGCATCACAGCGCACTCCTCGCACCAGCCCGGGTGCGCCGCGCCGCTCGGCCTGCCGCGGCGTCGCATGCGTGTGCATGCAGGGCTGCCTGAGGGTGTAAAACCTATAATAGCGCACCTTCCAGATGTTCTTCAGGTAGTCTGGCCGCACGTTCTTGTACTGCGCGGCCCAGAGCCAGCGCAATCAGCGTCACGCACGAGTGCGGCAGCTCAGAGCTCGCTACACCGCATGACAGACGTGCGCAGATGCTGCCGCAGCAGCGGGTGGCACGCCGAGCTGCCACTCTGCACCCTTTCAGCATGCCCTGTTGGAGCACGCTCAGCTGAGCTGGGTGCGTCTTTGCTTCAGACTGCGAGCCACGGTCCGTGGCGGGTGCTGCGGGCTGGGCTGCCCGCCCGGACCACCCCACCAGGCCCGCACGCGCTGCTGCTGCCCACTGGCACCGCGTGCACGCGCAACAATGGCCTCACAGCTCGTCCCATGATTCTACGCACCTGCAGGTAGTAGGCGTGCTCCCAGACGTCCACGCCCAACAGCGGCACCAGACCCTGGGCGCGCCCGGCCAAGCGCCGGTCAGGCCACCGCCATTCACTTCCGACAGATCGGTTGCCTGCCACATAGGGCAGGCTGCACCAGCTCACAAGGACATGCACAGGAGCGCCCCGCAGCTGGCGCATCAACACAGGGCGCCCTAACCCCCACCTTGGTGGACAGTGGGTCCTGGTTGGCGGTGGTCTCCAGCACCAGCTTGCCGCTGTCCTTGCTGTAGCCCAGCCAGCCCCAGCCGGAGCCCTGCGACGCGGGCGCACGCGGCCCCGCCCATAGTGCGCACGCTTGCAGGTCGTGTGCGGAGCTGGCATAAATTTGCCACAGACCTGTATCACATGTGCTTGCAAGCGAAGCTGCTGGCTAGTGCCCATGCGCAAAGCAACGCCCGCAGGGCTGCCATGTACCCCACCAGACCTCCCGAGCACAGCGCTTGCAGCAGGCATGCTCGAGGTCCAGGCCTGGCAAGCGCTCATGCACAGCTTGCTGCACCCGGGCCGCGCGCCCGCTCGTATGTGCAACCTGACACCAAGACGCATGCTGCATGGTGCTTGCTGGGACGATCAGCAGGCGGGCCGCGAGGGGCTGCCTGCACGGCGGCGGTCTTGGGGTTGAACTTGGACACCATGTCGTCCAGCGAGCCGAAGTCGCGCTCGATCGCGTCGAGCAGCTCGCCGCTCGGGGGCTCGTAGTCCTGCCGACGCGCGGCGCCCGCGCTCAGGCCCGGCCTCGCCTCGCGCCGCCCGGGAGCTCGCCGCTCAGGCAGCGCGCCTGTACGAGCACAGCTTGCCGGCAGGGCACAGGCAAGGTGCGCACCTTGGGCGGCATCAGGTTGGTCCAGAAGATGCTGTGGTTGACATGGCCTGCGCACAGCAACAGCTGTCAGCTGAGGCGGGACACAAGCATACGAAGGACTCCCTGCGTGCCGCACCGCCTCCGTTGAACTTGAGTGCGCCTTCCAATGCAATCATGGTCGCCACATCGCCCTTGGAGTCTGCCTGCCATGCACAGGCAATGACTTTATACATGTGCCCGCAACTACCTTGGAGAAATAGCTGGTGCCTTCCAAGTGCCAAGAGCCACACTGCAGACCTACCTCTGCGTACTTCTCTGCTGCGGCATTGAGCGCGGTAACGTATGTCTGGTGGTGCTTTTTGTGGTGAAGCTCCATTATCTCCGCCGACACGACCGGCTCCAGCGCACTTTGCACAGTGCGCACCTCAGACCGAGGAAGACTTGCAGAGACTAGGAACAGACCATTGGCATTGACACATATGAGCAAGGCGTAAACATACTGCAACGGGCTGTACACTTTGCTGTGATAGGGACACAACACGACAGGCAAGCTGCCAACGATCACAACCAGCACCTGTAATCATAGGGCAGGTCCGGCAGCTTTTGAGTCACAAGCGTCCGGCTCTGCTGCTGGGCCCAGGCCGCCCTTAGGCTGCGCTGCAGCTGCCCGCTTGCTGCATTCCGGAGAGCCATCGCCAGAACAGTGAAATTTACGAAACAGACGTTTTTCTGGACTTGCACTATTAGACCGGGGAGCTGAAACGGGGGCTTTGGCCCTATGACCACCAAATGTGGATAAGCGCATGTTGCCTCCATGTCCGTTCCTACTGTCCAGGCCGCCGCAGGTTGCCACCATGCACATGTAACACGCGTGGTCACAGGTGCGGCGGGTGCACTGTCGCGTAGTAGCTCGGCACGCCCTCCTGCGCCAGCGCGCCGACGCTCTCCTGCAGCGCGCCCAGGTTCCCTGCCGATGGGCAGGACCTCATATCAACGGGAGAATGCTACGCCTGCACCACCCTGCACCATGACTCATGGCACCACACTTTGTAAGTCGGCAAATGCGCAATGCAAATCACACATGCGGGCGCGCACCCAGCACCCCCGCCGCGTCCGCGCGCAGCCGCTCGCCGGCCGCGCCGGCGGCAACGCGCTGCAGCAGCGGCGCCAGGCCCGGCACGGCCGCCGCGGCGGCCTTGGCGGCGTCGGAGGCGGCGGTCGCGCTGCGTAGCGCGCCGGCCGCGGCCGCCGCCGCGCGCTCCGCCGCGGGCGGCAGGCCCAGGCCCGCCTTGGGCTTTGCCGCGCCTGGGGCGAGCACACCCGTCACGCGCGCTGAGAGGCACAGTGGCAGCGTGCACACCAGACTCTGCAGTTTATGCGCCTAAAAAAATGCCTAGGCATGCAGCTGCATGCGGACACGAAGGCCATTGTTGCCCACATTCAGTGAAGTATCACACCAGGAGATCGTCACAGATTCTACATGAGCAAGGAGCTGGCGGATGGCAACGACATGATTAACTCCTGATGTCAGGTTCATGCAGGCGACTGCAAGGGGTCCAGACCCTCCGCCAAGGCGGCCACGCCAAGCTCCGGCGGCGGCGGCGGCGGCGGCGCGGGCCCCGCCCCACCGTCCCGCAGCAGCGCCGCCAGGCGCGGCACCGCGCCCGCGGCCGCCACCGCGCCGCCGCCGCCCGGGTGCCGCGCGAGCCAGTACAGGCAGCCCGCCGCGTGCGCGCGCGTCGGCAGCGCGCGCGGCGCCGCCCAGCCGGCGCGGATGCTGCACAAGCCGGGCTCGGCGGGCTCCGCCGGCAGGGCGAGCGTGGCCGACGGCCCAACCCTGGACCCGAACGAGTGATGCGGGCGCTTGACTGCAGCGGTCTCACATGCGGCTGCAGACATCGGTGCGTCGCGCGGGCGCGCCGCGCTGAGCGGCCGCGCGCCGGGCGACGGCGGGGTCTGCGCCGCGGAGGGCGGCGGCACCTCCGCCCACATCACGGTGCGCTTTTCGGCAGCCTTGGCCTCGGCATCGGCGGCCGCCGCTGCGGCGCTGGCGCGCCGCGCGGGCGCCGCCGCGGGCGATGCGCCGCTGCTCCCTTCCGTGGCTTGCTCTGCAGGCGCACCAACCTGCATCATAGGGTGCTAGCTGCAAGGACTAGAAGGCTGTTCAGGACACGCACGCACGCTGACAGCATGGTACCTGCATGCATCTATTCTTCAATACAGGGCATCCACTCATGAGCTAGTACCATAATGCAGGGCAATTACCGAGATGCTGCGTCGTTCCCGGGCACAGCCCACACCTGGCTCCACAGCTGCGGCAGGCGGCTGCGGAGCCGGCATGGCGTCCGTCTGCCCTGAGGGTGGCGGCGGCGGCAGCGGCGGCGGCGGCGGCGGCGGCGGCGGCGGCGGCCCCAGAACGTCCGCCAGGGTGCGCAGGGCGCCCGCGCCCGCGGCGCGCTGCGCGATGGCGCCGGATGCCAGCAGCCGCCGCAGGCACCATGCGGCGGCCTGGAAGGTGGGCAATGCAGTAGTAATCTCTCAACACATGGCATGAAGCATGGAGCGCGACAAAGGCAACAACGGGCCAGATTGGGTCAGCGCGGCTGCAGCATAGCTCGCGGCTGGGAGGGCAGCGGGCTGCACAGCACCACACAGCGGGCTGCAGTGAACCCTGCTCTGCCATGTGCGCATCTTGTGGGGGCGTGCCTCCGTATCTGCCCGGCTGCCATGCTCGCGCCTGCAAAGCCGGCTCGTGCGTCGAGCTCCGCAGGACGGCCAGCAGCGCCTCCACGACGCCCGCGCGAGCGGCCTCCTCCTGCAGTGCAGGCCGCTGCCGACAGGCCCCGCCACCACGCTCTCAGTGCATGCATAGTGCATGCATAAGGCGCTCGTAACATGGCTTTGACGTTCGCTGCATGTGCATGAGGCCTGTGTGCACGGCAGGCCGCTGCTCGGCACTGACGCCCGAGCGCTCCAGCCGCCAAAAAGGCGGGAGCGCAATCTCTGCCAGCAAGCCGCCGCGCCTCCCCTGTTTCGAGGCATCTCAGTAGTCACATGCTCGATCACATGTTGCACATGCTAATACACGTTGGTGCTGGTGCGAGCGGGCCCCAAGCCGGCCGGCCAGGGCCGCGGGGGCGCGCACGCCGGTGGCGAGCAGGCGCACGAAGGCGGCCAGCTCCGCGCGCGCGCGCACCGGGCAGGCGCTCGCGCCCAGCGCGGCCACGTAGACCGGCCACTCCAGGCGGCCGCGCGCGCCCCTGGCCGCCTCGGTCCATGCCTGCAGGACGGCGCCCGGCAAGGTTGGCAGATCAGGGATGGGTAGGGTAGGGTATAGAGGAGGTTAGCAGGTGCGCGCGCTGGGCTCCCATGCCCTTGCCGGGCTATGTCCCACTGGGCCTGCCTGCCTATGAGCATGCAAGACAGTCACAGACCCCTGCAGGGCAACTCCTGGCTCGGCAATATTGGCGGGACCACAAAGTGCGAACACAGCCGGCGGCCATGAGCCTGCAGAGAGGGCATAGCGCTGAACCCAACGCCTCAGGAGAGCGCGGGTCGCGGGGGCGTGCAGCTGGGCTCTCGGCGAGCTGCCGCAGGATGCTGGCAGCCGCTATGCAGGCGGCGCAGCCCGCGCTGCAGCGGCGCACGTGGTCCGTGGCCAGCCGCAGGATGCCTGCGCCCTGCGCGGCACCCGAGGACGCGCGTCGCCTCAACGCAACCTGATGTGCTGCCGCCAGCCTGCCGGGCAGCTCTGTCATGCATCCAAGGCACCTGCACTGCTGCCGAGAGACCAAGTTGGGTCATGGTGCAACCTAGGAAAGGGTACGCTGACACCCAAGACCTGGGACCTGGCCTCCAGGCGGGGCAGCCGGGGGCTATCGGGCCCGACCTTGCGCGTGCGCGCCGCCGCGACATCCGCGCGGCCCGCCTCGCCCGCGCGCGCGACGCCGGCGAGGATGCCCAGCGCGCAGCAGCGCTCGGGCGCGGCCGCGCCCGGCGCCTCCAGCACGCCCAGGCACGCGCCGGCAGCGCTCGCCGCCACGAGCGCGGTGAGCTTGCCGGCGCCCGGGTTGAGCGCGTGGTGCCACAGCAGCACGCCTGCTTCTTGGGCACGGGAATGCAGAGCTGTCACAGCCGCTTCGGCTGCAACCGCTGGCGGCGCCCGGGTGTTGCTGAGAGTGCGGCGCTCGACTGCAGCGCGGTGCGCCACGGCAGCAGGCCTGCCTACTAGCAAGCGGGCGGCGCATCTGCTTGACAGCCTAGCAGTGCGCGGGCCCGCGTAAACTCTCCAGTCAGGCAGGCATCGGCCGCAAGGAGCCTTGCGGTGGTTTGGCCACCTGCCAAGTGTGCTTTGCAATTTTAGGGCGCGCCTGTGTAGCTGCTCCGCCCGCGGTCCTCTGCGGGGTGCAGCACAGCAGCCATGTTAGACATCAAGGTGAGACCGCTTCCACCAGTACCCAAGGTGAAGCGCTTCTTGCTGACCTGCGCACCAGGCAGGCTACAAGGGCGGCCACATCGCCTTTAACGCTGCACGTGGAAGCCGCAAACGTGCCCGGCTCAAAAGCAGGCTCGGCAAGCATAGAGACAGCCAGAGCCCAGCCAACCTCGCTGCTCAGTCGGTAGATAAATGAGGTACCCACTCCCTATTTATGGCGCTCTGTTGCCAGTGCTAGCTAGGACAGCTTTACCTCTGGCTTCTTGGGACGTGTGCACCCTCAAACCCGCTTGGTTTTTACAAATACCATCTGCTCAGCTGGTCTGCAGAGCAGATAGTAATGAGCTGAGCAGGCTATTCACACGCAAACTGATAGCACTGTGAGGTGCTGTTTCTGCAGAAGCCAAGCGCACCATGACACCCTCCGCGCTTGGGCCTTTGGAGCGGGTGACTAGCAGGCTGGTGGACGCCCGCACGGAGCTGGCGCGCCATGAGGCGTACTGCCTGCGCACGGCGCAGCGCAGCAGTGATCGCGACGAGGTATGGAGTCGGTCATTGCTGCAATGCCATCTATACAACGGGTCTGGCCGGTCTGTCCCGTGCGGGCGGTGCTTGTAGCTATGCCAAATGCTTCTGGGACACACAAAGGCATCCGTGCCACCTTACCAGGCCGTATGCCGCTCCCTGAGCGTGGCGGGAAGCGTGAGCCTCGCTGCATGTAGCCATGGGCCTGAAGCCGTTGTCATGGGCCAGGTGGGCTGGGCCAGGGCGCGCGTCAGCGAAGCAATACGGGTGGTTTCCAGCCTCGAGCGCCTTCAGGCGCGATCACCCTGCCTAGCCCCTTGCCAAGCAGGTTGTGTTTACCCGGACGACTGTGTGGCTCGTCCGGCTCACCGCAACGCAATGTCAGCGCAGGACAAGCTGGCTGTGCTGGCCGTCGCCGCCGGCATCGACTCCGCAGCCATCGGCGCGGTTGTGGAGGCCGCGCCCGCCCGCTCGCATGTGAGGGGCCGCACCGCGCACAACCCTGGGCACGCGCTGCGCGCCGCGCGAGCCTCCGCTTCGGCAGCAGTTGATACCGCCAAGCTGCAGGCCGCAGAGCTCGCGGTGCGTGCCTCCGCCACACGCAGTCTGGCGTTGCTTCCAGCGCGCACGCACTGCGCGGGCCCAGCTCTACTTGGCAGACCTTCACGTTTCAAGCACTGTGCGCGCAGGTGCCCGGCAAGTCCGCTGCCGCAGCGCCGGACGCCACCAGCGCGCCAGCCGCAGAGCTCGCGGTGCGTGCCTCCGCCAGACGCAGTCTGGCGTTGCTTCCTGCGCGCACGCACTGCACGGGCCAGCTCTGCTTGCCAGACCATCACGCTACACGCGCTGTGTGCGCAGGTGCCCGGCAAGTCCGCTGCCGCAGCGCCGGACGCCACCAGCGCGCCAGCCGCAGAGCTCGCGGTGCGTGCCTCCGCCAGACGCAGTCTGGCGTTGCTTCCTGCGCGCACGCATTGCGCGGGCCAGCTCTGCTTGCCAGAGCTTCACGCTACACGCAACTGTGTGCGCAGGTGCCCGGCAAGTCCGCTGCCGCAGCGCCGGACGCCACCAGCGCGCCAGCCGCAGAGCTCGCGGTGCGTGCCTCCGCCAGACGCAGTCTGGCGTTGCTTCCTGCGCGCACGCACTGCGCGGGCCCAGCTCTGCTTGGCAGAGCTTCACGCTACACGCACTGTGCG
>JAABUP010007247.1_pt1 | contig 15054 bp, 12 predicted proteins | sample 5559201 | NCBI WGS metagenome assembly JAABUP01 (sample SAMN10711887, study PRJNA513373) | rock metagenome | isolation source: Antarctica rocks | place: Antarctica | reverse complement strand
TGAACCAAAGGGTATCTGGCTCGCCTAGCTGCGGCTTAGTAGTAGGCGTGGTAGACATCATAGCCTACTTACTTTTTGTATTTGTCGAAAAGGAGAGATCCAATATCTACAATTACAATAGCCGCCTGGCATCCAATATATCCCTGAATTACACCTTTTTTGATGTCGGACAGGTCATCGTAGCACTTCTTTTTTCCCGCAGATACAAAGTCATAGATTTTTGATAGCATGATATTTGAGATTTGGTAGTCACGGGATTATTGACAAGGAATTGTGGTCGACGAAATGGCTTGAAGTATTAGTAATACTGCAAGCTTTGGACAACGGTTGTTGGGACATGGCTGGTGGGTAACGAAGTTTTCTGTAACAAGCTTTTCAAGTCACCATATTCGGCCAAGCTCACTGCATCATGGGAAGTCGGGTGCGTTGTGAGCGAACAAGATGGGAACACATTGATTCCCATTAAAGGAGACCGGACAATTCTTCGAAAATGCCCTTGTTGAGTATAGATCTGATGCAGGAGAGCAAGCTTCCGAAGCGAGCGCGGCCCCTTGTGTTGTGTGCGGTTGAAGGGGTGGGGGCGGTAGACTAGTCCTCGTCAAGTCTAGCTTTCTTTTCCTAAAGCAGATATCAACGCTACGTGAAGAGAAAAGAAGAGAAAGAATCGCAGGCTTCGTTCTTACCCCTACAATAGCGCTAGTAATTCAACAAGCAAGAGAGGAAGTTGCGTTGAGTGCGTGGAGACATCCAGCTTTATCATCCAATGAGACAGTTTACTCAACATGGAAGTTACATAGCACCGTGCGGCAACCTTTCAAGATGGTATAATTAAGATACTATCATACGTCTAGTAAATAATTTGAAGAATATCTGGAAGTTGAAACCGCAGAATCAATTCTCGAGGCCTTGTGACGCTTCTCGAGTGGTCGATAAAGTTGCACCAACAGTTTTTCCTGACACAGGTACGTTGGCCCCTTTCCTTCATTGTTACGCCATAGACAAGGTTCTAATGCTATGATGGGCGTTGCAATGTGCTCATTGCTGTTGAGATAAATGGCAGCGTCTGCTTTGAGTAGCCTCCTTGTTTCTAGGTCCAGGAACCTGGTATTCCTAAGATCTCCGACAATCACAGGTCCGAAATCTAGCAATGGGTTATCTTGTAACCTTACTGCGTACGAGGAAGGTGATAGTTGCATCCGTAATGCGAGGTTCGCCGCAGGGATTGCTATCTGCTCTTCGAATCTGGTTCTGGGGAAAACTCTAGAGACGGCTTCAAAGACGTTGTTGCTCATTCGATGTAGTTCGCGTTCTCTTCCTCGCGTATAGCCCTCATTGAGTGCGAGGGCATTCAGTGCTTCAGAACGCCAATTCCTTACGCTGGTGGGGTCTGTACGTTGTCAGCCTATCTTTCACAGATACCAACCAGCAGAGGTATTACCTTTTGGAGGCTTCGAATTCGCCATGCTACGTTCAACATCTTTCAAGACCTCTGTGGGTCCCTCGGTCAAGCCACAGAGATAAGTGTTCGGATTCAAGATCGACCCTAACAGCTGGCGGTGGACCTCGTACGCGACCAAATGCTCTCCAATGTCCTCGTATTTCTGCAAAAGGTAGATCCGATAGAGATTGCCAGCGCCGTGGAATAGCTGATCAGGTCGTGAACTGGGATTGGCACGCTCGAAGCGTACTAGCTCTCCATCAATCCAGTCGACAATATTGTCACAAACTTCTTCGAATCCTCTGAGGATTTCTGTATCGGAAAGCTGAGCCGTTGGCTGCAGCCTGAAGAGATCATCTTTGCAGGAGGACAATGCTTGACGTGCGCCGGCTAGTTTTGTCCGCACTTGTTGCAACTCCTGTTGGTTTTGCTCAAGGGACCGAGTAAGATTATAGACTTTGCCTTCCTGTCCTTTGCAAAATTGTTGAAGGGTGTTGTAGGCTTCTTGGAGTCCATTGAGTTCGTGCGCCTTTTCTTGACAATTGAATTGGCCACATTGAGTAGGACCTAATCCCGTCTCATTGAAAGAGTCACGATTGAGTGTCTGCCTCTCCTCATGCAGCTGCGCGTGGGTTGGCTGGCTGCCGCTACTGAAGTGAGGAATAAACGCATTGTTGGCGAAGCCTGATGAGAAGTTCGGCGGCGCTCGGTCGTTTCCCCTAATAGCTGCTTTACCCTCGTCTTTCACTCTGAGAGGCCACCACGACGACATCTTTGACGTTTGGCGGATCTATTACAATACCAAGAAACAGTACAGATTCACAGGATCTGTTTCTAGTAACGTTGGGCGCTCTCCAAGTCGAGAAAGCCCAGTGTTGACGTTTGGTGATTTCGCAGTCAAGCAAATGAGGAGGGTTCAAAACTCAGGAGATACCGAGACTCCAGAACAGGCTAAGTGCTTACTCACCAAAGCTGGCTCAAGGCATTGTGAGTGGCCATCGATGAGAGAAGAATTGAGTTTTATGAGGCAAAGGTTGTTCGAGATCTCAGCTGCTGCGGGGCGAACGGTGTTGATGAAGTGAGCCATTTGTGAGGTTCAAAGTGAGTGAACTTTCCGATCAATCAAAGGTTGGACCCTCTTCAAGCATTCACTTAGCTTGTCTCCCAGGTCATGCAACCTTTCATTCCTTGGCTCTGGCTGCTACCATCGTGAGCGTTTGCGAATGTGTTAAACATGGTTTTGTTACCTACCATCAACACTTCAAGAGGATGAGGCCGTCACACCCAATTTCAAAACACTTCCTTTGCCAATTGTCCCTCAAGAGCTAGACGGCCTCGACACCTTGTGAGGAGATCAATACCCTCAGATCGTCCGCCTAGGATGTCGATTGCTACTAACAGCAGAGAGGACGCTGACCGAAAGATCTTGATCGCAGTCGATTTGTGAGTCCCACAAAAGCAATCGTCGTTGTAGTGCTAATTCTCCATAGCGGGACAACCTTCTCGGGCCTTGCTTGGGCTCAGACTCGAAAGGTGCTGAAACTTGCCTCTCTGATCCTACGTATTTTGTCTGATAGTCTATAGCCAAATGTGCAAACTCCTATTATCCAATGGCCAGATGCTTCCTCGGGTGGTCTGGAAGGTGTCACTAGCGACAAAGTCCCAACGTATTCAATCTCGAATCTATCTCTCAGATACACCTTGTGCTAATCTAAATCTAGAGAAATTCGCTATGATGGACAAAATTACAAATGGGGCTTCCAGATTGGCGATGTGGATCAGAGACATCAGTGGTTCAAACTGGGCCTCGATCCTTCCCAGACACGCGATGCCACAGAACTCGTATCAAAATACCCCGACCCCTTAGCCTCACCCCCAGACTATAATATTGCCGCCGAAAAGCTTGTGCAGGATTATTTGACGGCTCTTCGTAAGCACGCTGAGCAGATTCTCCGTTACAGGCTACCTGCGAGCGCTCTTCAATACACGTTGATTGAATACATCATGACTGTTCCAGCCGTGTGGTCGGACTCAGCACAAGCTAAAACCCGAGCCTGCGCAGAGAAAGCCGGTATGGGATTGGGCTCAGCACTGCACATGATCTCAGAACCAGAAGCGGCGGCAATGTACGCCCTAGATGCAATGGATCCCCACAATTTGAAAGTTGGTGACACCTTTGTGGTTTGCGATGCGGGCGGCGGTACGGTTGATTTGGTCACTTATACCGTCTCCGCTCTGAAGCCAATTCTCAAGCTCAAAGAAGCCAGCCCAGGTACTGGGAGCCTTTGTGGAGCATCATTTCTTAATCGTAGATTCCAGAAATTGCTTGAAAAGAAGCTTGGTAATGAGCCTGGCTACGATGATGAGGTTCTTGAAGAGGTTGGATCCGATATCTCATTCCGCATAGACCATATCTAACAATTTGCAGGCTATGAAACGCTTTGAGTCTGTGGTAGGTAATGTATTGATGGAGCGAAGGTGGAGATTTTACGTTAATGCACATGCCCTTAGATCAAACGGCAATTTCGGGGAACCTTCGGGGAAGAATTCAGTGTCCCAGGTATTTAACCAGAATCTTCGGGCTTTTGGAGTGCACTAACCAAAAGCTCACAGTACCTGGACTTCGTGACAATGCTCAACTAGAGATCCGAAGGGGCAGAATGCGTCTTCATGGGACCGATCTCAGGATGATTTTCGAGCCGATCCTCAATACTATTCTTAAATTGGTGATGAAACAGGTCAAGGCTTCCAAAAACGCTGTCAAAGCGGTCTTACTGGTCGGAGGGTTTGGCCAAAGTGCGTATCTGCGTGACACTTTACGCCAAGAGGTCAAGAATTACAATGAGAACGCAGATGTCATGCAGTCACCAAATGGGTGAGTTATTGTGTGATACTATACGTCTTCAGGCCTGACCTTGTAGATGGACCGCTATTGTCAGAGGCGCTCTTATGAAGGGCCTCGCTTCCACCTCCCCATCGTTCGCGACTGTGGAAATCAGCGCAAGGTCTGCACGCAAGCACTACGGTACAGCAAGCGAGAAGGTATTCCTGGAAGGGACCCACGATAGGAATCTCAGGTATGTAATCCTTCCAAATATTTCTCTCGATCCCGACTCTTCTTCAGAATTAAAGCGAGAGTAGAACGTACTGTGGTTGTACGGGGAGATGGGTTGTCTCAACCATGGACTGGTTCATCAAGAAGGTAGTCCTGCAACGAAATCGTGGTTCTAATTCCTCCTCTGAAAAGGTCTAATGCTACGGTAGGGTGACATCGTGGAAGAAGACAAGCCTCACATGGTGCAGTACTTTTGGATAAGCCTAAAGTCGCTTGGATTCCCCACAACGGCTGTCTGTGGGATCCTGGTCTGCAGCGACCCCTACGGCACTGGGCCTCCCGTGTATCCTGGCTGCTGTAGGTGAAAACGTTCTGATCCTGTACGGTGCTACGCTGAGCCTCTCACAAATTAGACGGCGTTACCAGCCTCGCGAACATCAAGGCCGACTTGAGTCGTGTGCCACACACACGTTTTCGCGAAGTCCTCGGCGTGGACGGTCAGTATTACTACGAACTCAACTTCTCTGTCAAGACCACCTACTATTCGGCATATACGAAATACGAGCTCGTTCACCAAGGCGTCAATTATGGACTCGTTAATGCTGAATACGTCTGAGGCAGAGCAGATAAGAGCCTTTGAGTCATTGAGTTACTCCTCAGAATTACACAGGAATCCGAAGACGATCTCGTTTCGCTGCGTATCGTCAGACCATGACATCTCCTAACTTGTCATTGTGCAACAGGGCGGCCAATAGCCCTGGTCCGTTATCTAGGATAGATAGCGTGATGGAATCAATAGAACAATTCATGACATCTTCATGTGACTCGATCCCATCTCTTCTGGCGACGACTTCTCTGATAGCATCCCTACATTGACAGGCTCGCGGCGTCGAAAAAAGCCAGCCTAGGATCTCAGGATGTAGAATTCCGGTTTCCAATCCTCCCGATAGTTTCACGCGTGTCATTGGTGCGAAACAACCCTCGTCGTGATTCTATTACGTTGATTGAGCTAGTATAGTTGCCTCAAAACGCTCCCACGTTGACCAATCTGATACCAGAATACATGAGCCCAATGGTATCATCGACCCTTCCATACTCCAAACCCATCGCTTGAGTCCAAATGCTTTGCATGCAAACCGCGCAGCGTTGTTCATAGATCATATACATGTCCCAAAGGCGGCTGCAGACCAACAGCGCCCATTCCAGAAACGACAAGAACCAAATGAGTTCAAGCCCGCTTTCCCAACTTTCGTTTCGCATGCTCCTGCTGCTGATGTGCAACATGTACAAACATCCACAAGATGGCCGGGCGCTTGAGCCTCCCCTCTTTGGCTGGAGCGATGCTGAAGGCACTGATGCCAGCTGCGGCTTCGAGAGACTTTTGTTCCGCTCGGGACACCTAGTCTCCAATTACCAAATGCCCGAAATTCTGCCTACACTTCCCCGTGAAGATCTCTGATTGAAATTTCTGAGATCATACATCGGTCATGCTTGGCGAGTGGTCTGGGCGGCGGCGGCGGCAGCGACGATGGCGGTCGTCGTCGTGGTAGCCAACATTGAAAGGCTAGCACGGGATATCATATCTTTAGATAGATTATACAAGATGTTATTGTGAGTTCTCAGGGTCGGAAATTGATGATAGCGATCTGTGAATGGATATCAATACAAAACTCCGATATCTGGTGGACCAACACGCACCTGATTCCCTACTCCAAGCGCTAGCTTCTTCCCATCTGCATCCCAGCTCAATGAAGGATTTGGCTCTCCTAGGCCGTCCTCGGCCATGGTTTCGTCGACACCATCGCCGTTGGTAAGTGACCCGTTCGGTAGCTTTCCCAAAAGCCCTTTCCAGCTAGCTTTGGGAACGCCGCCCGCTTCAGCATTCCAGATGAGGACCCTGTCTCCGTTGGCAGCTGCGACTAGGTATCCGTCGGGTGTGAATGACATTGCCATCGCAGGTGTCGTGTAGCCGAGTGGCAGCGTGTGGACGACGGTGAATGGGCGCTTGGCATCCCAGATCTTGATGGTGCCATCTAGAGAAGATGTAGCGACGAGGCGAGGCGCGGTCGCTGGGTAAGCGGAGAGGTTGGTGACGGGTTGATAGGCAAGCGCTGTGATTTCGGCGTCATGGGCGGTAGTGGTACGTAGGGCATCCGATGAGTCTATGAGACCAAGGACACCCGACTCTTCGGCAGCCAGGGCTGTTGTATGAGTGCGGGAGTCGTAGCGGATGTGCGTCCAAGATTGTAGCGCCGGCGCTTCACCGCGACTGTGCAGGGTGAGTATCTTTCCCTCTTCGAGCAGTGATGATGCAATGAGGTCGTGGCCGCAGATAGTGAGCTGGTGGTTGGAGGTCCAGGCGGCATCCGTGACGACGTTGTGGACTGGCCAAGGAGGCATAGCTTGGGAAGATTGAATGTCCCACAAAGCCAGAGAAGACGCACCGGTGCCAGAGGAGGTAATTCCCAGTAAATGATTGCCGGAGGGCGACCAGCGTAGCGAGAGGACCATGTCTTGGGTTGCAGGAAGTTCATCGAGGGTTCTGCCCATCTTCGACCATAGAGAGACGGCGCCAACACATTCAGAAGAGTCGTCGCGAGTAGCGACAGCAAGTACCTCGCCTGTAGGATTCCATGCCATGGTGGTAACCAGTGAGCCGTGCGACGAATCGAGTATATCGACATAGGACTTGTGGTTAGGGTTATCGCCAGAAGTTGCCGTTCTGGACATGTACCAAAGACGGCATAGCGCGTCGCCTCCGACAGCCAGGATGGTGGGATCTTTTGGGTTCCATGCAGTATGCTCCACGTGCGTCTTGTCAGGCACCGCCAGTATACTGGTCTGCGGTCCTAATTCAGCGACCTTTTCGCTCTGCACACCTCGACTCTCGCCGTTGGTCAGTGTGAGCATCAATTGCTCGTCGGGCGTGGGGCTGCCGCGCGCGTCGCCCTCTTCGTCGATATCCATACCGTTAGTAGTCTGCCCATCTTCTGCAGGCGAGTAATTAGTAGGGGATACGGGCACGGGAGGTTCATTTTGATAGTGATAGCCATTTTGAGTGTCGATTTGCATGTTGTCATGGCCTGCCCGATCGCCGTTGGTTGCTGCATCAGTACCATTGCTCCGACGGCCCCGTTTGGCCGGCGGTGTCTGGGCGGGCAGTTCAAGACCGAGGCCATTGACAGTCGACTCCCGAGTATGTTTACGTTGTCGTGGCGAATTTCGCACGTCGTCGTCGTTGCTGTCCCGATTGGGTAAAGAGGATGCTCGGGCGGAATCAGCGCCAAAGAAAAGCGTTGCCGCTGATGATGTGTTCCGATTTCCAGGCTGTCAAATCTGAGAAAGAGAGCTGGGTTGAATGCGCAAGGCGACTTACTTGAAAGACTTCTTGTTCAACTTGGTGATACTGTAGGCCTTTCTGCACTAGTGATACCAGAGCGTGGGTTTTGATGCGCTGGGCGAAGGGCAGCGTCTGCGGGTCCAGAATCCAGTCACGCTGGAGTTTGGTCGCTGCTTCGCCATGACCTAGACAGAATATCAGTGATGCTGGACATGTCGTGTCACGAGATCTGAGTCGTACCCGATTCTTGCAGGTACCTTTCGATAAGAAGTCAAGTCAGCCAGATGTTTCACCCGATCTGTGTGCCAGGCAAGGCACTCAAGCACGGCCGGATGACATACCGCCAAACAAGATAATTCACATGATCCGAGGACAGCGATCCTGCAGCCATTGTCGAACGGAGACGTGTCGCATCCGACTACATATGGCAGCACCGGTCTCCCTGCACGGCTGGTGATGGTACTGATGAAGGAGAGGAGAGTTAGAAATAGAATTGGTTGGATGCAACTCCAGATGAAGACGCCAGAGCCAAAGTGGAGGGGAGGCTACCAGGGTGGGCAGGCTAGAGCATCGGGATCAAGGTTCCAGGCTAAGGCTAGTGCCCGGGAGGGTGCTGCAAATGATGCGCTGATGATGGCAGATCTCAAGCCTGTCAGGCTGAAGGTGGGAGGGGGGAGGGAACCCCGGCCGGTGTTCTTTGGGGCGCTCTGTCGCTGCCAATCCCACCTGCGTCGCCGACTGGAGGTGAAGATGAGGGCGCGTCGAGTACATCTATCTGCTGGCGATCTGATCTGCCTGTGCATCGATCGTCTTCAGCGATGACGATATCTGCCTGCGGTGGGTGCTGTGGGTGCCGTGCTCAGAGGTCGAATGGGGGCTCCCACTCCTTCGGCTCCAGGGCTAGCGGCATGCGAGTCCCCTGCAACGGCGCGCCAAGCTGGTGCCACACCTTACACCTTACCCAAACCGTTTCTTCCCCAGCGCCTGAGCCACTTTCGGACGTTGAGAAACACCCTGCAGCACAAAACGATACACAATAGACCACCACCGACACAATGCAATTGCGCATCAACATCCCCCCTCTCACGCGTGGCCTGTTGGCGCTACTCCTCCCCATATCCATCACCCACCAGGTCACCCGCTACATCTTTGGGGGACTCGACCAAGGCTTCCTGGCTATCGTTCCGCAGTGGTCGTTGTTTTATCCGTGGGTTTATTTCACGGCCACCTTTGCCGAACAGAACGTTGTGACCTTGCTCATTGCTGGGGCCACGATACTGTATGGGGGGAAATACCTGGAGCGCGCATGGAGCTCGACCGAATTTGGGAAGTTCGTGTTATTGGTAACAGTTCTGCCTAACATCGCAGCTACCTTTATATACGTGCTGTGGTACGCTGTGACACAAGATGAGGAGAGAGCGTACGTGTCCCATCGCCTACATACCCTCGAATTTCTGCTGATAATGCCATCTCTAGACTAGCCTACATCCAAGGATCAGTCGCCCTTCAAGGCGCCTTCCTGGTCGCATTCAAGCAACTCGTCCCAGAGCATACCGTCACTATACTGCAGGGTGTGATCAAGATTCGAGTGAAGCATTTTCCCGCTATTTTCCTTGCAGCGAATACGATTTCCGGCTTCGTCATTGGGACCGACACCGCGCTTGTCCTGGCCTGGGCGGGCTTTTTCACCAGCTGGACGTATCTACGTTTCTTCAAGAAGCAAGCCGACCTCTCCGGTACAGAGACTGGGGGAACTACGGTCAAGGGCGATGCGTCAGAGACGTTTGCCTTTGCCTACTTCTGGCCTGATGTCGTTCAACCACCCGTAGCTGCTGTTGCGGACGGCGTCTACAATGCCCTAGTGGCCGTACACGTGCTGACTCCGTTCTCGGCCGAGGATGTCGAGACGAGCAACGTGCAGGCCACGGCGAGAGGTGAAGGCGGTTTGCCAAGCCTATTGAACCAAGGCGGAAGAAGAGGGGGCGGGAAGAGAGAAGAGGCGGAACGGAGGAGAGCGCTGGCCTTGAAGGCTTTGGATCAGAGGTTGCACGCCGCTACTGCGAATAAAGGACAACCCCCCGAAGCTCCGCCATCGGCTTCGCATACCCAGGATGCATCCGTGAGCAGTGAGCCATTGGCCGAGAATGGCCAAGCATAAGCAGCTACGGGCTTGCCTTGGTTTAGGCTACTAGAGGCTCAGGAGTTCGTTGACAATCTTGGGAGGTGACATGTTTTTGGATATCGAGATACCCTGTCATTTCTGCCCAATTTGGGCTATCATCCAGCGCCTCAGGATTTACTCCACTTGGCTACTCATCTTCCAACGATAACCTGCTGCGTGTTCACTTCATCGGGTATAATCGTCATGTTTGTGAAGATACTGCGGATACTTGCATGAATAGGATGCACTGTCCAGGCAGAGCTATACCTAACCTCGATGCCGTTACATCGGCAGGCTTCTCCTCCTTGCAAGAATGGCGGCGGCACTACCACACCTTTTCTATTGGGGGATGCTTTGATGCTGTGATGCTGTCTCTGACAGAACCCTGTCGTTGCCTGAATACTGAAGGCTTCACTCCTGTGATCGGCACCATGGCATTACGTCAACATCAGGTTGGAGCCTGAAATCTAAGTCTACAAATACTTTCAAATGGACAGTGTTCTTCTACCAAATCATCCATATCCGAAATCAGCAAAAGCAATTTATTCAAAAACCCGCCTACCAAAACCCAAACAACCTACACCATGGCCGACAACACCAATCCTGGCGTGAGCATTCTCCAATCCCCTCCTCTCTTCTGCACGGGTTTTACAGTCTTGAGTCATGGCTTAGGAATCTTCCTTGTCCCTCCGTAGCCCACGGCTCAAAGCCTTCCCTGACAAGGCAATTGCTGACCGTATATCACCAACAGAACTTTGCCAATCGTCCCAAGGAGGAAGTCAAGGAGATAGCTTCCAAGGGAGGGCAATCCAACCATTCTGGGGGATTTGCCAACATGGACCCCGACAAGCAGGTCAGTCCTTGATCTAAAATGCACCAACTTGATTAATTGACATTTCTTGTTTAAAAAGAAGGAAATCGCGTCCGCAGGCGGTAAAGCTTCCAGCGGATCCTTTGAACCTGGTAGCGAGAAAGCAAAAGAGGCAGGTCGTAAGGGCGGATCTTCTGGGTCTTCTTGAGCTCAGCATCGAGCATGGCCTCCATTGTGGCAAATGGATGATCAGACTGGAGGAAGGGGATACGTTGGAGAGATGATATGAGACTCATGACCTCGACTGTCTTTACCAATTGAAAATCTACATAGCACAATCAAGGACGCTTGACTGCTACACATCAATTGCATGAATAATGACATGTGAATATTGACGCAGGTTCCGGGGTGTGGCGAATCTGTTTCCATAGACTGTTGGCGGGAGCTAGTAACTATCTAATCTTCAGACGCTAGTAAAACAAATCCAAATGCCCACAAAGTCCATGGCCAAGAGCTATCAAGGCAGTCAATGAGATGTCTCTGACCGAGAAGCTCGATAAAATCAGGTCGCCAAAACTGCAGAATCAGCGAGAGGTGCAAGCGGTCCTATCCAAGCCTGCTCAACACCCCACTGACTACAAGCAGACAGCCGTCGTACTCTCTGCAGTCGAAGACACCCTCAAGGACCAGAATGTGGGCAACAAACCCACGGCATACTTTGCCGCGTTGCTCGCACTGCTTGGTCAATCTGTCTCTTCTTCTAACGGAAGCGTGAACAAAGAGCTTGCAACTTCCGTGGTATATCTGCTTGACCTGGTTACACCTCATGTCCAAGCGCCTCTGCTCCGGTCAAAGTTCTCGCAAATTCTGACGAGTCTGGCTCCAGTCCTGACGAACAATGACGTCGAAGCGCCTCTTATGCGATCGTCAATTGGATGTCTTGAGTCCTTGCTTATCGCGCAGGACAGCGCAGCGTGGGCCCTCCCTCAGAGCCAAGTTGGCCCGAGAAGAGCCATTACTGGTCTGCTAGTCCTCGCTTCGGATCACCGGCCTAAGGTACGGAAGCGAGCACAGGATACGATCACGAATATTCTCAAGAATGCACCTCCAAGCCCCTCGCTCGACCACCCAGCCGCGGACATGTGCGCAGAGACGGCACTGCGCAATGTCACCGACATGGCCGCAGCGAGTGGAAAGAAGAAGATTAAAGGGCACAAAAATGAAGAGCATCAGCCAGGTCTCATGCATGCATTGCATTTGGTCAAGACGATAGCTTTAGTTTCGGGAGGCTGGCCAAGTAGGAAAATTGAGCCGTTGTGCGAAGTGCTTATGAACATCTCGAGATCAAACAACGAATATCTTACCATGGCAGCCTTTGAAATATTTGAGGTGATATTTACCGGCATGGCGGATGAGGTCTCGTCCGTTAAGCTACCAAGGCTGATGGAAGTCATCTCTGAGTTACGGCCGTCGCAGAACGATTCCCAACTCTTACCCCCATGGATTGCTGTCATATCAAGGGGTTATGATGTATCAGCGCAAGTCAGCCCTGAGGACACTTTCCTAAAGCTTCCCGAGCTCTTCGAAATGGTTTCCACTTTCCTCTCTTCTTCCTCCCACGACATACGAACATCAGCTTCCGAATGTCTGATATCGTTTTTAGTCAATTGCGTGCCAGATTCTGTCGTCCTTGAGCCTTCTATATATGACGAAAAGATATTTGAAAAAGTAGCCAAGTTCGCCAATACACTACTCAGCGTGAAGTATCAGGCTGCTTGGATGGAAGTCTTCACTGTTTTGACTGCTCTTTTCTCAGCTTTCAAATGGAGGTCGGCTAGTATTCTAGACGATATTGTCAAGACTGTTGGCGAACTCCGAGGTAATGACTCTTTCAATGGTAAGAAGGAGGCGGACACAGTTCTAGGCCAAGCCGTAGAAGCTATGGGACCTCGGAGTGTTCTGAAAATTTTACCGTTGAACCTTGCAAAACCCAAAGCTGGTCAGCCCGGGAGAGCTTGGTTATTACCCATACTGCGAGACCATGTACAGAATACTGAGCTAGCACATTTCAGATCTGAATTCGTACCTCTGAGCGAGACCATGTTCCAAAAAGTCATTGACAATGGCAATTCAGAGAAGACCATGGAAATTAAGATCTTCGAGACTCTTGTGCAACAGATCTGGGCTCTTCTGCCGGGGTACTGCAATCTTCCTCTCGATGTGACTACTGCCTTTGACCAGGCCTTTGCGGAGATGCTGGCAAACCTACTCTACAAGCAAACAGAATTGAGGACGAACGTCTGCAAAGCCCTGCAGTTGCTTGTGGAGTCGAACCAGGCAATTGTCTCGAGCGAGCTTGCAGAACAAGATCTACTTCTGCAATACCGGACTACCAAATCAGATGCGACGAGGAACATCAATCATCTCTCAACATTTGCCGGGAACCTCCTTGCGGTTTTGTTCAATGTTTACAGTCAGACTCTACCTCAATATCGAGGATACATACTGCAGTGCATCAACGCCTATTTAAGCATAACTCCTGAGCAGGTGAGTTTGCACCCGATATTAAGAAGGGGTGTCAGATACTCACACTCGTTTAGGAGCTACTCGAGACATTTGCCCGCGTCACAACAATGCTCGAAGCTGCTTTGGCAGAGGCCAGCTCCCAAACCCAAGCTGACAAGCAAAAACAGAACCAGGCTTCGACAGAAAAAATGCCACCTACAACCCATACCCTCATGGACTTAATCATCACTCTTTCAATCTACCTTCCACGACCCTCTTTCCCTACACTCTTTGCTCTCGCTGCTCTGATTCTTCCTCAATCTAGCGACCCACAACTCCAAAAGAAAGCGTACAAACTCCTTCCCCGCCTTGCAACTTCACCAGCAGGTGCTCTGGCTCTCCAAGACCGCAACTCAGAACTTCAATCTCTCCTCCTGAACACATCCTCCTCCGTCTCCGCTCCAGCCCGTCGTGACCGTCTTGCTGCCATCGCAGTCGTAATCGAAAATCTACCCCAAACAAGCCTCCACTTCATTCCCTCGATCCTCTCCGAAGTCGTCATCTCCGCTAAAGAAGTCAACGAGAAAGCCCGAACAGCTGCCTTCGACCTCCTCGTCCTCATGGCGAAAAAAATGTCTCTGGGAGGACAGATCGACCAGACCAAGATTCCCAATATGCCAGCTGATGCAGCAGTTGCAAGTGCTTCGCTGGAGGAATTTTTCACCATGGTCTCAGCCGGATTAGTAGGCTCAACACCACACATGATCTCCGCTTCCATTACAGCCCTGACGAGGATCCTATACGAATTCGCCACATCGCTCCCACATTCCGTAATCCAAGATCTAGTAGAAACAATGGACCTCTTCCTCACCTCCGCCAATCGCGAAATCGTCCGCTCGGTCCTCGGATTCGTAAAAGTCGCTATCATCTCCCTCCCCGAAGCAATCGTAAAGCCCAAACTCTCAACTCTAATTCCAGGCCTCATGTCCTGGTCACGAGAGCACAAAGCCCAATTCCGAGCAAAAGTAAAACACATCCTCGAGCGCGCTATCCGCCGTTTCGGCTTCGAAGCTATCGAAAAACAATGTCCTGAAGATGATAAGAAATTCATCAATAATATCCGCAAGACCAAGGAACGACGGAAGCGTCACAAGGCTGAGGGCAGCGGTGAAGGTGCGGCTGCGGAACCAGAGAGAAAGAAGAACAGATTCGAAAGCGAATACGATGAAGCGCTCTACGGCAGCGACTCTTCCTCTGCATCAGATCAAGCCTCCGACCACGACGAGCACGATCCCAGCAGCCGTCGTGGAGGCAGCACATACATAACCGAAGACGCCAACGAGCCTCTCGACCTCCTCGATCGGAAATCCCTCGCCCACATCTCGACTCGGAAACCCCAGTCTCTGAAACGACCACCGGTCCAGAAGCGAAAGAACAAAACTGATATCGACGGAAAACTCGTGTTCAATGATGGGGATCTCGGAGACGAAGATGGGGATGATGCAATGGCGCTCGATTTCGATGAACCCGGTGCGAATGGTGAGGAAGTTAGTCTTGAGGGGGGAATTAATGCGTATGTGGATGCTATCAAGGGACGGGATGCCGTGCAGCGGGGGAGGGGGGGAAGGCTGAAATTTCGGAATCAGAGGGAGGGGAAGGGTGGTGAGAATGAGGGCGAGGGGATGGATGTTGATGATGATGAGGTGGTGGTGAAGAAAGTGAATGGGAGTGGGGGCGGGAAGAA
>JAABUP010007246.1_pt1 | contig 15055 bp, 16 predicted proteins | sample 5559201 | NCBI WGS metagenome assembly JAABUP01 (sample SAMN10711887, study PRJNA513373) | rock metagenome | isolation source: Antarctica rocks | place: Antarctica | reverse complement strand
GCCCTTGGGATAGAAGACGATACGCCAGTCATAGCCCCCGACGTTGACTATGGGTGAGCGCATGACCTGCTCTTTGTTCGGCTCCTCTTTCGTTCCGTTGAACCGCTCTATCAGCCACTCTATCCTGCCGGAACTCAGAGGTTTGAGGTTCTTGTCGTCCAGCTCGAAGAAGGTCTGTTCCTCGAAGTAGGTATCCTCCGTCGCGCTGTGCTCGGTAGCTGCCCTCGATTCGATATACACCATCTCGTCTTCACATGGCTCGCTCTTATCCTCCACCATCGGCCGCCACTGGTATCTCGGATCCTGGCTTTCCTCATGCTCGCTCTCTGCATCATCGCTTGCGGAGTGGTGGGATGATCTCGATGGACTTCGGCTTCTGCTTCGACTGAGGCTCGGACGAGGGGTGTCACTTCGGCTTCGAGCTCGGTCTGTACTGCGTCGACGTTCTTGTAGGGCCTCCGGAAGGCTAGGTATGATTGGTGTTGGTGGACCCATGTCGCCTGGGGGTGTAGGAGCGAGAGGTGGGATCTGCACATTGCCGTCTAGCAGGGAGCCGTCCATAGCGGTGTAGTGATGGTCACCGAGGGGCTGGAAGCTGAAGATGTTGGTAGGCGCGATCGAAGCGAGGTCTGGTGGTGCTGCCATGTTGGCGTCAAGGGTGTCGAAAGAGTGAGTCCAATCGTGTGCGAAAGCCTGCTTGCTGGCGTCACGGCAAGATGTGCTTGCTGAAGACTTTAGGTGTTGGTGGTATTGACTTCACAAGCACAGGATCAAGGGATTCAGTATATCAGTCGGGTGGCTGGCGTCCCTATTGTCGTACTCGAGCAATGCATGTAGGCACCGTGACTGTCTGGTGAGGATAGCTCACTGACGGCTGTCACATGCGAAAGTCATCTCGCAGCCGTCGCCGGCGGTGCTCTTGCAGGCGGCCTCTTCACTTGTTTTAAGTCTCTGGTAGGACGAGAAACACTGTAACCATCCGAAGCACTAGTAGGTCGTCATCAGGCTGGATCGCCGTCGTTCAGGCAGCATCGCAAGGTACATGTAAGGTCTGTGAACTTCAACACGCTCGAAGCTGCGGCACCGAGATGCTAGGCCGGGGTTGATGATTGACGGGACTTATCTTAGCTCCCGAGCCTTGCCGCACGGGCAATATGCGGGGCAGACGTGGGATACCTTAGGCACCTGAGTCAGGTCGTCTTCAACGAGCGGCAGGAACATCACAGTCCGTACGAACGACGCTGGAGCCGCTTGTATCGTCGATCCGAGAGCCACGGTGTCATCGGTTCCTCTGCAGTAGTGACGACCGTAAATTGAAGCGGTACGTCAGACTGCCAGAGTGTGGCGCAGCCTGCAGAGGCCACGTCGAGACTGCATGTGTCTGCGGAGGCCACATGGTGCCTTGCGCAAGCGCAGCCGGTGTCTCAGCCCGAGCGGATGCATCTGACTGCCGTGGCTCACGCCTTGGCGAAAGTCGCGGCGACGATGAGCGGGAAGACGACCGTTGCCTCAGCATAGACCTGGAATCGTCAGCACCTCTGCACATGGCACCGGGACTGTGCATACCTTCACGCTCTCTCCATCCGCCTTGATCTTGCCCCAGCTGACCGCCTCATCCGGCCTCGCACCGGCATCCGAGCCATCGAACTCGTTCGCAGTGTTGATGTACACCGCGCTCTCTGCGCCGTTGCGCATGAGATTCGCATTCGCAATATGGTGCTTCACGATGCCGCCTCCCAAGATGATCATGCCGGTCCTCTTTGCCCGTACAGCTATGGTATTGATCCGTCTGATATCTTCGACGATGTCAATCCGTAGCTGTGCTGGCGAGGCCTTGAAGGTGTGGAAGTACAGCATATCCCCCAGACTGCCGTCCGTGAGCGCAGGGCAGAAGACTGGGATGTCGTTCTTGTACGCCCAGTGATATACTGATGCCTCGTCGTTGACCTCCTTGCCCAAGCGAGCGATGACTTTACTCGGAGTCCAGCTGAACTCGCTCTCGGTGCCTTTGGCGGTTTCCTGTTCCTCGAGCATGCGGTCCAGGATCGGCATGACCCAGTCCTCAAAGGCGCAGTAGTTGCTGTTCGGCACAATCAAATTGCCAATGCGGTTCATACCCTGCTTTCTCAAGCTTGCTCCATCCGCGCTGAATGAACTCAGGTACGTGGGCGCCAAGCACTTGATGAAGTCTTCCTCAACTCCGCCAGCAGTCGTCACAATCGCAGAGACGTGCTTGTGCTGTACGAGCCAGCGTAATGTCTCCCGTAAGCCGGAGGAGATGAGATTGGACGTGTAGCCCAAGAAGATGGTTGTCTGCTCGCCGGTCTCTGGGTCGCGCCAGCGCCGCATGCCGTTGATAATCTCGACCGCTTGGCCAACAGATGTGGCTTGAAAGCCCATGGTGGCCATGTTGTCGACCAGCTCCGCGATGGTGATGTCGCGGCCTTTGAAAGCATCAAAGTCCAGCCCCTTGACTGGACGAGCGCTGGACGGAACAGGGTCGGACGTCTTGAGCACGGCATCTGTTGCGCCTGAAGGGACTCTGCCGTTGGATGCTCCATTCAGGGCCATGTTGTCGGCAGATGAGACTCTCAGGTCGCGTTGTTTACATTGATCTCCTGCGGCTCTTTTAGCGCAACGAGACGTTCATCCTCGGTGCACGCACGAGAAGCATATCATGTGCTTTCGGGACTCGATGATCCAGGTGAATATTGTGCGTGTACAAAATTCGCGAAAGGTTACGAGTGCGACATCATCGTGCTTCCAGACTCCAGTCTTTACAAAGACCCCTGCAGCGGCGGAGAAAATAACGTACCTTATGCAAGAAAACGCTAGCACACGCGACATGCATGCAGTGATGAATCCCACTCCTAAGCTGTCATTTTGGTGATGGTCCCGTGCCGCTACATCTGAGGTAATAGTGAGATGATGACCAACATTGCGAGAAGGATTGCTGCGTACAAGTTCTTGACGAGGCCACGGTAATAACACAAAGCCTTCATGACAAACTCGCGTGCGGGCACAGCGCGGGTAAATCGTTCTCAAAAGGTGCCGGGAGTGGCTGTGTGGCGGTACAGGGTTCGTGCAGATGGCGGGCCGCTGTTCGAGATGATGAAAAGCGAAGACATGATTGGGCGCCCGTTGTCGATGGAAGCCCTGGTCGACGGTGGCATGCGGCATTTCTTAGCGCAGGATGGGGTGGGTCTCCCACGGGCGTGGAACGGTGGAACGCATGCTCATCATCAGGTGCTCTTCGTCAACTGTCAATCACGATGACATGACGGTCATGACCTATCTCTTCGCGGCGTCAATTTGCCAATGAACACTCCGAGCCATCATTGAGACGACACCGAGAACGGCGAGCTAGCTCTCACAGTCAGCAGCCCGCCCTACAGTCCCGGCCCGGATCTTGAGCCTTCCAGCCCAAGGCGCCAGCAAGATCTTGTCGCAGGAATCGTGGAGGAGCGACATCGCAGAGTGTCCTTGGCCGCGCCATCATCGGCATCATCATCAGCATCAGCAGACGGCGCTGCTTCTGCACTTCACTGCTCATCTCTACGCCGCAGCGACTGCCCGTCCGTTCGGTTGCCCGCTCGCCGCTATCCCCTTTCATCATCACCATTGCCTCTCTCTCCAGCGCTCCACACGGACCAGAATTAGGATAGCCGAAAAGCACAGACGGAAGCGCCTAGATCTATGCACACGGCCGCTCCCGTCGCCCCACACTCTAGCGTGCACCGAGCACTCGCGACTTCGAAACGAAACGGGCATCTGTTCACCTCACTTTAAACATAGGCGGAACTCGAATAGCGTCCGGGATCTGTTGCACGACGCGTTCGGTCATTGTCCTTGGCACGCTGGAAAGCCGTCCAACTAAGCCCAGTGCTCGCTTGCTCGGAGGCGGAGCTGGAGCGCGCCTCCGGCATATGGAAGCCAGCGCTGACGCATCCGGCTATGTCACGATATCCCCTCCTGAGTATCGTGGATTCAGAGAACGATCCCGTTCCCCGCCGCGCTTCTCAGACAGAAGAGGCTCGACCACTGCCTTGTTCCCGTCAAGGCCAGAGCCTCCGCGTGGACCTCGCCAATTTGACAATCCTCCTCTGCGACCATCAATATCCGGCGCTCCGGGATCGGGACCTGGTCAGCGTCCCAGCTTCTCATCACTGAGAGATGCACCACCACTAGGTACCATAGGAAGCAACGAGCGTGACCGACCGCCGTTCCGAGCACGTGACTTTGACCGTCCGCCAAGGGTGCCGTCTCCTCGGGACCGATCGCCACCTCGCGCCTTCAAGGACCCAAGGGAATACCCACCGCGCGAGCTAGACATAGCTCGTGCGCAACGTGCATCTCGCGATGGGCCACCTTCTGCCGGGTCTACCTATTCCGATATTCCACTCTTCGCCGCTGGTCCTGGACGCGGCGGATTTGCACGAGGTCGTGGCAGGGGCGAGCTTGACTCTCGTGGAGGTCGTGGAGGACGTGGCGGAAGACGTGAATTCGAGGATCGTGACCGTGATCTTTTCCGGAGGGAGAAGTCACCGCCACCTCCGCGATGGAGCCGTGACCTTTCACGAGATGGACGCGAGCCCGAACGCCGAGATGATAGACGGGTCATCCGGCGCGAAGAGGAACGACGTCCCGAATGGTACGATCGTGAGCGCGATGTAGATCGCTCACGAGGGGACCAAATGGCGCCCCGACTAGAAACACGGCGCTCCGATGAGTCTATTGCCAGTACTCCAGCGCCCCCGCAAGCCTCACAGACACTGCAGATCGACCCCGGACGACTTGCATTACTCGAGCAAGCCGGTGCAGATCTCTCCGTGAGGAGGCCTTCCGTTCCACAGAACGTTCAGCCAGTCCGTGAGCCACGACGTGAGCTGCCGGAAACTCCATCCTATCTCAACGGCCGAGCTGAAACTACGGCCAACCGGTATGCTCAGCGCGGTTCATCGCCGCCCACACAAGCTCCGCCTGTTGTGCCGGCTTTCACCCTATCATTCGCGCCGTCAGCTCCAACACCATCGACTATAACCGCACCATCGCCAAGTACTAACGCGAAGCCAACGGAAGGCAAGCACTTGCCCGCGCCTGCTGAAGGCAGCCACCATGAGCCGCCGCCCGAGGTATCCTACAGCAGCAGTACGAACTTGTCTTCATTTGTTACGCGTGAAGATCAAGGCCGACCGGCAGTGGCACACACACAGCTCAAGGATCCCCCGCAGGATGCTCCGAAAGCTCCCCGTTTACTTGAGGATGATCTGTATGCCGGGATGGCGGGTAGGCTTCATGGTGTGAGATCGTTGGAGAACGTACAAGCGAGTGGCCCATCTCTCGCCGTGCCACGCATTGAGCAGCCGGGTCCATTCATGAAACCATCGCCCTCCGGACCAAGAGCGGTCTCACCAGCAGCGTCCACATCATCTCTTCCAGCGATTGTGCAGCCCCCGATGCAGACTGCCCAACCATCCCGCTTTAGCGAGCTTGCTGCACCTACCGGCCCTCGAGCTACCCGTATGTCTCCAGCTTTGGCGTCGGTCTCACCTCGACCACCATTTGCTTCACCAAGGTCCGACGTAGGTGCCTTCCAAGGTTTTGCGGGCCTTGTACGCGGGCAGACACCACCGCCCACTGCGCCTTCTGGACCGCGTAACCAATCTTTCAGTGTATCTCCGAAGGCTACAGGATCGACTGTACCGACCGCACCTAGAGGCAGCAGAGCTCCGCGCGTTGCTAACCAAATGATTGGCGGAGCAAGACGAGTCGCTGATCGACCCGGGCCGCAGTTCGGTGCACAATCCTCGCGGGTACCACCTACCGCTCCAAAAAGCCTGCAATGGAACCAGTGGAGGCGTCCGGGGCCAGCACAGTTTGGCGACAAAACCATACCTGCGAAACGAGACTTCTTTGGAGAGCCACGAGAACGGCCACCTGGAGCTGGCCCAAACGATCAAGGTTACATGGAAGCTGTCAAACATGAGGACGTCAATCTCCGAACGGGAAGTCCACCTAGCGAACCCTCCGCACGACGACTTCCACCCAACGACAAGATGGATTTCGACCAAGGACCAGTACCGCAAATTCTGCAGCCGCCCACGAATGACCACTCTGCAAGACAGTCCTTCTTTGGCAAACCCGAGGAGCCTGCGGACGAGGACGTCAGTATGTCCGAGGCCGCAGATGAGATAATCTCTAGCAGCGATGACGACGACCATGACCCTCAACAGATCATAGCACTTGCTAAGGCGAAGTTCGAACGGCATAAACGGGCACTTGAAGCACAGATGATCGACATCAGTGACCATCAGTATCGAGCGACTACGCCTCGGGAGTCCATTGCGCGGCTGTCAAGGCTGTCCGAGAAGGATCTACGGCGTGCTCAGGAGCACCATGAGATGGACATTGATGACTCGCCTCCGACCGCGGAGGCTCACCTTATGCCGCCTGGCACACATTCCTCGGGAACGAACGACGGTCTGGAAGTCCATACACCCAAGGGAGCGGAAGACGCAGCCGTCGAAGTTCAAAGCAACGGTGAGAGCTCGGACAATGTTCGGCAGATGCGGCGGCCCAGTCCTGAAGTGATCTCCCTACCATATCTAGCCAAGGAGCCGCACGACTTCCAAGACGCCGAAGCGTTACGTGATACGATTCATCGTCAAGAGGAAAGCAAGGCTACTGTTGTCGCAGCGCTTGATCGTAAGGCTGACCACGACTTCGCCAACGAGGACGAGGCAGAAGCCAACTTCGACGCGGTATTCATCCAATGGCGGCAGCAGTGCGAGGAGTTTGACCGGCTCCGAGAAGAACAGGAACGCTCAGAACGGCACATGTCGCTCGAGCCTGGGCCTGAGATGTTGCCTCCGGTCGCGCCATCTATCAACCCCATAGTAGAAGGAAGGCGGCTCCACAAAAATAGTAGCGAGTATGAGATCGAGCAGGTCATCAAACAGTCCGAAGCGACTGCGCGCGTGGAGCAAGAGAGGAATGAGCGGGAGTCGAGAAAGCTGCAGGCTGATATGGAGAAAGAAGCAAAAGCGGCGGATCAGCAAAACGAGGAAAGCTTCAAGCGCAACATGTTCGTGGATGTCAATCGGTTGCGTGATCCCGATACTCTCACACTCGTCTATTCATACGAGCCCCAACCGGACACGTTCACCGTGGATGAGCAGCAGGTGTTCACTGCAGCCTTCAAGGAAACTCCGAAGAAGTGGGGCGAGATCTCGTCGCTGTTACCCGGGCGGACGTACAGAGACTGCATCCATCATTACTATACCAACAAGTGGGATGGACGCTTCCGAGACAATCGCACGAAGAAGCTCAAGGCAGGAGGACGTCGTGGCCGAGGCGGTAAGACAACACGTGGGCGAGGTGGTGGTGCGATGGCAGACATGGCAGGTGTTGAAGAGATTGTGCCTCCGCAGAGTATGTCGGAGAGTGGACGACCAAGACGTGCGGCCGCACCGACCACGTTTGGAGAGAAGGAGGTTGAGAGCAAAGCGGCTCTTATCGGTCCTTCTCCTGCGAAGAAATTAGGGCCGACCGCAAAGCTAGATGCCAACGGCGAGGCAGTGGTGGAGAAGCCCGTCAAACGCCGCAAAGTCGCGGGCGAAAAGCCGGGTCGCAAAGCCAAGGCTCAACAACAACCATACGCCGCACTCGCTGCCGCTCCGATTGCCTCGCCAAATAGACAATTCTTGCAGGCTATACCGACGAAAGAAGACCACGCCAGAGCACAGAATTTCGAGGAAGCAGCGCTGCTGGCAAGCCTGCAATTGGGTCATAGTAATCTCCTGCCACCAATGGAGAGTCAGACAGTATATCATCACGAGGAATTCGCACCGTCACTCGTATCGCCCGAGGAGTTAGCTCGCATGAAGGCTGCAGGACAGCCTCCAGGCTCACGCTCCGGGGCCTCTAGCTATTGGTCTGTGCCTGAACAACAGGACTTCGTCAAGTACATTGCTCATTTCGGCACGGACTTCGCAGCTATAGCGAACCATATGGGTACCAAGACCCAGACAATGATTAAGAATCATTATCAGCGTCAGGTTGGCAGCGGAAACCAGCCGGAGCTGGAGAATGCGGCTAGAGAGGCAGACAAGCGTCGTGAGACCGGCGATGATGTCGGTCCACCGCCGACTCCGACGCCCATTGTCAAACGCAAGTACGATCAGCCCCAGCCTACTGCACCGCGCGCTCTAGCTCCACTCACAGACGCAATGGAGCTGGACGAGCCTGTGGTCCCTCCACGTCAAGCCCAGCCGAATCACGTGTCGCCGCCTCAGTATCAGGCACAGCCTCGCTTTACGTCTTCCGCGCAGACTACACCGGTTCCCGCACAACGCGTCGTTCCTCCTCCGGTGGCCAACACTGCCTCGCCTGCTCTACCGAAGACGCAAGCTCCAGTGCCGCCACGGCCTGTGCCCCATCCTTTCGGTGCGGGTCTCGCCTTCACGACTGAGCCCCGACCGGAGTCTAGGCCCAGTCTTCCGAGTTCAACCATCTTCCGGCACACCCAAGGCAACTTACCCCCTAGAAGCCAGCCGCAACAGCAGCCTGGACAGCATCATGAGATCATGGAAAGACTACTCGAGGAGAGGAACCGTGCACTCCGCATGCAACAGGAGCAGAGCCAGCAGGAGCAGCTTGATCAGCTTCACCGTCAGCCGCCTTTCAATCGCGGATCGGCCCAGGGCTCTCCGGCTGACCAGCTCTTACGCGATCCGGTGGTCGAACGAAAGCCGCTCTTCGAAGAACAACGAGCTCCCACGCCACCTCGACCCGTGTTCTCGCAGACTCCATTCTCTCGGCCGATTCTCGGGTCGTCCACATTGGGTCCGTTCCGCTCGACACCTTTCTCGCTGATGGGTCGGATACCTGCGAACTCATCGCCGCCTAAGAAAGAGGAAGCAAGACCAATGCCGCTTCCCATCGCACCGCCGATCCAGACGGCACGGACTACGATGCAAGCACCCCCGCCCGACCCGCCGAAACGCTCCAACCTGTTGTCTATCCTGAATGACGAACCAGATGAGCCGAAGCACTCAAAGAGAGATAGTTTACCCGGTTTTGCTCAACGCGTGGTTTCGCCTGCACCACCCACCGTATCTAGTGCTCCGACTCCGGCACCCGGGCAAAACATGCATCCACTGAGACGCGAGACTTTCGGTCAGCCTTCGTTGCCACAATCGCAATTCCACCGCCCGTCATTCTCCCAATCGGGGCCCATGTCCGGCGCGGCACCGCCAACTGTCAAGCAAGAGCACGCGAGTGGAATGCTCTCTACACAAGTGCCGAAGCCGGACTGGGCTGCTCGCGTGCTCCAGCCATCCCAGTCTAGCCAGCGTGGTCAACCGAGTCCACCTCCACCGCTTGAGCGTGACGTGCGGCCCTACTTCTCTCACCGTGCATCAGCACTTGGCGGGCTCAACCAGCCGGGCAGAGCAAACCCGTCTCCACCACCACACAGCGTGCTCGGCCACTCGCGGAACTCATCGCTTACGATGCAAGCCAATCAGCCATTGCGCGAGCAAAGATCCGTCGTACCCACTCAACAAGCCCAGCATATCGGCCATGGAGCCGCGCTTCACCCGAACCCGTACGCGCAACAGCCCGCTGGTTCACCATTGCCGCAACCGCCGCAGCCAGAAGCACGCAACCACGCGCATCACTCACACAATAGCTCACTGACCGGTGGGTTCCCGCCGTTTCACCAGCGCGCACCTACTCGTGATGAGGCCATTCGACAAGAGCACCAGCAGCAGCACGCTTTCGCCGCTCTACGCGAACGGGACGAGATGGAAAGACAGCGAAGAGACCACCACGAATTCGAGTTCCGGCAACGTGGGGCGTTCTTCGTACAGCAGCGACAGCAACAACAACAACAACAACAACACCAAGAGGAGGACCGCGAGCACCAACAACGCCAGCAGCCGCTCTTCGCCCGCGTTCCACCCCCACCGCAGCCACCGCAGCCTCTACAGCCGCCAACTTTCACCGGGCAAGCCTTCGCGCCGGATCTTCCACCGGCTAGTCTGAGAGAGCAGTCGAAGCGGGAGATGGAGGCCGCGATGCGGCAGCAGGAGATGTCGACGGAGGAGAGGATGCAGGAGGATGCTTTGATGCGGGAGCATCACGAGCGAAGGCATTTCGAGGAGCAGTCGAGGAGACGGCAGCAGCTGCATGAGGAGGCTTTTCGGCGGCAGACGCCTTTGGGAGGGGGTTTTGGGCATCCGCCGCCGCCGAGACGGTGAGGGGAAGTGGGGATGGGGATATGTAAGCCTGGATACTGCGCATTGTATTTGCTTGAGCTTTGTCTCAGAGCCGTTCTTGATATGAGCTTTCTTCTTCTAGTCTCTTGGACTTCACGTCTACATGTAGGTGTGCTTGATGCGTGTGAAAGGGCACACTGCGATTTTGTGAAGGCTGATTGACAACGGCTGGATTTTCTGACTGGCAGACTCTCATCGCTATACCGCATCCGAAGCGGGCTCGTAAAGCAAGAGGCTGACGATGAACAGTCTAACGAGCTCCGGAGACTGCGCCGACTCAGTATAAATTGAGAGTATCCATTGGGACGTGTCCGGACCGAAGCAATAATAGCCAGATCGTCAAGGTCACTTGGTAAGTGAGCCCGGATAATATTGATGCCGCCTTCAGTGAAGTCTCTGACAGCCGGTAACATGCCCGTGCACTGAAGTGAAGCCGTTCAACGTGAGCCCGATCAAGCTCACTCATGTTCAAAGTGACTTTCCCTCTTCCATTGGGTTCTTCCTTTACCGACCCCTTTCTCCAGCAGCTGTCTTTCTACCAGCTATCACTTCGACATCGACGCTGACAGTCGGCAGCAAGACATTCATATTCACATTCACACCCCATCAATCTTACCCGAGCAACAAGCAGCCCACGACTCTCGCCAAGATGCCTATGATCTGGAATGCCGAAGCACACGCCAAGGTCAGCATTCTTACCCACCTCACCGTATCTTCCACATCTAACGACCAGTCATTCTAGCTTCTAGCAGCCTTGATGCAAGAATGCGACGTCAAGCCCAACCAAGAGAACTACGCCGCCCTCGCCAAACTCATGGGTACACTCTCCATCCCCAGAAAAGCAAGCCCAACACTAACAAGCCATGCCAGGTCCAGATTGCACCCCCAAAGCTATCAGACACCAAGTCAGCAAATTCCGCAACACCGCCCTCGCCAAAGACGACAGCGCCGACGATACCAACGGCAAGGCCAAGCCAGCCAAAACTGCTACGGCGAAGGCTCCCAAGTCAATGGTGCCGAAGAAGCGCAGCAAGAAAGCCGCTCGCACGCCTTCTCCACAGGCCGCCGGCGACGGGGATGATGGTGATGAAGACGGGGCGGGACCACCCACGCCGCCACCGACGAGTTCGCGGCCTAAGCGCGAGGGCGCAAAGAGGGATTCTGCGATGCTGGCTGGTGGAGATGAGGAGGGAGATGGGGATGGAGAGGGTGAGGGAGAGGGAGGAGAGGAGGGTGTTGGTGAAGACGGGATGGGCAAGAGGCTTAAGATTGAGGTTGGGGAGGATATTGGGGAGGGGTTGAGGCAGTCGACGCAGTTTGAGGATGCTATGGCTGATGGGGAGAATGATGAGGATGCTTTTACTTGAGGGGCGGGGACGCGGAGAGCTTGCTGCTATGGGCCTGGGAACGGAGCGAGTGAGGTTGCGGAGGGGGGTGAGGGCGTGCAGCCTAGCTAGCGAGCGAGGTTTGAGATGCCTGAGGCAATCCATTGATGTGGAGCCGGCGTCGCCAATGGTCTGGAACGAGACTGCTCGTTGGCCGTGTTTCATAGAGCTTTAGCAGAGTCTCTGGGGTGATCAAGCCATTGAAAATGTGACTGGCCAGTCCAAATCGACTGGAAAGTTCCTGGGAAATCTTTTGCCGACTCCTGTAGACACACGTCTCGATCGATGTATCGCCATGGTAATCTACAATACACCAGTCCAATTCTCTCTTCGGATCCACTCTTCCACCTTCGTCAACTTCTCCATCTCCACGCCCACATCCCTCGGATGCTTCACCTCCGGATCACCACCGTCCCATCCCCACGTCGAAACATAAGCAATGCTTTCGCTCACCTCGCGAATCAAGAAGTCTGGAAGTCCAGCGGCCTTGGCGTCTTCCATGCCCTTCACCTCCGTGCGAACCTTGACGCCCAGGACTTTACCCCAGATGGCAGCGTACTCTTCGTTGCTGATCAATTCGCAGTACCCCAGCAACGTAATGTTGGCCTCTTTGGCCTCGACGAGTGCTTTGACCAGGTAGCCAGTGTCATTTGGCGGGTCGACGTAAGGCGTTGGATGCTTCCCGCCAGATCTCATGAGCACGAATGTGCCGTCCTCTTGTTTCTTGGGAGCCATGCCGGGCATGCTCTTCCAGTTTGAGAGGTAGTAGCCCATCTGCAAGTAGCTTGATTTCTGCGCGAGATCCGGGAAGTGGTCCTTGAGGTACTGCGTGTACTTGGCTTTGCCGTCGAAGTGCAGGTTCGAAGTGATCTTGCCGCCGGACCACCTTTCGCTATCGCTCAGCGTGGACACGACGAGTCGCTCGAGAGTGGAAAGATGCTTAGCTGCGGCGTGAATCATGTTCTTGCCTTGCTGGATCTCAAGGTCCATGGCGACCTGATTCGGCTCGCGGCCTTGCTCTGCGGCCTTCTGGTGAGTGGGAGGGAGCTGAATGAATTGCCAGAAGTCCGTGACGGCAAAGACTACGTTCGCGCCCTCGAAGGCTCTGTCCAGAGACGCCGGGTCGTCGAGATCGCCGGCCACGAGCTCCACGCCGGCCTCACGTAGCGGCGTACAGGAGACTTTTTCCGGGTCGCGGGTGATGCCACGAACGCGCCAGCCTGCGAGAGAAGCGTAGAGGCGGGCGACGGAGCCACCTTGCAGGCCTGTGGCGCCTAGGACTACGATGAGCTTGTCTGGCATGGTAAAAGGAGCAAGCTAGGATGCTGGGATAAGAAGGGGACGCGGGTGTCGATGAAGGACGTGGGGAGTGGACAGAGTATTGAAAGTCGGCACCTTGTGCTCGTTACTTGGACAGAGGAAGGGCGCCGGTATATACTGCTTGGTCGGGGCCGGACGCATATCGCATACCGTTCCGCTTATACCGCTATCCCTCACAGGTACGACACTTCTTGGGACTATTTTTGGGTAAGCCTTGAGGCTTTGTGCCATGCATAAAGCTAGAGGGCTGATTAATGAGATGTTGTAATATAACGATTGTATGGCGCGGTATGGATAGATGCTGCTCCGCGGCTGCTCCGCCTCGCATTCGCACTCAGAATCGCCGTCGGCGTAGACTGTTTGCCCGATGTATCAGGCGGTAGATGCAAGAAGCAAGGAGACGGGAGGAGAGAGTGCATACAGTGATGAAGGGGGTGAGGTCTGGAAACCGTGCAGCGTTCCTGCCTGAGGCTGCACATGAACGGATTCCTTCCGCCCCACTAAACATTGCGTCCCCACTGCTGGATCTTCGAAGACATGCATGAGAGTTGGTAGAAAGCCACGCAAGCACCCACTTGACGTTGCCTACCACACCTTGGGAGCCTAGAAAGTGAGTGGAGAGAGGAAAGGGGCCGGAAGGCGAGTTTGTAGGCCCCGCTGACACCTTATCGCACCGCAGAAACAACTGAGCTGCATTGACAACATCCATACACAACCAATCGCTCGCTCGTCTCACCCACTGCCATCACCATGGCCCAATCCGGCGTTTCCGTAGCACCCGAATGCATTCAAGCCTTCAACGAGCTCAAACTGGGCAAGAGCATCAAATGGATCATCTACAAGATCTCCGACGACTACAAAGAGATTGTTGTTGAGGAGACGTCCACAGTGGCCGATTACAGCAAGTTTCGGGAGAAGCTGCTGAGCGCGAAGAGCAAGAACAAGCGAGGTGAAGAGGGCATGGGTGGAAGGTACGCCGTGTACGACTATGAGTACGATGCGCCGGGTGGTGAGGGCAAGCGGAGCAAGATCACCTTCATCAGCTGGGTGCCGGACGATGCGCCGCAATACGTACGTCTTGCGCGGTCCAATAACGAGGAGCGGTCACATACTAATCGACGGACAGCCGCGCATGATGTACTCCACCTCAAAAGACGCACTTAAGCGCGCGCTCAACGGCCTGGCCGCTGATATCCAGGCCAACGACCCGGACGATATCGAGCAAGACAGCGTGATGCAGCGGGTCTCCAAGGGACGCTAGGAGCATCATGATCACGACCACAACCTGGAGCACGCAATACACAACCGCCACTTCCTTGGAGAGGGAGCGCGTGACGGCAAGCATCACGTGACCTGAGCGACGGACGGCAGTACTGAGGCATAAGCAGCGAGTGGAGGTCTCACGGGTAGAATGGCATTGAAGACTTACGATGATGTCTTGCAGTATCTTTTGCGGTCCCGGGAATGCATGAACCTTAGAGCAGAGGCTGTCCAGGACCTTAGCAAAAGCCAAAGCCATCTTGAAACAATCCATCACAAAGGCCAATCGCCATGCTTCTAACAGTGATATTCAGCAGTGTGGTGTCACATGCAAAACCACAGCTACTAACGAATTCCACTAGCTCCATGCACGAGGGAAAGGCGTCGCCACCAAATCTGGCTATATGCCAAAACATCGCCTCGCTTCTTCCCTATCACTCACCGCTGACCATGATCTATACCCGATCACATGCTCCTAGTGTCGAAGAGGACAAGGTAGTCGACTGCCCGTATAGGACTTCATGACTGATCAATGTCGTAGTTGAGTAATAAGTCTTGGAGGTAAGTTCGCACGCATCTCTTCCATTTCAGCTGGAAAATATGAGCACTTCATCTCTCTCTTTCCACCAGGAGAATTCCAGCACTTTTCTCAGCTATCGGAGCACCAGCGCCATAGCACGTCTTGGAGACAGAAGCCAGTCGCGCACAATCTCAGCATCTCAGCACCGTAACACAGGATATTGCCGCCATCCAACAAAGCGTAACTCGAATTACAAGCCTTGGAGGAGAGGATCATCTGTACGCATCTCC
>JAABUP010007244.1_pt1 | contig 15059 bp, 17 predicted proteins | sample 5559201 | NCBI WGS metagenome assembly JAABUP01 (sample SAMN10711887, study PRJNA513373) | rock metagenome | isolation source: Antarctica rocks | place: Antarctica | reverse complement strand
CTCACTCACTCACTCACTCACTCACTCACTCACTCACTCACTCACTCACTCACTCACTCACTCACTCACTCACTCACTCACTCACTCACTCACTCACTAGATTTTCAAGGTCGTTGGGGCCAACCATGACCATTGGACCAGTAGACTGAAAGTGTCAGACAAAGATACCCAAATGTTCTAAAGCACTTATGAAAATGTATAAAGCTGACTGTAACCTGCAAGTTGAAGGTAGCTTCTTCTCCTTCTGACATTGACATTGACTGACCAGACAGAAATTGGATCCCGGGGACTGCTGCTGGAACTCCTCTCAGCATAGTCTGTGTGGTGCAGTGAGCAACCTCTTTGGGAGTTGCTGATGGTACAATCACCTGGACATCAACGAGCTGCTCTTGGTTTTTTTAAAAATGGAATGTCTCAAAGCGCTTGTGACAGGGGGTCTCAAAACAGGTAGGATGCCCACATTGCGAGTGAGTTTTGGTGAGGGCGTTGCTGCACGCAGTTTCGTGTGGGCAGCCCACTTGACACAAATTGTTTGTGTGGGTACACAATTTTCGTTTTATTGAAGCACGAATGCAGCAGTCTACAGTGTTACATACGGAAATTTTACGGCAAACGTGAAACACGGAAAGGCTTACTTGGCCAGGCCTACAGCTTAGGTCCCTCTGGTATTTCCAGCTCTCGCGCAGGTGGCTGTCCGTCAAATTATATGTGAGCATCGAAGGACGCTGTCGCGGGGTCTGTAGCACCTGTCGGCATGGAGGAGGACAGTCAACCCGAGGTTGTGCTGTCTGCTGTGGAAGACCTAAGCGAGCGAGAGAGCTTACTGTTTGACGTGAGCAACAGCCAGGCTTATAAGGCAGGTACACCATACACTAAAGTGTTAGGTTCCCTTACTGGCCTTGCGCACTTGGTCGAACCCAGTGCGACACCTGTGCCACGTACAACACAAATCAGCAGACTGCATCGTGACTTGGCCACAGGCTGTGCAAGAAGCTCTTCAGGCAGGAGACATCAACCCTGCTCAGGCAGCTGCTGCCAGAGAGCGCTATGCAGCCATCCATCGTCATTTTGTGCAAGCGATGGCCAAGGAAAAGAAGCTGCTTGATGAAGCAAAGCTGCTGAATGAGGAGCTGCTGGTAGGATCACAATGTATTCTGCCATACCTTCAGTCAAACACAGCATTGCAATGACAAGCCTTGGCGCTGTTTGCTCAGCCATGCAAGGTTTCCTGTTTGAGGTCTCTGCTTTGCTCAAGGAAATTACCTAAAATGGCAGCTCTTCAAGTTTGCAGCCATAGAAGTTTATAGAGTTGCCATGGTGTGTCATATCACAAGCCATCACTGCAGACAGCAAGTACCTGCTAACTTGTTGGCCTTAGAAGTGACCCATTAGACATAATGTCATAATGTGATCTGCAAAATGTCACATGCTCAGGAAGACAATACAGCACCCGGATGCATGAAAGAATATATTTGGGTGTCCTTTCTCCCTTTCAAAAGTGCTGCAAGCAGATTTTACAGCAGTTCGATGAGCGGCAAACATGCTCAATACGCATAAAGTGAACAAGAGATTGCACAATGTCAACCTGCTTTTACACATCCCAGGAACAAGAACAGCCATCCTCACGGGATGCAGATGCAACCCAAGCCTCGTATCTTGAGTCAGTGCCTCGACTCAGAGAGGATGTCGAGGAGGCTCAGGCAGAAGCAAATCGCGCTCAGGAACAGGAGCAAATGAAGCAGATTGAGGTGACAGAGCTGCAGCGGCAGAGGAACGAACTGCGCCAGCGCTTGCATGAAGCAGAAGAGGCACACAGAGCAGTAAGCACTTGGCACCTTGCACGCTTGCATCAAAGGCATACAACAGCAGAGACACACCAAGCAGTGATCACTGCTGGCGCATGCATATGTAAGTTGATATAAATATTATATATATATATATAACACGGCAGTCGTTGAAGTGATGCGACGTCACACAGTTGCAGCGGCAGTGGGAGAATTTGCAGCAGCAGTTGCATGCAGCAACAGTTGAGGCACATCAAACAGTCAGTACACTGGTGCTGTCCTCTCCTCATTAGTCACGTTTGGGGTCCAGTCCTGCATCCTGTTATACTGCTTATGCTGCTGCCTCGGCTGGAGGACTGTCATTTGCACCAAGGCAAGCACTGCTTGTGCCTCAGGTCAGCCCTGATCAGGCCTTGCCAAACCCAATGCTGCAGTAGCAGCCCCAGCAAGTGCTTGTACACCTGGTTGCCGCATGGAGAGTGCCACTGCCAACATGTGACCCAAGCAAGCAAAACAATCTGATGTGGATTGGACGGAAAGATGATCTTTTAGTTTGAGCAGTACTAGTGACTTGTGTTGCTAGCCCTGTTCTTCATGACATTGTCACTACTGCAACTTCTTTGGCGCTCTGTTGTCAAGTGCTTTTGAAAGTTTATTGCCTGGTGTGTGTTGCGTCTCCCAGTCATTATCTGTTGGACTCCCAAAAGATGAATTCCAAAGACAGTCAACATACACTGATTGGTTGGTTGATTGTTGCACTGCAGGTGCTGCTGCCACAGCTGGAGGCCTTGAATGCGGACATCACTGTGCTGTCAGCCGACACAGATGCAGAAAGACGCAAACAAGCAGCGTCCTCTAGGGAGGTGGCTGACCTCAAAGACAAGCTGCAGCAGGTAGCTTGGTCACTTTTTGCCTGGTTGCCCTTGTAGTTGATATGCGCTTCTCCTCCTTGCATTCCTTTTGCCGTGACCTCAAAACATCTCTGTTGACTTATTCATCGGCATCTTTTCATTTTAGGGTCAGTTCATATGTGTTGAAAACCCGGGTCCCCTCTTTTCTTGGCTAGCTAAGGTGACACTTCTCAGCAAGGCAGACTGCATGCATGTGCCAGTGCAGCCTATTCCGGATTGATAGTACTTCTGACAATAACGGTAGTACCACTCATAGTCGTTGTGATGGATCTCACACACCAAGTACAGACTTGCTGTAGCTGACCCACAGCTTGCCTGACACCAACTTCATCTACAGCGTACATTTCATCAAGTCTGCTGCATTCCACAAGTAAGGAAATGCAAGACAGCTACTGTTTTGTATAAGACTAGACAGGTGGACAGGCAGTCTGTGTATGCAAACCCAGGTTGGCTGTGCTGCTCAGCCATGCACGTGAGATAAGCTGCTTGACATCCTAGGTCTAAGCTGGGCACAGCAGGACCCAGAAGGCAGACCAATGGGCGTCTTGGAGTGTCTGCCTGCAAAAGGCAGCCTTTTGTGTACACAGGGTTCTAGGCTGACTAACTAGGCAGTGCACACAAGCTTCGCGTACCTCATTGATGATTGAATGATCAAGCGAGCAAGCAAACGAAAGAACGAGCAATGTGCTGAGTGAATTATTGTATGTAGTGAATGATATGAGCTGAGTGATTGAGAGAGTGAATGAATGATTGAATGAATGAGGGGATGAACATATGAATGAATGACACAACGAACATACAAACGAGCGAATGAAGGAATGAATGAATGAAGAAATGCATGCATGAAAGAAGCAAGCAAGGAATGATTAGGTGAATCGATTGCATGAGTCTCACACTGGGTGTCATTGCTGTAGGTTCAGGCTGCCACGCACAGCTTGGCAGAGGAGTGTGCGTCTGAAGCTGTAAATCTGGAGAAGGCTGCAGTGGGACCAGACAAGACCAGAAGGGCGGCTGATCTGCTGGTGAATGCTGTGAAGGGATTGCAGCTCCAGATGGAGCAGGCTGCAAACAAGCTGCAGCAGCAGGAGGCCAGATTGTGAGTCTCTCCTCTACTTCTTGTGTAGACGCAGCCTGCCTTTGGGTAGACACATCTCGCCATGAGTGGACACAGCCTGCTTTTGCATCGTTGTCCAGCTGTGAAGGGACTGCAGCTCCAGATGGAGAGGCTGCAAACAAGCTGCAGCAGACTGTGAGTCTCTCCTCCACAGTTCAAGTAGATAAATCTCGCCTTTGCAGTGTTGTCAAGCTACTGGCCAATTGGCCTCTTGGCAAGGCACTTATCAATTGTGTAAAGGGACTGCAGCTCCAGCTGGGAAAAGACAAACTGCAACAGGAGCTCTCCAGATTGTGAGCGTCTTGTCTACTGCTTGGGTAGACATGTCATGGTATAGTCTGCTATGGAAGTCAAGTGCTTCCACATGCGCACAGCAGCGTCTGACTGGAAGCAGCAGGGGTCTAGATTGCGCGCTTCTAGTACACTGCCTGGGTAGACAAGTGCAACTTGCTGTGGCATTCAAGTGCTTCCATATGGACCACTGTACAAAACAGCATCTGACTCAGCAGTCAGGAGGTCGAATTATGAACGCGTCGTCCACTGCACAGGTAGACATGGCTTCCTACAGTCTGCTGTGGGATCCAAGTGCAATCACATGGACCACTGCGCACAACAGCATCTGACTGCAAGCAGCAGTGCTCAGAAGTGGTGCAGTTGCAGTTGCAGACTGTACAGATTGCAGTCAAGCCGCAGCAGCACAAATGCCTGAGACGCCAAGCTAGTGCAAAGAGCTTTTGATCATGCATGTGGTGCTCTCAAGCTCGCAGTGTACAGTACTGTAACATTTCAGTTGTGCCAGTCATGATCTGCCGCCTGGCCTGACCTTGTGAGTGACCACAGCGACAGCACGGCCTTGCTGTAACAGTGTCAGAGATCAAGTTGAAGCAGCAGCTCACTGCTGCATCATTCAGACGCACATGGTCTGACAATGGAGTATCCCAGTCATTGTTTCTTATGTCCCCTGTTGAGTGTCAAAGAGAGGAGGTGTCCAATGCTTCACACTGATTGATTGGCTTTGACTCCCACTCAGGCCAGCTCCAGTTGCCCAGCCTCTTACCACAGTCATTCTGACAATGTACAGAGGGTTCTTCCCCATCACGCTATGGTGGTACTATGCAGGCAGGGATTTGAGGCCAAGGCACAGGCGCTAGAGGCCAGTCACATCCAAGCTTCAGGGGCGGTTGATCGCAGCAAAATCAGCATAGAGGCAAAGCAGCGGGCTGAGGATGACATCAGGCGCGATGTTGAGATTGCCAAATTAGGCGCTGAGAATGCCTTAGTGGAACGGGTGAGAGCTTGTTTATTATCCAATTGTTGCCATGCAATACGTACTTGCAAATTGCGACATTCAACGGCTCCTGGTTTGCTCCTGGCTCACAGCACTGCGCCACTTCACTGCCGCAGCATACTTTGCTCGGGCATCACTGCATTTGCCAAAAGTTCATAGCTTTTGTGGCCAACATGCTTCTGCCAAGCTTGCATGATACGAGCTGGTGCTGGCTGCCACAAACTCACATGTCCAGTGTGCATGTAAGAATTTAGGATAACACATTTCAATCAGCATGAGATTGCTGTTTGACGCTTGGATTCAGGGAATGTTGTCAGCGTTTGTCATCTGCCTCACTAATTGAATTACTCTATACCTGGAGTGCAGGCTACGATTGACATGGAGATGGAGGGAAAGGTGATGGAGCTGAAGAAGGAGAAGGAGTTGCTAGGCAGGCGCCACATGGACCGAGACAATGCGCTACGCAAGGTCAGAAACATCAAGTCCTTCTTTTCCCTCCTGCGTGTGATGAATGTTCGAAACTACCAACGCCAATGAAGCCTGTATGTCATTCTTTTACGAGCTACAGTATATATTTACATATATATTTACATGTGAAAGACCGATATGCATGCAGGAATTGACATCACATAGAAGGTCAGCATCATGCGTTGTAAAGAATTGACATCCTTGGCAACTTGAAGGCCTTTTCTGCACAGTTCTAGGCAATTCTAGGGTGCACATCATAGGCTGCAGAGATGCTGCAGTACTGAACGCAATGATCAATTGCTGCACCATGATGTTGTTGAAAATTGCTGCCGATGTTGCATGACATGCATGATAAAGTGACCACAGTAAAAGCTCTTCCACATGCGTTCAAGCTGCATGTTGCATTCATGGCAATGATTTCCATACTGCTATATTGCTAGCACAGGTCAGGCAGGCTGTCCATTTCTAGCCAAGCACACAGGTCCAGTTCCAGCTGCTGAAGGTTTTGTAGCTGTACATTACAGTTCATCTGAGTATCTGCAGCCACGGCAGCAGTATTGTGGCTAACTGTGACTTGGTTATTGTAGGTCAGGAAGGCTGTCCAGACCCTGGACAGTGCGAGTGATCAGCTGCCACCTTTGAAGGCGTCTCTGCATGCTTCCAAGCTGGACATCACGGCGCTGAAGAAAGTCCAGGCCAAGACAGCAGCATCTGTTGTTGAGCTGAAGAAGGATACGGATATCCTGATCAACTCATTCCTCAAGGAGGAGAAAAAGGTAAGCATGCTTAGCAAGTTTTACCTGATTGGGCCTTGTCATCATGGCATGCAGTAAAGTCTTTGGCGCCAACCGGCACATGATTTGGCCCAGTAGTGATGTGTGGAAAGTGCTTTTGCCTGGCATCAGGCAAGCTTTTGTGAGCTTGCAAGACTTCTGCTGGATCAGAAGTCACGAGAACGGCTTGCTTTGATTGGTGGGTCAAGCACACAGGTGCAACACTGGGAGTTGTTTGCTTGCAGGGTGGCATTCAGAACGAGCTGTTCAAAGCCAGCTACGAGGAAGCGCAAGCCTTGGAAGACGAGGTCGGCATCCTCAAGCAAGAGGAGGCTCAGCGACTGGTGGTCATACGAGATGTCGAGACGCAGCGCAACCGGATTGCTCGGGTTGCAGCAGATACGCAGCGCAAGGTCAAGCTCACCGAGGACGATGTAGCGTTCAAGCATGTGATCGTGCAAGATCTCAAACGCACGCGCAAAGAGGTTGTGCGACGCTACAATGATTTTCAGCAACTTTATCAGCTGGTTAAAAACCAGCGCAACAAGTTTGTCAGTCTGGTGGCAGTGGCTGGTCAAGGCATCGGCGAGTTCAAGGAGAAGGTCAAGATACTGACCAATGAAATGGAGGTGAGAAGCAGCATTGGCAACATGTAGCGCAGCTCCTTGAGCATCACCATTATCTGGGAATAGCTGCTTGCAAGTCTGTTGTGCAGAGTTCTGCTTGATTTATAGGCAATGCAGAGCTATTCTTGCGCTTGAAGGCAGAGTCACCTGTCAATCCTAGTACACTCACACTCATGGGCCCCCCTGCTTGTAGGATAGATCATCCAAGGATAGTTCACCACTCCTTAAACAAACTAAAAGCTTGTAATGAGTCAGCGCAATCGCACAGACTGAGTGATGGACATGACTGCAGATCCTGCAAGCAGAGGAGGTTAGCAAACGGCGGCTGCTAGAGAGGGCTTGTGGGGACCACCAGCAGGCTTGCAGTGCCAGAGACACTCAAAGGGGTGAACTCAACAAGTGAGGCCCTTTGTCTTGCTTGTGACGCCTGCTTATCTGAAGTGTAATAGCCTTGACTCTGCCCTCTTCTGTTTCCAGATGAACATGTCTTTACGATATCAGTTAGTCAGTGAGACGCAGATGCAGTTTTGGACTGCAGCACATAAGCTGCAGGCGTGAGCTTCAATCCTGCTCTTGCTCCCACTCAACACTGTCAGCCCTCCTCCTGACGACGCATAATGATGATGACAGCATGCCGATTTGTGGCCAATCATGCATGTGTTGCACATCCTTCAATATGTTTCTGTTTCTGCTTCTCACTGCTTACTCCCTTCCTCCCACTCCTTGTCTTCCATTCCATCCACTTCTTTTCTCTTCTTCACAGTCATCACATGTCACATGCAGGCAAGCCATGGTGTTCAAGAAGAAGCAGTCAGCAGTGGATGAACAGATTGCAGAGATTGACAAGCTCAATGCCGTCATCAATGCTGCAGAGCGGGACATGCTCAAGCTGCGCAAGGTATGGGTTGTCTTCATTTAGGGTTGTAGGGCAAGTGCTATTCCGAAGGTGCACACAGTAGCCTTTGATGCTCAAAGTGCAGGCACCACTCATGTCCACTCAGCTCAGGTCTGCCATCCCTTTCTGCTCAAGAGATGCAAAAGAAAAACAGGAAGTCCAATGCCTTCGGCTTTACACCAGTCGTTACTCTTCCTGCTCAAGCTGTGCATTTTGAAGAACAGAAAAGCAATGCAAGTCTGCTTTGAAACAATTAGCTCTGCAAGACTTTGATTTGGGTCCAGTAACATCAAGCAAGATCATCTCCCAGTGTGCAAGCTGTTTGCCTTCTGCAGATCCATGTGCAGGCAATGCACAACGCATCCATCATGGGTCTGCTCCTACACTTCATGTTCATCTGCTGTGTTGAGTCGCCATGTCACCCGGCTTAACAACCTGTCTGAGCTAGTCAGTCGCTTGACTGCAGGAAACTGAGAAGGTATTGACTGAAAACTTGTAAGTCCTTCTGCTGGCGTGTGCAATGAACTGCAACAGGATGCATGGCAAGAAGAGGACTGGAATCACACTGGCATCATGCACATCATCAGTCATGTCAGCTTCATCACCATGTTCACTCCATCATCATGGTTGCTACTATATTGATGATGTGCAGGAGTACGAGGGGGCTGTGGAAGACCGAAATCACACCGGCATCATGCTCATAGATCGCAATGATGAGCTGTGCATCCTGTATGAGAAGGCCAACACCCAGGAAGAGGTCATGCGTAAAGGTAATGCTCACCTTGCCTTGCGTGAACCCGTCACTCACCTTACCTTGACACAAGGTAAGTCTTGGCTTACCTGGAGTCTGCACCCTATTTGCTCTCAGCACATTCGCTCTATGTGGTCTTCAGGCACTTGACCACAGCCGCAGACTTTCAGTCAGATTCCTTTGCGGCTGAGTGATGTATACTTCTACTGTCTCCTTGCATTCAGGAGACCTGCACTCAATGCTATACTAGTGATTATTTTTTACTTGCAAGCTTGTGTCTGAGCAAGCTGCTATTGGAACCCCATCACTTTGGTGGGTCATACATGCAATCAAACCGTCAGGCAGCAAGATGCCATTCAACTGCAACACAGGGTTTGCAGACCAGAGAGTTGCTGACTGCCAGGCTCGAAGCTGCCAACAGTTCACTGCTGATACTATGCTGATGCTGATGCAAGGCACAGCAAGTCCTGCCTGCATGCTGCACTCATTGATTGAAGTTCCACATGACTGCCATTGAGGCCATGGACACTGATGCACAGGAACACAAATGGCTTCTGGCAACTTAGGTTGATGTGTTCAGGAATTAAAAGGATGACAGGGTTTATAACACAGCCTTTGTGACTGGTACGCTGAGCGCAGATCCCATCTGAAACCAGCTTCACTGTAGAGAACTAAAATTGCCACCACGACATCAATTCTTGTGACACCCAACACCGCCAAAGCAAGATTCCTGCCTCTGCATTCTACTTTACTCGGCCAAAGTACTTTTCCAACATTGTCAAAAGAGTGATTGACCTGTGACACCAGTTGTGACAAATCACACCGCCACTGTCACACCAGCTCATGCTGCAGGTCATAGGAGATCTGGAAGGAGCTGACTTGCATTGCATGCCCCGGATGCCTGCTGGCCAAGTCCACATTTTTTTGTTACTATTACTACTACTATTAGTAGTAATACTATTACTCTCATTATCCATAATTGTTGTTACATTTATTGTGGTGCAGGTCAGACAATGCTGCACAGGCGGCAGGACGACATCCGGCTGCTGAAGCTGGAGGTGGCAGAAGCCCAGAGGCGGGTGCTGGTGACCGGCAAGCTGAGGGGCATTATCCCAGGGCTGGACCTGGACATGGCCTCCCTCCAGAAGCAGCTGCTGGAGACCCGCAGGAGTGCTGACGAGCTGGCACTGCAGCTGGAGTCCCCTGACAACAAGACCAGGTCACCACCATGCCTTGTTTATTACTGCGTTGATGTTAAGAATTACTTATATGTATATTTATATCATTATTTGGTATTCTTTCTGGTAGTATTGTTCTCCTTCTTGCTTATTGTCTTCTTCTGCATCTCCCGTTATGTATTGTACAATCGGATGTGAAGCCATTAGTGACTTGTCAGACATCCTGGCTCAAAAGCATAGGTGGATGTAGTGCACAGCAAAAATCTTCCAGGTGAGGTGGGCTGTAAGCTTGCATTGCAGCTGAAGCGTCACAAGACCGAGACCAGCTGCACTGATCAAGTGCTGGAAAGTTCAGTCACAAGCTGTTTGCTGACAATTGAAGTCAACTTCTTTGGCACAGAATGGCAATAGGCTCCTGATGCTTCTGTCAAGCGGCGGAGTCTGCCACACAGAGACCCAGGCATGTGTGAGCTGTGAACAAGAACAGCTCAGCTGCATGAGCGTTTAGCTGAGGAAAACTGACAGTGCCAGGAATTGCCTGCACCTCTTTTCATACACCTCACTGCATTGATGAATTCATGCAAGAAAACTTGTGCTAGAGGGTCACTTGAGTGGCAAGAGCTGCCAGGCAAGATATTAGACAAGGATGGGTTGCAGAACCACATAAGCTGTCTGCAGGATTGCTTACACAAGAAGCCAGACTCACTGCTCAGCTTGAGTCATTTCAATGCGTGCTGTAGCTTTTCCTGTCAGGTGGCGAAGGCTGTCAGGCAAGGTATCAGGCAAGGGTGAGCTGTGTATTCAAATGAAACATCCGCACAAGCAAACAAACAAGCATGCAGACTCACATAGAAATGATGGATTGCGGTGCATTTGACGAGTTTGTTTGTTAGTAGTAACTGTTCTCCTTTCAGGTGGCGGAGGCTGCCAGGCAAGATTCCAGGCAAGGACGAGCTGCGCGCCAAGATCAGCCAGCTGCATGAGCGCCTGGACAAGAAGGAGGACTCCCTGCTGGAGAAGCACCTCATACTGGAGGAGATTGCCAGCTTGAGTGGCCGGCTGCGAAACCAGGCTGCTGAGGGCCGGGAGGACACTCTGGAGCTGGCACAGAAGGTGAGCTCAACTCTGCTTACTCATTCCTGGTCATTGCTGGTTGCTGAAGTTGAGGTTTAGTATTGAACGGCTGCAGAAGAGAGGCACAATGCTTCACAGCAGGCATAGCATGTGAGCACCATCTTGCTTACTCACTGGTCAGCAGTACAGCTGATTGCTCTCTGGCTTCAGCTACTCAAAAGCTTGTCAGAATAAAGACATGTGCCTACCATCATTGAACACATGTTGGCTTGTATAATGAGGTCTGTGCAAGCATACCATCAGGTCCAGAGCCTGTGCATCACCAGCAAGGTTTCACAGCTGTCGCAGCAAAACAGAAACCGTTCTGATTCTGTGCAGTCATACCTCAGCCATCTTGTGGTTCACCCATGACTCATCCATGCCTCATGATGTTCACCCCTGACTCAGAGGCCCATTTGTGACATCAAAGCATCATGCCTGACTTAAGACATTGGCTGCACACCTTTGTCTGTAAACAGTGTAACCCAATACGTGGTTTTGGCAGCAGTGATACAGAAAAACTTGGCGTATGAACTCTGTTGTCAAATGCGCCCTTTTGCTATGCATGCATCAAGCACTATGATGGCAGACTCAGAAGCAAGACTCAAGGCATGGTGGAGACGTTGAGCAGGCTTGATACATGCCAATCTTAGACCACAGAACAATGATTGCATTGCTTTGCTACAGGTAACCGAGTGTCAGTGCAGAACAGGCATAGGGGTATTGTACATTGTGTTGATGACTATTGTGAGCAAGCAGAGCATGCAGCAGGTTTGTGACTTTGTCCATTTGCAACATTTCCAAGTCTTGACCTGGCAGGTGAATGACTATCAGATCCGGCTGCGAGGCATGACACGCCGTATGATGGCTACTGTGAGTGAGCTGAGCATGTATCAGGCTCACAGCATCAAGCTGAGTGCTGACAAGGAAGCCCTTGAAGAGGTCGTCATGGCTGCATGTGACAAGTTGGAGGTATGAGAGGATCAGTTTGCTTGTGCTTAGCTTAGTTTACTTGATCATGCAAGGCAGGCACCAGCGACACAACGATTTGCATGGAGCAGCAGCAGCTCCGCTGCGATTACACAAACAGAGGTTTGCTGGTTTGCAGTCAGACGGTATTCTGTGATGCGTGCCTGATGTTGACAATTGACATTGTGCTTGGGTGGATTCATGTATGTCACAGCAGGTTGCTCTGTTATCGGCTTGAGCTCCACATCCAAGCTTGTGTGTCCTGTGATGAATCCCTGCATTTGTTCTGCTGTTTAAGATGGGCCAACGGGCTCATGTGATACATTTGTGTGTGCATGATGCAAGTCATATGCATGATTTTGTAGAGCTAGGTTACTGTACGCATGTGGCATTGCGGTATCAGCACCCTCCTTCATTACAACGTCGCAACTGCAATTTCTTTGGTGCTCTATTGTTCAGCATTTAGTGCTTAGTGCATGTTGCTGATTTCCCTGTTATTGTTTGTTGACTGCCCTGTTGAGTTCTCAGGACAGAAAGTGTTGATTAAAAAATCGAATCATGCCAAACCTGAGCGCAGGCCGGTGAGGCACCCACAGAGGATGTAGAGAGGGACTGGCAACGAATGGAAAGGGACCGCAGCCAATTGTGGGACATGAAACGACAGGTAATATACCACAGTCATCACCATGTCAGAGGTGTAGCTGCTCATAATCATCTGCTCTGTGCCCTTACACCTAGGGTGCTGCGCATCAAGGCATTTCGAGCTGTGTGTCCTTGACTGCATACTCGTGCGCAAGTTACATTTGCTTACTTATGCAGGCTGTGATGATCCACCAGATTCAAGACGATCAGGTGATGGGTCCTCCATCATTAGCAGAGTCACGGCCGAATGCATACATCCCTGAAGACCTGGGCATTCCCAAACCTTATGGTGGCTTTGCTCCTTTCAAGCCTTCGGAACCTGGCAGTTCCATGAGGCATCTTCGGGTTCCCAACCCTGGAGAAATTGTAATATAGCGTAGGGCATTCAGCTGTACAAAGACAAGATGCAACATACTATGCTATCAGCCATGTGTGATCAGCAGGTACATGTACTGCGGACAAAATAATTTTGCCTGGACCAGCGTGTTGATTACCTGGCACTTGACTGCTGACAGCTATGTACCTTGCTTTGCTGCATTGTGTGGACATCAGCGAGTGCCAAATTTTCTGCTTTGATGTAGACCACCTCGGCGCTTTTGTGACAGACTGGCAGGACAAGAAATGGTGAAAGTCTCTATGATCGTTTTGTGAGATGTTGATTTTCTTCTCGAGGATATAATAGACAGCACTTGCAAGGTCAGGCAATTCTAGGTCAACGCACAGTCAGGGCTGCAGTCAAGGTGGAGCTGATGAGACAGTGACTGACGCACTGAACCCACCGACACATGCGTACGATCAACCGCTAACCTTTAAGCGCACCTGACCCAACCGTCGGTCGAGCTGTTCGTCGCGAGTCATGTTGCTGACCAGCCCCATTGGTTGCTGACTGCTTTTGCAACGGACTTTCGACGACCTTTGTACTTATCATAACGTTGTGAGCCCACCGAGACGCCATTGGGACGCCCGTATCACTCGCAGCTGCACAAATAGATCAGTTACTGCCTCAGGGCTTAGTCAGAGTACAGCGAAGCAACACAGGTGCACGCCTTTGCGTGCGTGCCCACTTGAAAACAGCACAGACCTGATCAGAAACCTCACCTACTCTAAGCATTCGGTCCTGACACCGCAGCGATATGGGAGCAGCGATGTCTCATTCGGTCCGTCACAGCAGGTGCGCCCCGATGGTCTTGATAGCGCTAAGATCAGCATGTCAGCACTAGACTGCTGCAAATGACAGCAGATCTTCGACCCGGCTTATTGCTCTCAGGCGACCCTCGCACGTGCAACAGTGCGCCAGGCTGCTGAGCAGCTGCGGCCAAGGGCCGTCAGCACTTCGGCGGTTTACGCTTGAAAAGATGCGTATGAGCGCCTGTTTGCAGCACTGGTCAACCTTATGCACAGGTGTGTAATGTAGCCCATTGGAGTGATCAAGAACTGAGTGGTCAAGTGGTCAACATATTCTCCCAGATGCTGACTGAGCTCATGGCATGCATGATGATCTGCAGGAGATGCCGCTGACGTCAGTAACAGCAATGACAGCATGCAACAGGTGCACAGAGAGAAGCCTGAAGAGGTTGGGCCCAAAATCAGCCTGCTTGCAAAAAATCTGCAGGCACAGTGGCATGAAAAGCTCAACCGACACCTTGGCAACATTCTCATCAAGCCATACAGCCACTGCAAGGTCTGGTGGTCATGTGAGCAGTGCCCAGAGGGTCTTCCTCATGTTTGGGAAGCCCATGTGCACAACAGAACCCAAGGAACAGGCTGTCCTTTCTGCTCAGGCAGGGCTGTTTGTCAGCACAACACGCTTGCCAGGAAGGCACAGGAAGTTGCTCTGTTTTGGGATGCTAAGAAGAACCACCCATTGTCTCCAGACCAAGTGACTGTCTCCAGCAACATGAGAGCCCATTGGAAGTGCAGCGCTTGCTTGCACGAGTGGCAGGCTTCAGTGTGGCATAAGGCGCGTGATAACACCGGCTGCCCCAAGTGTGCAAAGGCAAATGGCGGCAGGAAAGCAGACGGCTCTAGGCAGAAGCATCCTACTTTTGCAAGGGCAGAGCATGCCTTGCTGGAGCAATGGGACCATGACAGAAACAGCAAGAACGGAAACTTGCCCGACAATACAACATTAAAAAGCCACAAACTCATTTGGTGGCGTTGCCGAATGTGTTCAAAGGGCAAGGTGCACAGCTGGCAGGTTTCCCCAAATAGTCGAACAAAAGGCAAGCTGGCAAGAGGATGTCCTTGCTGTGTTGGGCAAAAGTTGTGTGAGTGCAATTCTTTGGAGACTGTTTGTCCTGATGTTGCTGCTGATTTTGACATCAAAAAGAATGGTGTCAGTCCTGCTGAAGTGACAAGTTCGACACACACAAAGTACAGCTGGCTGTCAGATGAGCCTGGAGCCAAGAAGCGTACTGTGACTCAGCGCACATCGTATACAAGGAAGCAATGCAAAACAGCTGCTAGACGCCTCTGACATTTGTAATAGCAGTCAGCAATGTGTATGTTGTGTGATCATTTTAAGGTCGTGTGCTAGAGTTGCAGCTG
>JAABUP010007242.1_pt1 | contig 15062 bp, 14 predicted proteins | sample 5559201 | NCBI WGS metagenome assembly JAABUP01 (sample SAMN10711887, study PRJNA513373) | rock metagenome | isolation source: Antarctica rocks | place: Antarctica | reverse complement strand
GGTGCCTTCACCCAACTACTGTTATTGTTGTAGAACCTGAACACAATCTGAGGTCTAGGCAACTGGTCAATCTGTCTGTTTCTATCTGTAGGTTCAGCTTTGGGTTCTATACAAATCTCTCTTCAAGGGTTCTTTTTCAGTGAGCTGAGGGTTCAGAGCTGTGAAGGTTGACAAAGAGACTGTGGTGTTGCTGATATGTGCCTATACTGAGATTTTCTTGCTGTGTGTCAGAGAGGAGTAGGGGATGGTGTAAGATATTTTGACCATGTTTTTGAAGTTGCTGAATTGGATTCTGTGTATTCACTCTGAAAAGCTATGTTGTCAAGTACGCAATTCATGCAGCTGAGGTCTTCTTTCTCTTACTCTGTAACAGCTCCTCTTTATCCTCACAGATTCTTTTCTTCAGCATGGTAGATAGGCTTCTTGCAGTCCCTTGCCCGCTCAGCAGGCACACAGTAAGTGTCTAGCTCTGCCGGTGAGGCTTTAGTGAACAGATGCTGTCAGTTTCACTGATTGGGCTGAGGGTGATTTCTTTTCAGAAAGGAAGCAAGCCTCTGTCAATGTGTAAGAAAGATGAAGGAAATGTGGGCAAGAGATGATACTTATAGGCACAAGTGACAAAAACACAGTAGTGAGTGTTTTCTGTGAATAAGTAAGTGTTATTGATGAGCACTAGAAGAATGTGTTATGGTAGCATGTTAAGGAAACGAAATCTGAGGATGTAGATTCAGCAGATCTACAGCTTGAATATCAAATTATGTGACTTGAGATGTTATCATGAATAAATACAGTGATAAGTGAATGAGGCTGTGAGTTCAGCTCTCTGCAGTGACTGATACAAAAGATTGTAAGGCCAATTTTAAACACTAAAGCTTGACCTGACACCGGACTGTGAATTGCTATGTAGGCTTTTTGCATCTTGAACCTTGAAGAAATTCTTTCAAGTCTGCAGCACGACTCATGATCCTGCGCTGACACACGCTGAGATAGTCTCCCACTGACCATGTCAGAGAATGATATTGAGAAGAGACTCTACATACCTGTACAAATGAACACCAAGTGCAATGCTCTGTCAACACCATTGTCAGCAATAACAGCGACGCCACAACTGCAAGACAGGCTAATATAGTGGTACAAACCATACCCTGTGTCTGTTTTCGTGCCCACTCTGGTCAAACATGATATTTTTGAACATGATACTCCGGAATGAATGCCACCAGATAGGCAAGTGAATTGCTGAAGGTGAGGATGAAGGCGTGAATATTCAGGGCGATAATGTGACAAGGCACAGTGAAGGTAACAGTCTGCAGACTGATGACAACTGTTAAAATTATGAGAATAAACAGCTGAGGCTGAGAAATGGTTCCCATGAGGTTGAGGTTGAAGACATGAGTAGACTGTTTTCTTTTCAATATTCTGCAGAACCTTCACATAATTGAGGTCTGATCAAACATCAACAAGATTACTCACAACAGGGAGTGGTTTCATTGACAAACCTGTAGATCAAGAGAGACCCACAGAGAGTCAGCAATTAATCAATTCAACAGAGCTTGACATGTCGTTGACTGTGAACCAGTTTGATCCCTCTCAATGAATGTGAGCAAAATAGCAGCAACAGTGACATAAAGAATAGGAAAAAGAATTCAGATGAGATACTGTAATGATCTCTTATACTGATAATGTCATTGCACTATAACATCTAGAGAGAGCAGTATAAAAAGAGTCACAATGAGTGTGTAAGCAATGAGGAGTTCAAGATCTTTCATGCTGCAAGGTAATAGCTGAGAAGGCCAGTTGTGCTGACAGTGGTTCAGCCTTGCATTCCCTCCTCAACTATCTATACTGTACTGTAGAGAGTAGCGTACATTTACTGAGTTTACATAAAAAGGGTCATGATGTCATTCCCTTTCTTTCATTTGCGTCTTTCATTTGCGTCACGCAAATCCTCACTTTTCTTGTATAGAGGTACCACATTCTTACTGTGGCACTAAACCAGAAACTATATCATCTGCTGTGCTGTTTCATAAGGTGACATGTTTGAAAAAGATCTGCACAAGCCTTAATGAAACATGAATATCAGTGCCTTACTCTACAACCCTACTTCTTCATTCAAAGTAACTAACACACCTAACATAGACGCTAGATGTGCAAGCATTGAGCCTGAGAATCATTATCATGTTCATGACTTCAGCCGCTCACCTGAGCAGATATTGATTTGAGGATTGAGATTTGCTTTTCATGCAATCATTCTTAATAGGCGTTAATCTTTTCTGCACTCAAGGCAAATCAAATGAGTCACTTCAGGTACATTTATTATTGCTATCTGTTGATATACAGCGCGCCGCAATGCAGCTTACAAGGGTGTGAAAAGTTGATCACTACATGGGATGATGAAGGTTGGTCAAGTCCACCATTTTTGAATCAGCAAGCGAAAGCTATTATTGCTCATAGTCTGCGGAAAAGCTTTTAGACACTTATTCAGACAGTCTGATGTTTGTACTTGTATATGCTGCGCACTTGAACGCTAGACACATTTCAGAAATAAGGCTGACAAGGGACCTCAATGAACATCTTTACAGCAACACTGGTACCCTAACTGTGAACAGGGCATTCAAAAGGCTTGTCAGGCATTGAAGCAACTTTTGAGGCACTGATTGAAGCAGCGGCAGTAATGCTTGAGTTAAGAAGTATATTGGCTCAGGGAACAGCAGAGCACACAACATGTCAAAGACACTCAAAGTATTCTCAGGTGGTCAAGCAAAAATACAAGATTCATCAAGCAGTGCAGCCATGAAGCACACAGTCCCACAGTCTCTGCAGAGCAAGCAGATTGACCTTAAATATTGATATGTGCAACTAGAGAGGCATGTTGTTAAGACAAAGAGAAATAAAGGTATAACTATACACTTGAGCCACTGACTGTCATGCTAACACCATTCAAGTGAGCCAGTTCTTTGTCAGATTCCGTGGTCACGAAGCAGATGCAACAGACCAGAATGAAGATTCCTTCAAGAACTGAGAATGAAGAAAGGCTGAGTGAAAAGAATGGGAAGCAGAAGGAAAAAATGTTCAGCAAAATCTGAGAATAATGGGTGAACTGTGATAGGTAAATCATGTCTCTACCTCTTCACACATCATTGAACAGCTGAGACAGAGTTGGCTAAATTGAGACAAAGGTGCAGTGACTTCAGCAGCAGACCTTTAGTGATTAGCTTTGTCAGAGTTCTAGAGAGCAGAGAATTCATGACTGAATGTATATAATAAAGGCTCATGAGAACCATTGAGAAAAGACCTTCTCAGTATGTGATGCTTCATCACTTGAACAAGCCGTTCAACCATTTTCTCTAGCTCTTCTTTCTTTCATTCACGGGCACATTTTCTTGTTCAAACCTTCTAATTCATAGCCATTGTTTCTCATCCAAATTCTCTGTCAGAGGCTGTTGTTTGGCCGGTGGCCGTCAACAAGATAGAGGCACTGACGGAATGAAGCAATTCAGAAGAACGTTGAAGTTTCTGAAGAACATCACTCAATTGTCCTTGTATGGTGTTGATGTGAGTAAAAGTCATGCAGCAGGATGTGATCAACCTGATGAACAGTTTGAAAGTTTGTGAAGTTATCTAACCATGTTCAGGCTGGTGTATTCAGCTGCTGACTCATTCAAAGAACTGGGCGGTTATTTTTTGCTCAGGTGAAAGGGAACTTTAGGCCTTTACATCTCATTCATTTGTTCTGATCAGGCTTCTGATGTGAGATTGAAGCTATATCTCTTCACAATCAGACGTTGCTCAAGTCAACAAACTGAGTAGTTGAAACAGAATGCTGAGCAAAGATGCTGATGAGCTTGCTGAGGTGATTGAGTCTGAGAACTCATAAGGAAATGTCAAGCTGATGCAGTGAGGAATCTTTTGATTTCACTGACAATTTGGTTCAGATTTCTCTACAATTCCATTGTTGGGGTACTTGTGAGTACAGAGCAAAGACACTTTAACATTCACAGAAAGCTTGTGTGCTCAAAGTCTGACTGCTTTGCAAAAGCTTTTCAGAAAGGCTTTCATGAGGCTGAGACAAAAATCATCAAGCTATCAGAGCAGCATGTTAAGACCTTTCAGTATTTTGTGCATTGGCTATACACCAACAAGCTGAGCGGTTACTTCAGGTCAAAGGGCAAAATGTCAATTCAAGAACTGGGTGCAGCTGTGAAAGCCAGCACAGCAGTTCATGAGAAGACCTTGAATTCAGAAGATTGCCGCAAAGTAGAGAAGCAGTGGTGCATGTGGTATCGCAAGAAGAACAAAGATGCGTCAATCTTGAAGCTGGTGTCACTCTATGTGTTGACAGATACCTTACAAGTACATGAGCTGAGAGATCACATCATAACTTTTCTCATTAAAGTCTATGAAGACAATGAAAACACATTCTGAGAACCTCTCACCAAATCTGACACAGTGTTCACCTGCACATTGGTCATGTTTGAAGCATATATCAGACTAGAATTGCTTCTGACTTCATGCAACATCTGTCATCTCATTGTTCATCTGCATGTTGTTTGAGTTGTGACACCTTATAGCACCCTTGATGTTTGTAATCTTCATGCTGGATTTATCTACAACTGTTTTGTTCTGGTTCATCAAAACCTGAAGTTCAATGAGAAGAAGAAGAATTTTGAAGATGCATCAACAGTCTGTAGCTACCATATTCACAACACAGTGTGCTCACTCAAAACAAAGAATATTGTCAAGACAGAGCAGAACAAATGATAGGGTGAAAGAAGAAGTTCTGAGATCTGAGGTGGCAGTGATTCTGTGAAGTTAGGATGGTACATAGCACTTACATTTTGTTGACAGCTAGAAAATGTTAAAGAAGAAGAATCAAGCTTGAAACTAAGTATGTGAGTGAATTGACCTTTATCATACCTGTTGTCATCTGCCTTACTATGCATTGATCGACAAAAATTGATGCTTGTTCTATTTGAACACTGACCTGCAACCTTCTATAATTTGAAGCAACTCTAGGTCTTGAGACAACATAATCACAATTTGAAATGTATAAATAGCTTAACAGTGTAAGAACAATAATCTAAATTAAAAGAAGCTCATTTGATTGAAAGAGTTGACTTTGACCAGTGATTAATGAGAGGTGGTAATTGCTCTTTCACTAGAGTGAGCATGCTGTATGAATGATAGACTCTTGAGATGAAAGAAGGAATTCCTGATTTCTTAAATGAGGGCGGCTGAGAAGATAAGATGTTCACGCCACAGAGCTTCACTGAGCTCTTGTTCATGAAAGTGATTGTCTGACAGCAGCAGACATGGTGGTAATGATGAATCTCATAAACAGCTGCAATCTGAGGTGAGCGTTCTGGCAGGGTAGAATGAGCTGATCTCTCACACCTTGAGCAAATACCCGGATAAGGGATCTGTTCAGATGTGAGTGAATGGTGTGTTTGATAACTTGATGATCATGTTCTACCACAGATTGAGCAGATGTGCTTGAGGATGAAATGATTGTTGTATGAGCTCTGTTGAGAACTGAGTGGCCTTCCTTTTAAACAGTTGAGGATTCAATTTTTGGTGAAAGCTTGTCAAATGAGTGAGGATAACCTAATGAGAAGCACTGTCAGTGAAGCAGATTCACTGTCTAATGAAAATGGGTTTGCTTGCTTATTCATTCAATCTTGACTTATAAGTCCTGTACAACCCTTCTTATTCATTTGAGTGATTATTATGATGTGATGAACAGTCTGAGCTTCTCATGACTCTTCTGAGAATATATATGACAAGTTTCATTCAGAGAACATCTCTTGACACTAAATGAGGGTGCAATGACCAATGTGCTGAAGCTTTGTCAATGTTTCTGAATTCATTTTAGGGAAAAGCATTCACAACTGGCTTTTAACTCCTACATTCAATTTATGCATCATACTAGTACTAATAATACTTTGATACAAAATATAACAGCATCAATAGATTCTATTCTAAGCATGAATCCCAAGTGCGTGAGTACAAACCGCCTCACTTTGAGCGTTCAGCTGATTTTGGCAAAATGTCCGTTTTAGGTGTTCTGCTGCTGTTTAAATGCAAAGTGAAGCTGATATCTTGCCCTCTAGGCATTCTCTTTGTCTGTTCTTGAGTTACCTGTTTAATTCATTCAACAGGCAACGGTATATTCCCCTTCAGTAACTGCCACCTACTTTTCAACTACAAAGCATGTGTTTTGTTCTTATTATCCGTCCCATAATTGAGCCGGGCAAAAGATCAAAAGGAGCTCAGGCACCTGGTCAGCTTGCTTGATATCAAAGCAAGTTCTGGAGCTGGCTTTGTTAAAATCACCCTCAAAAAGAAGCGGTCAATGCCGTTATGAAAGCGCTGTCATCAACGGAATTCACCATGTTCATCCCAGCCTGTGATCAAGTCTTGAGTGACACAAGTTGCCCTTCTTCATATATCAATGAGACTGCCGTTACTGTTTTGAGAGCATGAACTGGTGTAGAATGTGTGAACAGTCTTATGTGAGAAGACTTAGGGGCAAAGTTCTGTGCTTGACTGTCTTTTTTTTTGAAAAGTAGTTCTTTCTCTTAGAATCAGCAAGGCCTTGTAGCCTAGTTATTGTGAACAAAGCCATAATGATCTAAGACTTCAACTCACAAAACTTCATGAGATTTTCAGAATCAAGATGCTCTTACTTCAAATCATCCTCATCTAAGGTCTCAAACACATATCTTCAATTCAGATCCTTTTGATACAAGATCTTGCAGATATGTTGAGAGATCAATTCACTGACTTTTCAAAGAAAGTCTTCACAAAACTCAATCAGAATCTTCAGAAACAATGAGAACTGAGGTGTTGATAATCTCTCAACTCTATTCTGAATTAAAAAGTTAACAAATGATGTTAATGAGAATACTAACTTGCAGTTCTGAATTTGATAGTCACCCTGTGTGAACATTAAAGCAAGGATTTCAGAAGAAAGTCATTGCTGCATCTTATGCCAGTTACGCCCGTCACAAAGTCTAACTTTGAGAGATGAAAGCTTTTTCTGATACTCATCATCCATTGCTGTATTGCACTTCCGGGTCAGCTTCAGGCTGAGATAAGCATTGGTCATTAATTGAGTCAGGACTATGGTATCAGTGCACTGAAGACAGTCTTGCTCAGTTGCTGTCTGTTCATCATGATCTGAGTTTGTGTAGCTGAAGTTCTGGGTTCTTGACACACATTTGAGTCACTGACTTTGATGGTAGCTTTCTTGTTTGTCACATTGAGTGACTAAGAAGGTTAAGTAAAAGCGGTGTAAGATTGATGCGGTGATAGCTGTGATGTCTAGCTGATTGAGAGCTTGCATTGCCTCAGAGATACTCTTGATCAATTGCAAAATAACATGCTCTTTAACCTGCCGGCTAGCGTCACACACATCGCGTAGTTGGCAAAAGGCATCTGAACTGTCTATAGTGAAAAATAAGCGTGTAAGGAGCCAAATTGTATCTGAGTTGCCACTCTCACTGTGATCAGTAAAGATCTGATAGATATTGATTGACTGTTTCATGTTTTTAAGGATGGGTGTTAAGCTGCTGAAAAATGCAGATGCATCATTCATCAAGGATTGTTGTATTTTCAGAATCTTGTTCAGTGTGTCTTGATCAACAGGCTTTCTTTTGACCGCCTTATTAGAAGAAGCTTCTCTTTTGTTGACTGCAGCAGTGCGGCTTCTTTAAGGATGATTTTCTTTTCTTTACAGCAGAGTGATCATCTATGCAGGCTTGAGTTCTCATTTCTTCAGTCAGACTATTATGATTTTTGTTGTTGTCACTGCTTTTCTCAGAGTGTTGTTCTTTGTTCTCATCTCAAAATTCCAGCATACTGTTTCTAATAAACCCTTCAGGGCAGTATCAAGAGTCACATTTGCAATATTCTTGAATATTTCAGTTTTGATCAGCATAATTGACAGCCTCTGCAAATGTGTATCCTGCACTGAAACCTTGATGATAAACTTGAGAGTAGGTGATAATAACCTCTTTGGCCTTTTGATGAACAACCTTATAGAAAATATTTCACTCATTCAAAATAGAGGTCAGAAAATAGGTTGCGGATTGTTGTAGAAACTGTGCACAATTCAATAGATAATAACTGCCGTTCATTTCTTTGAATTTCTGTTTCAGAAGTTCAGCTTGACTTCTTGAAACAGTCACCCAATATTTGTCTCCTTCATAGAGATAGTTGATGAAATGCAGATTTCTGTCTTTGCAGTGCATTGCAAACAGTGCTTCAAATGAATCATAGGATTCATAAGCATAGGGTCAGTGAATCTCAGGTATACGCATTCTGGTTTCACAGAGATGATCACCCTCAAGAGGTCATACTGAAGAGGTGAAAAGACTGAGGCTCTTTTGATCTTTGAGTTCTTAAACAGCTATATCAGTGCAATATACCACATTCTTCAATCCTGATTTCTTACATAGGAGCTCCTCAAAGGTCTGTACAGCCATTGTGTCAAATGGCACATCAGCAGGCTTGAGGCTTTTCTTGACAGCATTCTTTCTCTTCTTTCTTTCAATACCAAACATGCCGTTGCTCTGAGAAAGTGCCGAATAGCTATATTCCTTCTGCTTTGTATATTGAAGGGGTTTTGACCGACCAACTACACCTTCTGATAAAACCACCTTAAAGATACCCGCCTTTTCTGCATTCAGTCATTGAGCATACTGCAGAAATGTAGGGAAATCAAATCATTGTTCTGCAGTTAAGAGAAGGCATATGACTTCATCTTGCATCTCATAGCGGATTCAAAGACCAGAGTAGCAAGTCTGAGGTGTAGATTGAGAAGGTGAAGATTGAGAAGGTGAAGATTCAGCAGGTGAAGGTTGTGAAGGTGAATGATGAACAGGTGAAGACTGTGATGAGGTACACTGAGAAGTTAAAGAGCTCTAAGGCCGTTCTGGGTTATGGGGTGAATCCTGAAGGGTAGACTGATGGATTTCTTCATTACTCGGCCATTGTCTGCCAGTTGAGACAATAGATGAATTTGTATGGTTGTGGGAAAATGTTTGAACAGTACAATTTGAAAGCCCCTCAGCAGAAGAAGGTTGGTGCAGCTGTGAATGCTTGTTGAGAGTGAAGAAAGAAAGAAGACCGTTCTGAATAGGGATAGAAGATGCTTGAATCTGTGGTGAGTGAAAGGAATCTCTCACTTGAGAAGTGTCAGGCTCAAATATTGCTCTGTTGTCAGTGAAACTTGTTATACTGAGTGTGGCACCCACATGTTCATGAGAAACTGTGACTGAATCATCATTGTAATCAGTCATTAACTTGAGATCTTGACATGCAGCAATAGAATCAAGCTTCTTAAAGAGCTTAATGATCTTCTGACATATTTGTTCTGATTGGTCAAGCTTGTTCTTAAACAGTTCTGAGATCACAGAGGTCACATGCTTGCAAAGGTCGCTGAAAGTCTATTAGGCAAAGAGATTAAATATGTATAAGAATGAGAATGCAGCTCAACATACATTTTGAATAGCTGCTGTCATGATAGATGATGAATGCTCTTACTCTGTACAAGTATGAAGTACCTTACTCATGAGGAAAGTGAGGATTTGCGCAACGCAAATGAAAGAAAATGATGTCATTGCCATTCTTAGATAAGCTCAGTAAAATCTACGCTACTCTTCACAGTACAGTATAGATATAGATATAGATGATAAAATGAATATTGTAGCTAAAGCTTGACGCTAAACTGCTATGAATCTAGTGCACATTTTGCGCAACTCAAGACCAGCGCAAGTTTAGGTTGACTAATTATTGTAGTGATAGGTAGGTAGGTAACTTTGTATCTATCATTCAGGTTGTCATACCTTACAGAATACATTTAACTCATTTCTGCACAGGTGCTGCTGCTTTCTTCTGACTGTCTCTTCCTCTTTCATCTTAACTCATCACACCCTACAATATCTACAAGTAAATAGCCTTCTTGCTTTCAGGTCATCAGCTGCCACAGTATCGGCAATGTTTCAAGCTCCGTCCCCAGCTGACCTTTCAGCAACAGGTCAGTAAGGGCGTTGAGCAATGAGGAGTCGAGCTGTGCGACAGCTGACAACACAGAGGCAGGGGCGGGCAGTGGTGGAGGCAGCAGGGACTCTAACTCAAACCTCAATTAACTTGGCGAAAGACGAACCGAAATTGGGCCGAACCCCTATTCATCGCTTAGTCATCATTTATTATATACCTTAGGTACCTGTACTTGTACATAGCGTAGATGAATAAAGCAACTTTCTACGGACCAATTCACATACCTGGGCCGGATTTCTCATGTGGTCTGTTAATTTACATGTACAAATCAAATCAAGACAGGGTCACCTGATTTGTGCTTGCGTGATGAGTCACTGCTCTGATTCACAACCTCAACTTTGAATCCCACATCTTGACCTTGACACTTGACGTCAAAATGTGTCGTCTTTTACTGCTGTGCTCAACATCTGACCTATTTTTGAATTGATGGTTAAATTCAGAGCACCAGTTATGGATGCCGCCAGTGCCAGTTGTAGATATGCCAGTGTCAATGCTGTCAATTGTGGATGCCGTCATTTATACATGCTGTCATGTGGGTTTGCCATCTAGTGTCCCTATATTATGCCATCTAGGTATGCACTCAAAATCTAGAAAGCCCTAGGTAGCACAACTTCATGATGGCAATGAAGCAAAGTGAACGACTCACTCAAGAGAAATTTCGCAGATGACAGAAGAATTTGTTCAAGAAAGCAAAAGAATTGGCGCAGATGACAGACTCAAAAGTATATCTGTCTGTTGAACGTAACGACAAATATCACACATATAAATCAACAGAGAAGCCAAACTGGCCTTCTGAAAGAGAAACTGTGAGTTATGCCTAGTTCATATTTAGGTTATGGCTGAACGTGACAGGGAGAACGTCAATTGCAAACTTCTTGTTCAAAGGCAACTCAGGGAATAGATAGAGCGATACAATGTGACAAAGACAATGTTGAGTTTGAGATACTTGTGAAGGAGGATCACGATGCAAGTTGTTCTCTTGTTGAACAACGTGCCTTGGCTGTTGCCCAAACTGGGTCAGTGTTACAACAACAGTGGGCACACATGGAACCTCCAATGCTATTGTTCCTAGGCTATGTGATAGGTTCACAGTGGAGGGGATAGAGAAAAGTTTACAAACTCAGCCTTCTTCTTGTATGTCAGCTGTTCTACACTGAGACCTTGAGCTTTTACACGAATGAAGGCTCATTTTGGTCGGCCGGGGCAGTTTCAAAGTTCCTTTCAATGACAGCATTGGAAAAAATGGGGAGAGAGTGAGGGATCTCTATGGATGCGGCAGCCCTGTAATGTTTTAGCTTGTGGTCATCAGGTGACCGGGCTGTGAATCAAAACAATCTTTCCTTGACGCGTCCATCCTGCCTTCTATCCTCCTACACCTTGCTGTTGTCCTCAGCCACCTATCCTCCTACACCTTGCTGTCGTCCTCAGCCATAATGGATACTATTCACAACTTCCCCCATGCCATTGAGGCCTTTCAACAACATCTATTTGCCCTGAAGAAAGCCATCAGTCTCTCAATACTACTCAACAAAGGAGATCTATGAGGGAATTGGCGCCTCAAGCAAGCAATGACTTGAGGTGAGTCCTCCTTCTTGTGTAGAAATCATACTAAGTCATGTCTTATAGTACGAGGTAATCCTGAACAGCCTCCTTGCACAATACTTCAAACTTGAAGAGCCTGCCCAGAGCCTCTCAGATGACCAGAAAGCTGCCCTATTTTTGAGGTGAATAGGAATGCTTGAAAAGATAACAGGGCCTATCTGAAAACAAGGGGTGAATGAGTTGCTACAGGCCATATCAGAGGTCCCATGATCATGAATTCAAGAGACAGACTCACAATTAAGGGCTCAGGGGGCCTCAGAGAACATGCTTGAGGAGCAGAAGGGCTGAAGACAAGACAGAGGTGAAGTGAAGAACTTGGTGGGTTGACAACTGAGAGGAGTTAGAGGGGTAGGGTGATTGGTGGGTGGGCAGGCAGCACGGCGACAGTGAGGTCAGAAAGAACAGAGAGAACGGTGAGTAGTGCCTACAATGTACTACTCCAAATCTATAGTGACTTTAATTTCTAGCTTGGGGGCAGAATAACAGTTAACAGCTTCTTGGCGGTAGCATCACATTTGTATTAGGTCAACTCACGGCTGAATGGCGTCAGAACCAGACCCCTGAGCACAAGCATCGGACTCAGAGCTTAGAATAAGTCTAGCAGCAATTGGAGAAGAAGATAGCACAATTGAAGGAAAATGAAGCAAATTGAAAGCAGAATGAAGTCAAAACTGAAGCATGGGACGCAGAAATTGAAGGTATAATGGAACAAGTACTGAAGCTCAGTATGAAAATCATTGTAGTGGCTTCCCTACCGCAAAGATTTTGCAATAGTGCGTGGAGCGAAGGAGCCATCTGCAGCGTAGGTAAGTTCTGGCCAGCTGCTCCAATTCCGGCACTCTGCTTCTATTATGACACTCTGCTACCAATTCTGACACCCTGCTTTTGAGTTAGATAGAAAATGAGCCAAAGCAACTTCATAATAAAGACAGTGAATGTTGCATTTAGAATCACCCATCATGGCATTCAAACCCTCTCTTCTATACTTGGCTACCTCACTATGTTATTTATCTGCTGCTCAAATGATCACAAATGTTGAATCTGAAGAGAGCATTGGTTATCGCAATATTGCATACTTTGTGAACTGGTATATTTCAACACCATCTCACTTACATTGCTGACTTACACTACTAGGGGAATTTATGCTAGAAACTACCAGCCTTCTGCAATTCCAGTTGATCATCTGACTCATGTTTTTTATGCTTTTGCTAATGTGAGAGAGACCGGTGAAGTGTCAGTAATCCTTGACATGAAGCTCTATGTGGTCCTGATTATCAATAGGTATCTTACAGACCCCTGGGCAGACATCAATAAGCATTATTCAGGAGATTCTTGGAATGATAATGGCAATAATGTCTATGGTTGTATTCGACAGCTATTTCTTCTCAAGAAGAAGAATTGTTCCCTAAAGACATTACTTTTCATTGGTGGATGGACATACCATCAGAATTTTCCCATGCCTGCCTCCTCTGACGAGGGGCGCATCAAATTTGCTGAGATGGCTGTGGAATTGATGAAAGATCTTGGGTTTGACGGTAAATTTTTCTGAGAACTAGAAGAAAGATCATTATTTATTAGGCACAGGCATCGATATCAACTGGGAATATCCAGCAGATGAGAACCAGGCTCATGATTTTGTTGCTCTCCTCAAAGCTGTGCGCAATGTAAGTCAAAGAATCAATACAGCTTAGATGAAGATCCACTGATATCTCATTAAAGACAATCAATGCATACACCGCTCAACATGGCAGTGTCAAAATGCTCCTCACCATTGCCTCTTCTGCTGGCCCACAGAACTACAACAAGTTAAAGCTTGCTGAAATGGCTCCTTACCTCGATTTCTTTAATTTACTGGCCTATGACTACGCCGGCTCCTTTGGCAATGTTACTGGGCATCAAGTCAATCTATATCCTTCAGCTGACAACTTACTCTCTACTCCCTTCTTCACAGATGCTGCTATTAGAGACTACATTAAGGCCAGTGTACCGGTCAACAAGATCACTTTGGGTATGCCGCTCTACGGCCGTGCCTTCCAACAGACGGATGGCATGAGGAAACGTTTTCACGGCGTCAGCGAAGGCTCTTTTGAAAAGGGCATCTGGGATTATAAAGTCCTGCCTCAGGCAGGCACTGTAGAGCAGATGGATCAACAGGTGGGAGCCAGCTATAGCTGGGATGAGGCCAGGAAAATCATCATCAGCTATGACACACTAGCGTCATTGAATGTTAAAGTCCATTACATCAAGAATAATAAACTTGGTGGAGGCATGTTCTGGGAGCTTAGCGGAGACAGAAAAGATAGTGGCAGCTTAATTGACAACGTGAGTCTCTTGACAACGACTGGCTATGGTGTGAATGCTGATGCGGAAAATAGGTCTTTCATCATTTAGGTCCTAGCGAAATGGACAAAAGCCAGAATACCCTTTTCTATCCGGAGTTCAAGTACGACAATATCAGGACAAGTATGCCATAACTGGCGTGCAGGGGCACACCTGTTCTTTTGCATGATGAAACTAAGCCTTCTAGGAGTTTGGGCCGCCCTACAAGGCCCATGACATAACTGCGTTAGAGCTAGGTAATGACTACAGAAAGAGAGTGGGAGGTGAAGAGAGAAGAGTATATCAGTTATTACATGTTTATGAGGAGCAGGTGCTTATAAATGAATCTCAGTTTTGAGTTCAGACTGAGAATCAGAAAATCATGTCTCTGCAATCAGTGAAAAGAATCAGTGCAACTACACGCATTGACAGAGAAACTAGACCTACTGTGACAATTTTCATGGTACTGACAAGCTCTGAAGCAGCTTGTGGCCTTATTTCTGTGTTTCATCTACGCACTGCTGTGCAGACCATCCATTTTGGCGTACACCACGCATTCGCCACTGGTTTCCTGATCAGGTCATTTGTGTTGGATTAAACAAAATGAATTCGTCAGGACATCAAGAGCTCAAGAATCCAGCATCAGGAACCCCAACGTGGAAGCAGGTCTCAGACGCCTTCCTAAGGTACATAACATTCCCAAGGCGAGTGTATGGCGTGAAAAGCAAATGCAGGCCGGGTTATACAGGGCGAAGGAGTATGAGCATGTCGTCCGAAACTCTAACTGGCCACAGCAGTGTTGATGTCAAGAGCAAGCTTTGTCGAGGAGATAGGCACTTGAAGACTGACCTCGTCAACCGAGCAAAAACATATGCCTTGTTCACCAGATCCTCCTTAGAAAAGGCCCACATCTTGAAACCATCACAATGATAAGGTACTGCCTTCAAGCTGGGATCCAACTCAAAAGAGGTTAGCCCAATGATATGAGCATTCCCGCAGAAGATTCATATTAGAATTTGTTGCTGGCCACATAAGCACAATCTTCTTACTATCTTCTATACATACTATAAGTTCATCTCATC
>JAABUP010007241.1_pt1 | contig 15062 bp, 27 predicted proteins | sample 5559201 | NCBI WGS metagenome assembly JAABUP01 (sample SAMN10711887, study PRJNA513373) | rock metagenome | isolation source: Antarctica rocks | place: Antarctica | reverse complement strand
CGCTGCTCTGCGCCGCGCAGGCCAGCTTCCTGGGCCGCGTGCAGACCGCCAGCGCGGCCGCGGCGCGCAAGGCCGCGCACGGCGAGCGCTCGCAGTCCTACGTGTTTGGCTGCGACGCGTCCAACTCCGCGCCCGCGCTCACCGATGCCCCACCGGCAAGCCCACGCACCCACTTTCCAGCCTTTCCCCCGGACCTGCCGCATGGCCATGTCCTGCATCTGCCTGCAGCTGCTACTTTGACGCCGCCCGCGCTGTTGCTGAGCGTCAAACTGCGCAGGCGGGCGACGCCGCTGGGCCGACGCTGGGCGCAACCTCCTTCGCGGGCCTGCACGGGCTCGTTGAGGCGGGCGCGCCAGGGCCTGGCCCGCGCCCGGATCCCGACCCCAAGCCTGGGAGTGGCGGCACGCGCGGCGGCGCGCGCGGCGGCCCCTCGCTGCTGAGCATCCTGGGCGGTGACCACCGCCGGCGCCTGCACGGCAAGGGCCCCGCGCTTGGCAGCGGCGGCCACGGCAGGGGCAGCAAGGCGGACCCTCTCAGGCTGGCGGCGCTGGTGGGGCCCATGCGGGTCGCAGCCGGCCGAGGCCGGCGGGCTGAAGCTTAGTCTTGTTGAAACAATCAGGAAGCCTGCAGCCCAATGCTGTGGCTGTGCCTTGAGCATGCGCCCGGGTGCTGGGTAACGTGGAGGCGGAAGTGAAGCTGCTGAGCTCCTGGTGCTAAGGGTACAACCATGCAGAGCCAGACGCAACCCCATGCATGCACAGTGCGACACAGCTGCCTGGCTGCCCCATCCACTCCTGCACTCCCGCACTCAAACCACGTTCTCCCAGAGGCTAACAGAAGACGGGCGTTGTTGTCACGGCCCTCTCTGCGCAAGCCTAACTATTCCAGGAGCAGGTTATTTTGCGGCCGGCGCGCCGCAGCCGCCTAGCAGCGGAACCTCCGCGATGTGGGTCCAGTCCTCCGTGGGCCCGTCCAGCGGCGTGAGCCACAGCGACAGCGCGCTGCAGGTGAAGCTCTCGCTCAGCAGCGGCAGCCCGCCGCCCTCCGATGGCCGTGACAGCTCCTCCTGCGGGCGCGCGGGCCCCACATTCCCTGTCTGTCTGCTTTGCCATCCGGCAAGCTGCCCCCAATGCCATTACACTTCCAGCCAGCATCAGCGTGGGGACCCACAGGCGGCTGCATGGTGACATGGTGACATGCATGCAGCCCGCAGGCAGATCCTGTCATGCGGCACAGGGGTCTTGCCAGCGCAGGCCGAGCGCGGCCAGCACATGCACCTGAAACTTGTTCACCAGCTTCGCGCGCTCCTCCTGCGAGATGTCCGCGTATATCAGGGACAGGTGCGGCATGTAGCCCGTCCCGTCGCCCTCGCCAAATGCGCGCTGCGCCGCCGCGGCCGTGCGGAGCACCTCCTCGTCCTTGCGGACGAGGATGAACACGCACTGGTACACCGAGGTCGACTGGCTGACATGGTCCAGGCGCAGCGTGTACGCCTGCCGACAACTTTCAATAAACTCAGTTGAAGTCATGAAACAGTGCTAGGTCACATGCCTAGGCTGCGCCCCAAGTGAGAGTATGCCTAGATGCCAGTGTTCATGCCTTCTCACTGCACTCTCTGCACCGCACGTACTGCTGAGCATCAGCAAGCTCTTTGTGCTTGCAAGCACCCCTGCTTGCGCCAGCGCTTCACGATATGGAGTGCTGCTATCAGACCACAGCAGAGCCAGAGGACACACAGGGGGAGGCGAGGAGCGCACTGGCAGCGTCGCGGCCACGTCCTGGAGCGCTTTCAGCACCTCCTCGCCTGTCTTGTTTTGGATAGGTCCAGCCACTGTGACATGCGGCACGAAGCTGTGCGTGGCGTTCTCCTTGGCTGTCCTGTTTATGATGTCGTGCAGCTTCTCTGCCAGCAGGCCTGTGCCGGCACAGGCGCCGCCAATCATCACTGAAACTTACAGTGACTTGACGAACTTGGCTGCGCTTGGCCCTTACCACGCCATACGTGTCATACATAGTTGCACTCATAGGACTGTCACCTGCAACTGCAGAGCTTGCAGAGCTTGCTCAAGGTGCAGCGCGCAGGAACTTATCCTGACATCTACCTGCGACGCTTGCCATCTATCTATGCCTTGCAGAGCAGTGATAGAGCAAGCTGCAACCGCGACCTGCTGGATGTGGCTGCAGAGGCCTGGACGCGCCTGTGGGCTGCGCGAGGATGGAGTATGCCATCTCGCGCAGGGCAGAGCAGAGAGCGCCTGCGCACTCTGATCCCAGCCCGTTTTCAAGGGTCTCCTCCCATTCACGCTGTCACAGTACAATACTATTATGACACAGCAGCTGCACCGATGGAGTGGAGGGAGCATATGCCTCTCAAAATTGCCCAAGAAAACTGCCAGGCAAATGTGCCCCAGACATTACCAGGCAAAATGGTCGTCTTCTGGGTGAACCATACTTTGGATGCCCAGACACGCTGTGTGTTTTCCAGCGACAGGCCGGGGCTTGCTGAAGTGTTGAGGCCAATGAGCCGGTGACGGTGCCGTACGGAAGCGACGAGGCGTCGCTTCGAGGCGGTGGCAGGCATGGCGCACAGCTATGTGTTTGCGGAGCCTGATTATAACCTCGTTCGACCGCTGGAGGTGCGCCGTCTCGCTGGCCAACCCGCGACCTTTGTCGCTGGGCAGGCCTGCTTGTGCGTGGACACCCATGTCTGATGCTGCTCTCCAGGCATGTCAGCCTTGGGCGGGGCATGAACACCGCAAGCTGCACAATGCAGCAGCAATAGAGCCAGATACGTTGACAAGAGGGATGTTGTCGCAGACGAGGCGCCGCAAGTGCTTGGGCGCACCAGGCCAAGTTGCGCCTTGCCCTGCTACTTGGCGCACGCCTATGCAGTGCGGCGCTCAGCTGTACTGGCTGTGTTGTTCACTCAGTGCTGATGTCTGGCTTGTGCCGTGCAGGCATGTGTGTTTGCGCTGACGATAATTGTGAAGTAAACTTTAGCAACTGCAGCTGCGGCAGCACAACGCCACGCTGCTGCAGGCCGCTATCAACCTGCATAGCATCAGCCGGCTCGGTGCGACTGGCAGGTCGTATTGGGCGACCATGATGGGGTTCAGCATGGTGTTGCTTTATTTTTATGCTGCTTGACATGGAGCGCTGCAGTTGGCGCAGATTGCGCGAATGTGTTGCCCTGAGCACGCCACGCTGATCGCCATCATGGTTGCTTGAGGACACCCCGCCGGTTGCGCCCGAGCCGACTGAGGCTATGCAGGTTGATAGCAAATCTGCAGGAGTGTGGGCGAAGCGCGTCCGCGGCCGCCTCGCAACCCAGCAGGTGCGCATATGTATACAACATTTCCGCCTCGTTGCTCTCCCCAAGTTGCTGCTTTACATGCTGCTCAATTCTGTGCCTTCTGCAAGGTCAGACCTGACAGGAAGAAATGTGTACTGCTCAGTCGCTGAACAGAGGCTAGGACCCAAGTGTACATGGCACATGCGTGGTTTAATGCAGGGGCAGCCGTGGACCTGGCCGATGCAGCGACGCAGCTGCGGCCAGCGGCAACCCGGCTGTCGTCGATGCTGCCGCACCTGCCACTGATACTAGCGGGGCCGCCCAGGCGGCCATGAGGACGCGCGGCGCGCCTGGCAGGCAGGACGGCGCTGGCGCCAAGCGCGTGCGCGGCGATGCTGGCCACAACCTGGCTGCGCCGCAACCCGGTAGCTCGTCCGCCGCGCCCTTTGACGGGCCTTACAGTGTGCGCGCACCCTGGGCGCAGGTCGACCCGCATGGCCACACGCCCTCGCAGGGGCCTGCATGCGGCTGCTGGTCGCCTGACTGCCGTCCTGGCTGCGCCCCAGCTGCATGTCTGGACACGAAGCTGCAGCCCTTTCCATTGGTAAATGGTGTCTGCGCTGGATAGTGGCATGGGCTGCAGGCAAGGCGCATGACTGGCCACACAAGCTCGGCAGCTGCTAGACAGGACGCTTGCGCCTGTGAGTGCGATTCGCAGCGCGCCAGGGCGGGTACCGCATGCAGGGCATCTCGCACGGTTCTGGTTTGGACGGGCGCCTTCGCGTTGGCCACCCCAAGCGCAAGTCCCTGGGCCCTATGCTGCAGGCTGCAAAGCGAACGTCATGCATGCCGCAGGTGCACTTCATCGTCCCGCGCTGCAGCCTGCACATGCAGCACTGCCGACGCGCGTAGATGAAGTGCACCTGCGGGGCCCCTGATGTTCGCGATGCAATCCATGGCGCAAGGCCCAGGGACGCATGCTCGGGGTGGCCGACAGGCGTACGTGCCCGTCCAGGACCGGCACTCTGAGCGAGAGACCCGCCATGCGGAATCCGCTCTGGCCTGCTGTGAAGCGCACCTGCAGGCGCAGGTGTCCTGATCGGCGGTCTGCCGAGCTTACGTGGCCAACGTGCGCCTTGCCTGAAGCCCATGCCACTACCCAGCGCAGACACACGTGCAGACAGCAGCACGGGACGACCAGGTGCTGCGCAGAACTTTATAGCACACTCCTTGCGCAGGCGTGGAGTGGCCGGTGGTGTACCAGCTGCGGTGCAAGGGGCCCGGCAAGGAGGCGGAAAGTGGCTCCTACACCGGCTGGGCTGTGCCATTGCGCCGCAGATGAGGACCACTACCACCCCACGCCTGCGCGTGTGAGTGCGGTTTATAAGTTGTGTGCAGCACTTGATCGCGCGCTGATAAGCGGCGCCTGCGTCGCGCGCGCCTGGGGCTTCCGGGCATGCAGTCTGCCCGCACCTTTGCGCCCTTGATTCTCGGGAATCCGGCGTCGCCGCAGCACTTTGCTGCTCTGCAAGTGGTGGTGCTGAAAGTGCTGGAAGGGGTTCCGCGTCGGCAGGGCGGGGTACGCATGGACCCGGTGCCCCTGGCGCGCGCGCGTGTGCTCTGCTTCCGGCAGCGCATTGCCTCGCAGGCCGGGCGGCAGGGCTGACGTGTGCACCGCCGCTGTGCCATGCATGAGAGCTGCGCACGTGTCGCAGCGCTGAGTGCGCGCATGGGCAGGACGACGACATGGCCGTCCTGGTGTGCCCGGACGACAGCGTGCCCGAGGTCTACGCGATCCTGCTCAACAGCGCGCCCGTGCGCGCGCCCGCCGCGTGCCAGCCGCCCGCCGCGCCCGCCGCGCCGCGCGCGCGCGCCGCACCAGCGCTCGCCTCCGGCCTCACCCGCCGCGCCCGCCGGTGGCTCATTCAGCGTGCGCGCGCCCTGCCGCAGGCGGCCCCGGAATTGCAGCCCGCCCTCGCACGGGCCCGCGCGCGGCTGGCGGCCGCCCGTCTGCCCATCCTGGCGGCCCCCCCGCCACGTGTCTGGGTCCCCTGCGCGGCTTTCACCCGTGGTGCCTGCGCCGGGCACTGCCGTGAGCAGCAGGCTGGGCGCATGTGTGGCCACACGAGCTTGGCAGCTGTCTGACAAGACACGACACACGCGCATGCACATGCAGGTCACACTGGGTCAGCCAGGCTTCAGGATGAACAGCCGCTCGCTCCTAATGCCTGTGCGGGCGGGCGCCCTCGTGTCGGCCGCCGCGGGACGGTCAGGAAATCGCGGTACGCGCGCGGCGGCCGAGACGGGGGCGCCCGCCCGCACAGGCATCAGGAGCGAGCGGCTGTCCATCCTGAAAGCCGGGCTCGCCCAGTGTGAACTGCATATGCACGCGCGTGTGTCCTGTCAAACGGCTGCCAGGATCGTGCGGCGGTGCGTGCGTACAGCCTGCAGCCCGTGCCACTGCCTGGCGCAGGCGTCACGGGTGAAAGCGGCCGCAGCGGACCCGGATAGACACGCTTCCGGGGCGCCGCCAGGATGCGCAGACTGGCGACCGCCAGCCGCGCGCGGGGTCCCTGCGAGGGCGGGCGGCGATCCTGGGGCCGCCTGCGGCAGGGAGTGCGCGCGCTGAACGGGCCCTCGGCGGCCGCGGCGGGCGCGGCTTGCGGCGGGCGCGCGTGTGGGCAGGTGGTCCCGCAGGCGGACGCGGAACTGACCGTCGCCCAGGCGCTCTAGGACGACCCTGGTGTGGCACCTGGCATGCGCGCGTGTGCCCCGCTTCTGGATGCGCACTTGCTCGCAGGCCAGCTGATGGGCTGACAGGTGTGCTGCTGCTGTGCCATGCTGAAAGGCGTGTGCAAGTCTATGCACCGATCGCATGCATGGCGGGACGGCGGCGCGGTCGCCCTGGAGCGCCCCGACGACCGCGCGGCCATCTTCCGCATGCGCCTGCTCGACCGCGCGGCCGGGCGCATGGCCACGGCGCTCACCGCGCCGGGTCAAGGTGTCACCTTGCAGTAGGCCGCACCCTGCTGGTCGCTGGTGGGCGCCTCCAGCCGCGCGCGGGGCTGCCCGCGGACGGCGACGTGGCCGTTCTGGAGTGTCCTGACGACTGCGCGCCCTTCTTCGACGTGCGCCTGCTGCACCGCCGCTTGCATGGCGCGGCGGGCGCCGTGGCCCTGCGCTCGGCCGCGCGGTTCAGCAGGCGCACGTCGTACGAGTGCACGCAGTCGTCCAGGCGCTCATGGATGGCCACGTTTCCGTTCGCGGGCGTCCGCGAGGCGAGACGAGGCGGGGCGGGGGGCGAGGCGAGGCGGCCAGCGGCGCGCACAGGCGCTGGAAGGGCTTCCGCGTCGGCAGGGCAGGGTGCGCCTGAGCCCGCCTGATTGCTGCACCAGCTGCTGATGACATCGCTGCCGGCGGGCCAGCCCATCAGATGCTTTCTATTCCGGCCCAGCCCCTAGAGCAAGTTCCTGGAGAAGGCGTATAGGAGCGTGCGCTGCTCGGCATCTTTAAGCAGCGCTTTCAGCAGGCCGGCATGCTTGCATGCTAGTGCAGCCCGGAATTTGTTGGTGGGGTCTTCTGGACGCAGAGGCGGCCAAGCGCACTAGGCAGTCACCATGGAGCGCGCATATGCGCTCGGGGAACACTCATGACAGGTACGCAGCCAAGGATAGGCACCTCATGGAATGCTGAGCAGGCGGCAGGGCAGGTCAGACATGCAGTCCTGCTCTGGCTGCGTGCCTGACCTGCCCTGCCTCCTGCCTATCATTCCATGAGGCAGTGATCCTTGGCCGCGCATATGTCGTAGTTCCCCAGAGCGCATGTGCGCTCGCGCCATGATGACCTCCTTGCTGTGTCTTGCCTCCTTTGCGTCCTGATAATCTTCCCACCTCACAGCGTGCTGGGCTGCACCTGGCGTGCAAGCATGTCGCCCTGCTTGACGCTCTTGCCGGAACATGCCATTGAGCGCATTGCCGCTATGTGGCTGCTCCGCGCCACATGGGCAGGGCCGGAAAAGGAGCCTCTGATGGGCTGTCCTAGCAGCAGCGATGTCGTCGGCTGCTGGTGCAGCCACCAGGCCCGCTCACGCCTACCCTGCCATGTGCGCCTTTGAACAAGCACTATAGTGCATTGCCGCTGTACAGCCGCTCCAGGAATTTGCCATGCAGGGTACGCATGAAGCGGGCGCCTCGCGCGCGCGCGCATGTGCTCTGCTTCTGGATGCGTACTGCTTCTGGATGCGTGCTGCCTCGCAGGCCCACTAAATGGGCTGACGGGTGCACCGCCGCTGTGCCACACCGGAAGATGTGTGCGAGCGTTGCACCGAATGCGTGCACGGGCAGGACGGCGGCGTGGTCGTCCTGGAGTACCCCGACGACCGCGCGCCCGTGCTCAACGTCGGCCTCCTGAACCGCGAGGCGGCTCGCGCGGCCGCGGCGCCCGGCCGTGCCGAGCGAGGGGCCTTGCGGTTGCGCAGGTTGACGCTGAGCACGGGCGCGCGGTCGTCCGGGCACTTCAGGACGACCATGTCGTCGTCCTCGGGCGTCCGCGCGCGCGTCTGGAGCTCACCGCCGACCAGGAGGGTGCGACATACTGCAGTCAATGCTCTAACCTTGTTCTTACTGCCGCCAGCTCCCCACCGACGCCGGTGCGCGGTCTGCATGCCACATGGAGCAGTTGTGCCCTTTGCCGTGCGACGCGGCACTCAGCACAGCAAGGTGTGCGCTGCAGGACCGCCGGCTTGCTGCAAGTATAGGTAGGGCCGCCTCCTGTGCAGCCCTAGCCCGGCGGGGCGCTGCTGAAAAAGTCCGCAGCCTTGCGCAGGCCCTGCGCCGCCGCGCGCGCCCAGGCCGCCGCGCGCGCCCCTGCGCCCTCCGCGCAACCTGCGCCCGCCGCCCAACCGCCGCCCGCCGCCCAGCGCCCGCCGCCCACGGCCCGCCGCTCGAGCGACGAGAGGCGCCTGGCGGCGATGCCCTACCCATACCCTATATTGCTGCTGGCGCCGCTGCCAATGCGACACGCGGTTCCGCGCGCACAAGCACGCCAGGCCTGGCGGCCGGCCCGCCCAGCTGCGGCGCGAACTCCGGCGCGTCACGCGCCATCTGAAGTGCCTGGAGCTCACCCGCAACGCCCGTGCGCGGTGACCACGCCGTCGCACACAAAGCTCGCCGCGCGGCCTGGCGCGCGTCCCTCGCTTCGTGCGCAAGCATGGCAGGCATGGCGGCCGGCCCACCCGGCGGCAGCGTGGGCCTTTGTCAGTCCGGTGTGACGCTGGCCGTCAGCCACTCAAGCGGCCGAGTCGGCATTGGGGTGGCTTTCGTACCTCGCCCTGGCTGCTGCATTGGCGCCGCTGTTACTGCATCATGGGCGGCGCTGGCGCAGCAGCCAGGGCCTGAAAGGCACAAAGCCACCGCAGCGCCGACCCGACCGCTCAAACTGGCTGATGGTCATCATCACGCAGGGCGGGCCCACGCCCGCGACGAAGCCGCGCTGGACGGCCGCCACACCTGCCTGGTTGCGTGTGAAGCGAGGGGCGCGCGCCGGGTGGAGTTTCAGCTTGTGTGCAACGGCGTGGTCATTGCGCACGGGCGGTGCGGGTGAGCTCAAGGCACTGCTGCGGCGCGCGACGCGCAGGAGGGCGCGCCGCAGCCGGGCGTGCGCGGCCTGCTGTGAATGCCGCCATGCATTGGTCTTGCTGGGCGCTCCACGCATAGGGACACCTGCATGTGCCGCGCCTGGGCTCCCAGGGCGGGAAGGCAATGGAGTCGCCGCGGCCAGGCGCGCCCGCGCCAGCCACTGTGCCAAGGAGGGTGCGGTTGCTTTTACATGTCTGATTCTGCGGCGCGCACTGCTCAGCGAGCCGCCTGCATCAAGCAGGAGTAGCCGGTCATGGAATGGCTGCGAAGCGGGGCGCTGGACTGCGGCGGCATCGCCGCAATGGATGCCGTGCAGCCCTGGAACAGACAGTCAACAAAGAAAGCATGTGTTCTCTTTGCCACATTGTTGACCAGGCTGGCCGGCAGCCGGCCAATAATGTGGGACAGAGAACGCATACCTCCCGTTGATTGTAATAGACGAGTCGGCATGGTGACCACTCCAGCAATGTCACCTGTCAGTGTAGCGCACGGTCCGCGCCCAAAACTCCCGTTGATTGTAATATACGAGTCGGCATGGTGACCACTCCAGCGATGCCACCTGTCAGTCTAGCGCACGGTCCGCGCCCAAAAACATGCCCGGCTGCTATATCGCTCTATCCTGGCCCCTTCGGATGAGACCAAGACGCATTCACTGGCTTCCAATAATGAACATTGTGCCTCCGAATTGCTAATTCTGCCATGTCTCAGTGAGACACCTTTGGCACCGCTGGCACAACAAGCATGCATACAGCTGACATTCTACTAAGAGACTGAGTGCCGGTATCACAGAACCTGCCAGACTGCAGCGGCAAAGGTAGTTCGGAGTCTGAGCACGAGCGCAGAAGCAACCGGCTCTGAGCGCGCGCGCCCTCCGGCACACTCAGGCATAATTGGCTACTGGCCTTTCTCAGCCAGCCGGGGCTGCTCACGCGGTGGGGTCTCCAGGCTCTTTACAGATACATGATCAGGAGTGATGAAGGCAGTTAGGGTTCAGGGTGCGTGCAGGCACAGCCTGTTGACACTGTAGCAGGCAAAGATGTGGCAAGGCATGCGGGCAAGCACTTCCAGGCTATGCGATGTGAGCGCGTGAAGTACCATAAATGACATAGTTTGGACGCCTGCACAAAGTCACATCGCGAGCTGCAAAAGACACAGGGCACTTGCGCAACATGTAACGTTGTGTGTCTGCTCGCCCCGCGAATCAACGTGCTGCCGCGCCGCCGGTTCAGCTCAGGCAAGCCATCTTGACTTGCCTGAGCTCGCTCACCTTGACTTGCCTAAGGTGCACCAGCAGCGCGGCAGCCCCCTGACTAGCTGGCGTGAGCAGGACGCTTGACCACCTATATCACACACATCTCCTGCTTGTTTTGCAGCTACCGTGCAGCTCAGGCAGCACGCCAGGAACTTGCCCAGCGAAGCCAGGTCCTCCTCCGCCAAAAGTGACAGTCTAAACCTGAGCGTGAATGCGTTCCATGCCAGCGTTCTCTTATATGGGTCAGATCTGCTTGAGGCAGACCTGCAGGCAGGAAGCTGGGACGGTGCAACGCTGGAGGATAACAGGTTTAAGTGGCACGGTGACCACATTTTCCCATTGCCAAAGTTCAACCTGCATGACGCGCAGGCGACGCGGGCTGTGCATGCATCACTTCAACCTGATAGCCTTGACCCCAGACGATGACACTCAAGCTAAGAAGTCTGACCATCTCCGCACGTGCATGGAGGCCTTCCACTCCACCATCCCCTCATACGGGCTGATCTGCCTGTGCAGGGCCTGGCTGCGCTGAGCGTCTTCCTGTCATGCAGCCTGAACTGGGCAGCTCAGGCCCAGGATAACCCAGGATGCCGGAGCTGCCTAGCTCAGGCCGCATGACAGCGTAGCCAGGTCCTCCACAGGCAGATCCACCCGGAGGAGGGGATGGTGAGTGGAACGCTTCCAAGCGCATGCGGAGATCGTCAGTCCTCTTGGCGTCATCGTCTGGGGTCATCGTCTGGGGTCAGGGGCATCATGTTGTAATGGTGCATGCACAAGCGCGCTGCCAGCGCGTCATGCAGGGTCAAGCTTTGCAATGGGGAAATGTGATCTCCATGCCACGTAATCCCGCCGTCCTCCAGCGCTACGCCGTCCTCCACCTCCAGGCCTGAGGCAGACCTGCGCCGTACAATGGAATGCACTGTGGTGGGAGGTGGCGGTTCGCCAGGCTCGCTGCAAAGTGCGGGCGCGCCTGGCGGCGCCCAGCAATGTCACAGAGGACTTGTGCGCGTGGTGAGCTGTCTGCTGCACTGTCTGCTGCACGCCCTACAGCGGCAGCGCAGGCCCCTCCGCACCAGCTGCGCACGGCGCAGCCTCAGAAGTGTCAGCCTGCAAACGCACTTGCATCAGCAAGCGCTCGTTCATATGCAAAAAGTGCTAGACACGCCCCACTACCTTGTTGCTGGCAGTTTGTGGCCTGAGCGGTTGATGCACCTCGTCTGGACATCCACCGCCCCGCCTATGCAGCGGGCTCTGAGCTTGGTGACCAAACGCGGTTGACGACGTGGTGTCCAAGGAGTCCAAGACACGCAGATGGCATCCACCGGTAGCACTGCTCAGAAGGCAGTGGGAGAGGCCCAGAGAATGGCACGCACCGGCTCTGCCCAGCTTGCATGTCTTTGTCCTGCGGGTCCTGTGCGACTTTAGCGCAGGTATTTCTGGCTCTTTGTGACACAATGCTGCAGGCACGTACTGGTTGTCGGGAGCGTGATACAGCTCTAGCTCCCCAAAAGTGAGCAAGGTCCCAAGCGACGGTACAAAGCTGGTTCGCTACCCTGGTTCCAGGGTAGGGAACGTCAGGTTAATCATGTTAGCTGGGTGGCACTAACTGTAGCCGGGCGGTAGCGCCTCTGTATGGAGTGTGACCGCAGAGCCCTGGCCGACGAGCTGTTCCTGCTCCTTGAGTGTTCTTATGTAGCCTGTGTTTGTGACGAGTTTGCTCACTGCTCACGCCTGGGTGCGCCATACTGGAGTCAATACAGCAGCAAGACACTCGCGGAGTTGCTTGCTCATCCTGGTTTTGCCTATTGTGCCCTGCCTGTGGGTGTTGCCTGTAAGAACTACTGCTGACTGCCTGCATGCCCAACAAAACTGTCGCCTGAGGAGCACTAGCTGGCTGAAAAAGGCAACCCTACATGCCTGGGTGCGCCGAAGGGCGCGCACTCAGGACCTTTGTCATCCTTTCTATATTGCATTGGAACGGGAAGCACCTCAGTCGGCTGACGTACAGTGAGAAGCTTCATTCATAGCTGTGTAGTGAGCTCCGCAAGATCACACCTGCCTGCCAAGTGCTTACCAGAGTGTATGCATGCGCCATGCATACACTCGCCGACTGACGTAGAAAAGCATGTTGTTAGACCTCGGCAGAAGCAAGCACTTGAACCCAAAACGAATGGCCTGATAGGCACAGACTGGCACTTCAGCACACTGCTGTCAGGGCCCTGCCGTGACGACAACCATTCACATAGCCCATGCAGGCCCTGAAACTCTCTTCCAACGACAACAACAGCATCGGCCACTGCCGTCAACAAATCACATAGCGGCTACTCAAGCGCGCAACGGCCTTCTCTGCAGGCCAGAAAACACACACACGGCCCCCTAGATTGCATTCGGCAAGAGCGTGCGCTCATGGAAGGCATGCCCAGCTGGTGGCCGCTGCTGTGCTGCCATGCTTCAGCACCACAGCATTACCACATGAGTGACCACAGCTGCCTGTCTGCACCTGATGCACTGCGCTGCATCCCCAAGCCGCAGCTCAGTTATTGTTCCGGAGCCGGAGGGGATCCCCACAGGGAGAGCTTCGCAGGGCAGTGCTGCTACAGGGGCGGGACGTCCCGTACTGAGCCGTAGCAGGCGCTGCCGCCCATGCCGCCCCGCAGGCACACCTCTGCATGTGGGACCCCTCCTCCGGGGCCTGCGGAGGTGCCAGCTTGCACCCTTCACCGTCCTCCTCCAGGACCGGAACGCGCAGGTGGGTGCGCACTCGGGAGGCTGCACGCGAGGGACAAGGCTCTGCCGCCGCCGCCGCGCTCAGCCGGCGCCCGGCGCGGCGCCGCCGCCGCGCAGCGCCACCTCCGCGAGCTGCGACCACTCTCCGCCGGCCCGTCCAACAGTGTGACCAGAGCGCGATCTAGGGTTAGGGTAGGGTCTGCCGGACAAGGCTCTGGCGCCGGCGCGCTCAGCCGGCGGCCGGCGCGGCGCCGCCGCCGCGCAGCGCCACCTCCGCGACCTGCACCCACTCCTCCGGCGGCTCGTCCAGCGGCGTGCGCCAGAGCGCGAGAGCCTCGCAGGTGAAGCTCTCGCTCAGCAGCGCGGGCGCGCCGTCCTCCGCCAGCGACAGCATCTCCTGCGCGGCGCGGCGCCCCGCGATCGGCGCCCTAACCCTGCCCTAGCTTGCAGGTGAAGCTCTCGCTCAGCGGCGCAGGCGTTCCTCCGCCAGCGACAGCGTCTCCTGCGCGGCACGGCGCCCTGCGCTCGGCGCTCTACCCTAACCCTAGCCTCCGAGTCAGGATCTTATGCCGCTGGGCATGCTTGCACCTGCACGCTGTTTAGGGGCAGGCAGGAGATTGCGCGAGGTGCGCGGCTGGCTGCAGGGCCGCCGCTCGGCGCGCGGTGGTCAGGACGCGGGAGCAGGCGGGCGCGCGCGCGCGCCTGCAGCTGCTCCACCAACTCGGCGCGCTCTTCCTGCGGGATGTCCGCGTACAGCAGCGACAGGTGCGGCGTGTAGCCCTCGCCGTCACCCAGGCCGAACGCGCGCCGCGCGGCCGCGGCGGCGCGCTGTACCTCCTCGTCCGGGTGCACCAGCACGAACACGCACTGGAACCTCGTGGTGGACTGCGCTATGCGGTCAAAGCGCAGCTTGTACGCCTGCCGGCCAGCAAAGCGCGCGTGAGCGCCGCCGGGAGTGTGCGTATGCCGCCGGTTGGCCCGTCTCTGCTGGCAAGCGCGCACGCTCGGGGCGTGCGCGACAGTAGCTGACACGGCACTGAGCACCTCGCTACTCTATTTCAGTATACCTGGTTCAGCGCAAGCAGCACAGTACACCCGAGCGCCAGCATCGGTGAGCGGTGCACATTCGCTTCCGCAGTTTGGCGGCTAGCGCACCGGCAGCGCCGAACCGAGCTCCTGGAACGTCTTCAGCACCTCCTCAGCAGTCTTGTCTTCGATGGGGCCGGCAACCGTCACGTGCGGCACAAAGCGGGGCGTGTTGTGCTTATCGGCCAGCTCGTTTATGATCACCTGCAGCTGGTCTGCCAGTGCGCCTGCATCGCCAGACAGAGGGCTATCATGGGAGGTGACTGTGCTCCAAACACTGCAGCCTGCTGCTAGCTGCGCTGCATCCTGTGTGCGCTCAACACATACAGAGGTGTCTGAGAGCAATTGCGGAGCACAACTGGTAGCTAATGCTCACTGGTGCTCACAGACACACCAGGGTGACGCAAGCTGTCTACCAGAGCATGGTGTGCAAGCATGGTCGGCCGCATGAGAGCGCTGGTTGACGCAATGCTGGCCACTAGAGCATGGTGTACAAGCGTGGTAGTCCGTGAGAGAGCTTGCTCTATAGCTAGGTACACAACGCGCCTGTTGGCTGCGCCCAGACGGAGTACGCCATCCTACGCCAGGGCAGAGCAGAGCGGCTGTCCAGCGCAGTGCCGCACACTGGACGCCAGTTCGCAGCACAGCGCGGCCGTGCAGCACAGTGAGCGGGAGGTCTGAGTGCACCAATGATCTTCTTAGTCGAAAGTGGAGCGGTGCTTTTGCAAAACAAGCTCATCTCCTTGCTGCATGGGGGGATTGCACATGCCTCATGCGCGCCAAATGCACTGAGGTGTGGGTGGCAGGATGCTCCAAGGCATGGATAGCATGCCGCAGGTTGCTATGCCGCAGGTCTGCATGTGACTGCTATTTTTATGAGCCTAACATGTTTGCGCACAGGCTTGTGATCTCCAGGAAGGCAGAGAATCCACTGTGAGAACGCTGCAGATAAGTTCACAACAGCGGCATGTCAAACGCAAACAGGCTCACACTTAACAATGCAGGTGTCAGACCTGAGCAAGTGCTTTGTACAGCATGTTACATGATAGCTAGGAGTGCAGCATAGCTA
>JAABUP010007240.1_pt1 | contig 15062 bp, 16 predicted proteins | sample 5559201 | NCBI WGS metagenome assembly JAABUP01 (sample SAMN10711887, study PRJNA513373) | rock metagenome | isolation source: Antarctica rocks | place: Antarctica | reverse complement strand
CACGACGATGTGCCCCACCATGATCCCCGACCCGGTCCGGGCTCACCGGCAAGGGACCACCAACAGCGTCCACCAGCAGCGTGGCGCGCAACCGGGTGCGCCCAACCCCGTCGGGGCAGTGAGCCCGGTGCCGCTGGGTCCCGGGTCCGGTGGACCGTCGTTCGAGCGTCGTTCCACAGACCGGATGACGATCAAGAAAGAGCAGGGGGGGTGTGGAGCGTCGCGAAAGTGCAGTGGGAGACGTCGTGAAAGTTGCAGCAGGCGTCGCGAAATCTGCAGTGGGGTGGATCAAGAGGTCCGGCTGGTGATGCTGGCGGTGGTCGTGAACGAGGAGGCGAAGGGCACGGCCTGATCGAGCGGCTTGGTGGTCCGTGACGCGCGGGGCGCGGAGAGCCCGGCACGGGCGGGGCCGAAGCGGATGCGGGTCGCCATCCGGCGGACTCCCAGCAGGTGGCCTGCGGGGTCGGGCAGCACCACGACCGAGGGCTGCGGCTCCTGGCTGGCGATCAGCGCCGCGAGCAGGGGCGACCGCGCGCGAGACGGGATACGGGTCCCTGCGATCGTGGTGAGGCTGGCGGCGTCGGCCCCGACGGTGCTCGGTGTGGTGCGGGCCAGGCCTGCCGCGTCGGCGTCGGGGGCCAGGGCGAGCATCACCGCGGCCGCGGTCGTGGGGCAGGCCAGGCGTCGCAGCCGGACGACGGCTCGGGATCGAGGCCGGGCCCGAGGTCTGCGAGCCGGTCGGGATCGGCAAGTGCGGGCAGCTCGAGGCGCACGCCCTCGTCGTGGAACCCGGCCTGGACAGCGTCGAGGTGCGCGAGCAGGTCGTCGTCGCTGACGGCGTCGATGGTCAGACGCTGCAGTACCGCGCTGAGAGCGCATCCGGGCAGCGCTCAGTGCCGTGGTGGAGGCGGCCCCGGCGGGGGCCAGGCACGGGCCTCGCCGCGAGCGGCGGCGCGGACGTGTTCGAGAGACCGGCCGGGCCTGTCGGGTCCGCACGAGCGGATGGCGGGCGTCGACTCGGCTGCGGCCCAGCCCAGCGGCGGGCCAGCGTCGACGCCGGCCAGCGGCGGTGGCGGGCGGGCGTGATGCCAGACCGTCCATGCGGTGACCTGGGCGGCGGTGGCGAGGGTGTGCAGGGCTGCGAGCACGGCCGGGCGCAGGGTGTGGGCGCGCAGCACCACCAGGTCGCGCACCTGCTCGGCGCGCAGCCACACCGACAGCAGCCCGTCACCCTGGCGGACCCGACCTTCCTGGGAGAGCGCGTCGGGGCCTTGCCGAGGGCGACCAGCAGATCGCGGGTCAGCACCGGCGAGGTGGCGGCCGGGCTGGTCGAGCACACGACGATCCCGGCGGCCAGGTCGTGCCGGGCGGACAGAGCACGGACGCAGGCGAGGTCGTCGTCGGGGTCCAGCACCCACCGCAGCCCGGCGGCCACCGCTGTGGCCGCTGCCGTGGCCGGGGTGGCTGGTGCGGCGGGGAGGGCGACGGTCACGAGTCGAGGCGGCCACCGTGGAGGGTGAACGCGTTGGCGATCACGCGCCCGTCGATAGTGGCTTGGTCGAGCTCGGCGCAGAGCTTCACCGCGGTCTGGGTGAACGCGGCCCAGTCCCGCAGGTTGCCGTGGGCCAGGTGGTCGTCGACGCGCAGCAGCAGCTCGGCGTCGACGCCCTGGTTCGGCGATGCCGGGGTCGCGGTCGATCTGCGGGCGGGTGGTCGCCGATGGGCTCGACCCCGCCCGCCTCGACGGGCTGGTGACCCCGACCTCGCGCAGGATCGCGGCGCGCAGCGACGGCGAGCGGGGCGCGGCGTCGGCCATCGCGGCGAACGCGGCGCGCACGACGTCCTCGATCGGGTCGGCTCGCTCGATACCCGCGTCGATGGCGCCGGCGAACGTCGCGCACACCTGATGATCTTGGTCGATCCCGAACCTAGAGACCCGCCCCGTGCGCACCCTTCATTGCCCCCGGCGTGTCGCCGATCCGCCCGCTGACCAGCGCTTCCCCACCGATCATTCCGCCACGACACCCACACCGATGCCGGGAGAGCCGGGAAACCTGTGTCCCGGGTCACGGCAGACGCGGTCTTGCGTTTGAGCGCGCTCGAAGCCTTAGCGTCGTCGCCATGAAAAGCCACGGTTGGGACCCCAGGGCCGGAACGCGGCCCCCGGGGCGGTGGTCGCCGTGACCACCACGATGGGGACCGCGCGGCTGCGCGAGCTCGTGGATTCCTACGACCTACCAGAGCTCCCTCCGCTGTCGCACGAGCTCGTCTGCGCCCTCGACCTGCCGGCCGACCTACCCGCCGAGCTGCCCATCGCGCAGGTCGCCGAGCTGACCGGGGCCAGCGCGCACACCCTGCGCTACTACGAGCGGATCGGGTTGCTGGCGGTGGGCCGCGACGCCGTGGGCCACCGGGTCTATGACCGCGACGCCCTGGCCCGGGTGGTGTTCGTGACCCGCCTGCGCATGTCCGATATGCCCATCGAGGCGATCCGGCGCTACGTCGAGCTGGTCAACGACGGTGACCACACGGCACCGGAACGCCTCGCGCTGATGCAGAGCCACCGCGCGACGATCCAGCGCCGGCTCCAGGAGCTGCAGGCCGCGCTCGCCGTCGTCGACTACAAGATCACTACCTACGGCGGCGACTGCAGACCCTGACCGGAGCCTGTCGCCACCCCACATCCCAGAACACCCACACCCCCGAGCACCGCAGGACGCAGGGGGCCGGGCACCGCCGTGCCCAGGGCCAGGACATCACGACTACGCACGAGGAGAGCCATCATGCGCGACAACCGAACCCCCCGCACCCTTGGACAGGGCGGACCCGAAGTCTCACCCCAGGGGTTGGGGTGCATGGGGCTGAACTACGCCTACGGACCGGCCGACCGCACCGAGTCGATCGCCACCGTCCGCCGCGCCCTGGATCTGGGCGTGACGTTCCTCGACACCGCCGACATGTATGCCGACGGGGCGAACGAAGAGCTGGTGGGCGAGGCCATCGCCGGGCGCCGCGACGACATCGTGCTGGCCACGAAGTTCGGCATCCTGCTCGACCCGCAGACGCAGATGCCGAACGGGGTCAACGGGTCCCCCGAGTACGTGCGGACCGCGATCGACCGATCGCTGCACCGGCTCGGGGTCGAGCACATCGACCTGTACTACCAGCACCGGCCGGACCCGACGGTGCCGATCGAGGACACCGTCGGCGCCATGGCCGAGCTGGTGACGGCCGGCAAGGTTCGACACCTCGGGCTGTCCGAGGCCTCGGCGCAGACGATCCGCCGTGCCGCCGCGATCGCGCCGATTGCCGCCGTGCAAACCGAGTGGTCGCTGTTCAGCCGCGACATCGAAGCCGCCGTGGCCCCCACCTGCCGCGAGCTCGGCATCGGGCTGGTGCCCTACAGCCCGTTGGGCCGCGGGATGCTCACCGCCGTGACCGCCATGACCGCCATGACCGCCATGACCGCCATGACCGCCATGATGAACAACCTGCCCGCCGACGACTTCCGGCGCACCCTGCCCCGCTTCGACGGCGCCAACCTCGACACGAACCTGGCGCTGGTCCAGGAGATCCAGGCGATCGCCGCCGGCCATGGTGCGACACCGGCCCAGGTCGCCCTGGGCTGGCTGCTCGGCCGAGGCGACGACGTGGTCCCCATCCCCGGCACCAAGCGACGGACCTACCTGGAGGACAACCTGGGCGCACTCGACGTGGTGCTCGACGCCGACGACCTGGACCGCCTGTCTCGTCTGCAGCCCGCCGGAACCCGCTACCCAGACATGTCATGGGTCGAGCGCGACACCGCCGCACGCGTCGGCTGAGCAAGACAACCCGTGCAGCACCTCGTGTGCCAGTGGACCATCCGTATCCGGCACGGCTTGATCATGTTCATTGGATCGCGCCGACGCGCGTGACCGATCCGGGCGGCTCCCTGGTCGGCGGCGCCCCTGGGCCGCCGCGGCGCAGGTTCCAAGACCTGCCGCTGGGTGGGCCATGCTCGCCGCAGCGCCTTTGCCCTACGACGATCGAAGGGCCCTGGCAGAGTCAGTCACCCCGCGCAGGTCGCGGGCACGGTCGCGGTCCCCGTCCGCGATGGCGGGAAGATCCCGAGAACGTGGCCCGAGCGCCGCACGTCGTGCAACCCTGCCGCGTGGGCGGTCGCGGAGTAGGACTTGGTCCCGGCGATGTCGATGACGGCGAGGCGGCCGCCGGGGCGCAGCACTCGGATGGCTTCGCGGATGGCCAGCTCCCGTCGGGCGCTGGGGTGCAGGTTGTGGATCGCCAGGCAGGCGCACACCAGGTCGAACGAGGCGTCGGGGAACGGCAGCGCGGTCATGTCCCCGTCGGCGAGCCGGATCCGCTCGGCCACCCCCAATCGGCGGGCGTTGTCCAGGCATTGGTCCCGGTTGGAGCCGGCCTGGTCGCGGAACCGCCACAGGTCCACCCCGGCGGCCGTCCCCGTGCTCAGCCGCTGCGCCGCTCCGAGCAGCATCAGGCCGATCAGGCCGCTGCCGCAACCCAGATCCAGCACGTCCTCGTCACCGCGCAGGTGCAGGCCCTCGAGGAGCCGGTCGCGCACCCGGATCTTGCCGACTTTCGAGCTGTAGACCATCAGGCCCGACCACACCGAGCCCGGTGTAGCCATAGACGATCGGCGGCGCGTCGAGACCGTAATCCGGGCGTGCCCGCAGCCGCCGAGGGACGGTCATGGGACCGCATGATCCCGCACACCCCGGCCGAGTGGGACCCACCCGGCTCCCATAGATGCCACCGGGTGGAGATGCTGATGGCGACCGCATGCGCGGGTGGCCTCCCGGGGCTGGCGACGGCGGGCCCGGGGCACCGGCAGCGATAGCGTCCCGATACATGTTCGGCTTCGCTGGAGCGGCCCCGCTTGTCCAGCCAGTAGGCGAAGCGGTGGTGGGCGTCGGGTTCGCCGGCGGCGAGGTCGGTGAGCGCGGGCATCGCCCGGGCCACCGCGTCGGCGCCGAGCTCGCCGCCGGGGTACGGGTGGCTCGCCGGCGCGCGGACGAACGCCGCGACCGCGTCCGGGAACACGCCCGGCATCTCGGTGCGGGTCATGCCCTCGCCGCGCCCGAAGTCGAGCTCGACCAGGCGCGGATCGGTGACGAGCTCGACGCCGGCGGCCGCCGCCGCGGGGGTCGCGGTGTCGATCGCCCGCTGCATCGTGGACGCGACCACCGCGCTCAGGCCGGCGCCTGCCGCCCACCCGCCCAGGACCTTCGCCTGGTGACGGCCGAGGTCGGTGAGGTCGACCTCGGACCGCCCGGCGTAGCGGTTGTCCGTATGCCACACGGTCTGGCCGTGACGGACCAGCACGAGCTCGCTCACGTGGTGCTCCATCCCCGGGCGACGACGGCGTCCCGGAACCTCGCGTGCCGGTCGTGCAGGGCAGGGTCGTCGTGGGGCTCCACGACCTCGGACACCGTGACCATACGGGCGGCGGCGGCGACGAGGTCGGGCTCGCGGTCGGGTCCGGCGTCGAGGGCCGCGGCGGCCAGCATCGCCATCCCGAACGCCGGCTCGGCGGTGGCCGGGACATGCAACGGGACCCCCAGGGCAGGGCGGCGCGGCGCCCGTTCCACCACCGGTTGGCGGTGGCCCCGCCGGAGATCGACCGGTCGCCGCCGACGTCGGCGCCGAGGCCGACCACGTGCTCGACGCACATCCGCTCGACGAAGGCCACGCCCTCGCACACCGCGGCGAACGCGGCGACCTCGCCGACCGCGGCCACCAGGGCGTCCAGCGGCCGGGGGGTGGCCCCGTCCAACCAGAACCCCTGGGCCTCGGGGGCGGCCATCGGGAAGCGCTCGCCTGTCCCGGCCAGCGGGTAGGCCACTGGGACCGTCGCCGGGGGACCGTCGAGGAGCTCGGCGGTGATCGCGTCGAAACGGTCGGGGACGACGAGATCGGCGAGCACGGCGGCCCCGGTGCTCGACGCCCCGCCGGGCAACCACCAGCCGTGCTCCGGGCCCCGGTGGCAGTACACCGTGCCGGCCGGGTCGCGCAGCAGCGTCTCGCTGACCCCCTTGAGCACCATGGTGGTGCCCAGCACCACGTTCCAGCTCCCGGGAGCCACCGCCCCGGCGCCGATCTGGGCGGCGCAACCGTCGGTCATCCCGGCCAGCACCGGGGTGCCCGCTCGCAGCCCGGTGGCCGTGGCCACCTCCGCGCCGAGACCCCCGAGCGGTGTGCCGGGCAGCACCACCGCCGGGAGCGCCTCCGGGTCGACGCCGAGCGAGGAGAGCACCTCGGTCGGCCATCGCAGCTCGGCGACGTCGTACCCGGTCTTGAGGGCGGTGCTGGTGTCGGTGGCGGTGCACGCCTGGCCGGTGAGCCACGCGGTGACGACATCGGTCTGGTGCGCGACCCGGGCCTTCGGGTGGTCGTCGAGCAGGGCCAGCAGGGTGGGCAGTGCCCACGTCGGGCCGACCCGGTGCCCCAGCCGCGTCCATAGCTCCGCGCCGGCGTCCTGCACCTGCACGAGGCGGTCCGCGCCCCGGGCGTCGTCGTACATCACGCCCGGCGTCACCGCCCGACCGGCGTCGTCCACCAGCGCGACGGTGCCCGATGTGCCGTCCACGGCCAGGCCCCCGACGGCGGCCGGGTCGACCTGCGCGGCGACCTCGGCGAGCACGGCCGCGACGGCGTCGGTCCAGGCGTGCGGATCCTGCTCATGGCGGGTCTCGCCCTGGAGGCCGGTGCCGCGGACGCTGGTCAGCCGGTGCGAGGCCGCCGCCGCGACGGTGCCGTCGTCGGCCACCGCCAGGGCGCGCACGCTCTGGGTGCCGAGGTCGACGCCGATCCAGGTCCGGTCACCGCTCACGTGGTGCCGGCCTCGCTCCTGGCGGCCGCTCGCCGGACCGTCCCGGGGTCGATGTCGGAGCGGATCACCGTGGAGAGCGCGGCCACCAGCAGGTACATCACGCAGTACGCGATGACCACGCCGCCGCCCCCGAACAGCGGGTAGAACGCGGTGACGGTGAGCGGGCCGAGCAGGGCGGCCCCGCCGGCGCCGGTGTTGAGGATGGCCAGGGCGGCCCCCTTGTCCTTGACCGCCACCATCGAGGGCATCAGCGCCGAGAGCGGGACGAAGCCGGCGAGCACGATGCCGTAGATCGCGCCGAGAATCGCGGTGATCAGGAAGTCCTGGGAGGCGATGGCCCCGAAGTACCACAGCGGGGTGGCCACGGCGCAGCCGATGCAGCCGAAGAACGTCACCGTCCGCCGCCACCCGAAGTAGTCGCCGAACACCCCGAAGAACAGGTTGGCCCCGATGTTGGCCGCGTAGGTGACCGTCTGCAGGATCGCGACCTGCTCGGTGGACAGGAACCCGCCCCCGGGTGTCGCCGGACCGAACACGAACGGGAACATCGCGAAGAAGCCGTACTGGGGCGCGGTGTTGACCAGCCGGACGAAGAACCCGGCGATGGTGCGCTTGTCGCGCCAGAGGATGTCGATGCCCTCGGTGAGGCGGGCCAGGCTGCGCGGGTTCGACACCGTCTCGTCCGCGATGGGCAACAGGCCCGAGGGCTCCCTGACCGCGAAGCAGCCGATGGCCGAGCCGATGGCCACGACGACAAGCGAGAGCACCAGCGTCCCGTACAGGCTGATTCCCAGCGGGCCGACGGCGATCGCGGCGGCCCCCGCCCCGAGCGTGGGCAAGCCCCCGGTGAAGGCGAACCAGAACCAGCCGGCCGCCGACCCGCGCATGTGGGGCTTGGCGAGGGTCTGGATCCAGACCAGGAAGGAGAAGGCGAACAGAGGGTAGGCCAGACCACGGATCGCGTACATCGTGGCGATGAGCCCCAGGGTCTGGGAGGGCAGCGCGACGAACAGGAACAGCGCCTCGAAGATGATCCAGATGGCCGCGCCCAGCCACATCACGCGCCGCGGGCCCCAGATCGCCGACAGGGTGCCGGAGAACCAGGCCGCGATCAGCACCGCGACCCCGTAGAGGGTCACCGTGTAGAACGACGCCTGGGACCCGGACAACCCGCCGCCGTCGGGCTGCTGCAGGTAGTCGGTCAGGTAGCTGACCTCCACGCCGTCGCCGATCATGAAGATCAGGACGCCGACGAAGCCCCAGCGCAGGGGGTAGGGAATGCCCCAGCGCTCGAGACCGGTCACCGGACGGTCGTCGGTGCTGTAGGCGCTGTTGCCAGTGGTGCTGTCGCTCATGGTGCGGCCCTCCACGGTCAGTGTGGCCGCTCACATCTACCAAGAGTCGTCTTAATTTCACAAGGATTATCTCGGGCCGGAACTCCCGGCGACCGTCACGGTGACGTGCTCGCGCATCTCGCCGAGGAGGGCCGCGGGGGTCGCGGCATCGACCACCAGGTCGTCGAAGGCGGCCAACGGGCGGAGCTGGTGCAGGGCTCGCCGGGGGATCTTGTTCGAGTCCATCAGCAGCACCGAGCGGGCGGCGACGTCGAGCATCGCCCGCTTCACCAGCACGATGTCCTGCTCCTGGTGGTAGGTCAACGAGCTGGTCATCGACGACGTCGAGACGAACGCCGCGTCCACCGACATCGCGGCGATCGACTCGATGCAGGCGATCCCGTTGAACGAATCGTGGGTGCGGGAGTAGTCGCCGCCGAGCGCGATCAGCCGGACCTCGCTCATCGTCTTGAGGATCTCCAGGGCCGGCAGGTAGTTCGTGACCACGGTCAGTGGGCCCACGTCGTCCAGGAGCTCGACCAGGGCCAATGCGGTCGTCGAGTCGTCGATCATGATCGATTGTCCCGGTTCGATCATCTCGGCGGCGGTGGCGGCGATGGCGGCCTTCTCGGCGACGCGGACGGTGCGGCGGTACTCCGAATGGGCCTCGAACACCGAGGTCGGCTGGGCCGACACGCCACCCCGGTACTTGCGCACCAGGCCACGCCGGACGAGCTCGTCGACGTCGCGGTGCACGGTCATGAGGCTGACGCCGGTGAGGTCGACCAGCTCCGCGACGCTCGCCGAGCCCCGGTCGATGACGTGCTCGACGATCCGCTGCTGGCGAGTGGTCCTGGCGTGCACCGGTCGTATGCCCGGGCGTTCCTTCGACGTCACGCCGTCCAGCATCGCCGACCGCCGGTGTCCGCCGAGGTGCGACCCGACGACACCTTCCCTGATCACACGATGAATGTTAACTTCTCGTCGTCGCTGGGAGGAGATCGATGATGACTGCCCGCCGATCAGGCGCCGACCCGGTCCCCGGATCCTCAGGTGTCGGAGCTCCGGGGTTCGAGGCCGTGGTGTTCGACCTCGACGGGGTCCTCATCGAGAGCGAGCATCTCTGGGAGGAGATGTGGATCCGCTACGCCGAGCGCTTCTCCTCGACCTGGACGCCGGAGGACACCGGCCACGTCCAGGGCATGAGCGCGCCGGAGTGGTCGGCCTACCTCGCCCGGCGCGCCGGCAGCGGTGAGAGCGCCGCCGCCTGCGAGCGCGCGGTCGTCGACGACATGGTCGCGGCGCTCGATGCCGGCCGGATGGAGCCCTACCCGGGGGCGGTGACCATGGTCCGGGAGGTCGCCGGGCGGGTCCCGACAGCGCTGGCCACCTCGGCGCCGCGCCGGTTGATCGACGCCGTGCTCGACGGCAACGGCCTCGCGGCGTCCTTCGGGGCCACCGTCTCCAGCGCCGAGGTCGACCGCGGCAAGCCGGGTCCGGACGTCTACCTCGAGGCCGCGCGCCGGCTCGGCGTCGAGGGGTCGGCGTGCGTCGCGGTCGAGGACTCCAGCAACGGCATCCGCGCCGCCCACGCGGCGGGCATGACCGTCGTCGCGATCCCCAATCCCACCTATCCGCCCAAGGCCGACGCGATGGACCTCGCGAGCCGCGTCGCCGACGGCGTGCCCGCGGCCCACCGGGAGGTCCTCGCGCTGCTCGACGGGGTGGTGGTCGCGCGATGAGCCGCACCCTCACCACCGCCGAGACGTTCAAGAGCCGCTGGGTGGACGGCCTGGTCGCCGCCTACTCCCGCACCGTCCGACGGGCGCCGGACGCCTTCGGGGTGATCGCCCGCCACGCACCGTCGCCCGGCAAGGTCGCCGTGATCATCGGTGGCGGGTGTGGCCACTACCCGGCGTTCGCGGGCCTGGTCGGTCCCGGCCTGGCCGACGCCGCGGTCGTCGGCGACGTGTTCACCAGCCCCAGCGCCGAGCAGGCCTACCGCACCGCGAAGGCCGTGGACGGCGGCGCCGGGGTGCTGTTCAGCTACGGCAACTACTCCGGCGACGTCATGCACTTCGGGCTGGCCGCCCGCCGCCTGGCCGCCGAGGGCATCGAGTCGCGCACCGTGCTCGTCACCGACGACGTGGCGAGCGCGCCCGCCGAGCGCGCCGGCGACCGGCGCGGGGTCGCCGGCGACTTCTTCGTGTTCAAGGTGGCCGGCGCGGCAGCGGCGCGCGGCGACGACCTCGGCGGCGTCGCGGCCGTGGCCACCCACGCCAACGCGATGACCCGCACGTTCGGCGTCGCGCTGGGCGGGTGCACGCTGCCCGGCCAGACCGAACCGCTGTTCACCGTCGCCCCCGGCGAGATCGAGCTGGGCCTGGGCATCCACGGCGAGCCCGGGATGCGCACCGCCGAGGCGATGGACGCCCACGAGCTCGCCGACACCCTCGTGGACCAGCTCCTGCCCCAGCTGCCCGACGGCGGTGACGGGCGGGTCGCGGTGCTGCTCAACGGCCTCGGGCGCACGCCGTACGAGGACCTGTTCATCACCTACGGCCGCGTCCACCAGCGGCTGCTCGACGCCGGGCTGCGCCCGCACCGCCCCGAGGTCGGCGAGTTCGTCACCTCGATGGACATGGCCGGGCTGTCGCTGACCCTGACCCCGCTCGACGACACCCTCGCCGAGCTCTACGACGCCCCCTGCGAGACGCCGGGCTTCAGCCTGGCGCCGGGCGGGACGCTCGCCGACTCGAGCGAGGATGCGGAGTTACGGACGTTGAGTGTCAGCGATGCCGCATCGCTGACCTACGACCTCGAGGGCACCGACCCCGACGCGGGCGGGATCGTCGGGGTCGCGCTCACCGCCGCGCTGGGCGCGGTGACCGAGGCCGAGGAGGAGCTGGGGCGGCTCGACGCCGTCGCGGCCGACGGGGACCACGGGCAGGGCATCGTCCGGGGGATGCGCGGCGCGGTCGCCGCCGCGCGGACGAGCGGGGTGCACGCCGACGACGACGCAAGCGTCGGCGCTGCGTTGCTCGCGGCCGGGACGGCGCTGGCCGACGCGGCGGGCGGGGCGTCCGGGGCGTTGTTCGGGGTGCTGCTCACCGAGACCGGCGGCCGGCTGCAGGCCCACGGCGACGTCGCGGGCGAGCTGCCGGCGCTCGCCGCGGCGGTCGAGGCCGCCCAGGCCGCGGTGACCGAGCTGGGCGGTGCGAAGCCCGGCGACAAGACGATGGTGGACGCGCTCGCGGCGTTCACCGCGTGCCTGCGCACCGCCGCCGACCGGGGCGACGACGTCCCGACCGGCTGGACCGCCGCGGCCGCGGCTGCCACCGCCGCCGCGCGCGACACCGCCGACCTCACCCCGTCGGTGGGCCGGGCCGCGCGCCTGGGCGACCGCGGGCGGGGAAGCCCCGACCCGGGTGCCACCTCGCTGGCGTACATGGTCACCGCCGCCGGCGAGGAGATCGCCCGCCGGTGCGGGAAGGGAGCACCCTGATGGCCGGCCTGCGGATCGCGGTCGCCGCCGACAACGCCGGGGTGGCCCTCAAGAACGACCTGGCGACGCTGATGCGCGACGACGACCGCGTCGCCGAGGTCGCCGACTTCGGGGTGCCCGACGACGGCGACGACCGCGCGTACCCCCTGCTCGGGCTCGCCGCGGCGCAGGCCGTCGCCGACGGGCGCGCCGACCGGGCCGTGCTGGTCTGCGGCACCGGGATCGGGATGGCGATCTCGGCCAACAAGGTCGAGGGCATCCGCGCCACGGTCGCCCACGACTCCTACTCCGCCGAGCGTTCGGTCAAGTCCAACGACTGCCAGGTGCTGTGCATGGGCGGTCGGGTGATCGGTCCGGAGCTGGCGAAGAAGATCGTCGGCGAGTGGCTCGGCTATGCCTTCGACCCCGCCTCGGCGAGCGCGACCAAGGTCGCCCACATCACCGAGTTCGAGAAGACGCATGCCACCCCGACCGACGCGGCCTGCTGATCCCACGAGCCGTGGACTCCACGAGCTGCTGACAGAGAGGCGCCTCACCATGGACGCGCAGCGCAGCGGAGCTGGACCATCCCACCTGCGCGTACTCGCGGCCGGCGACCACTTCGTCGCCCCGGACCTGTTCGACGACGCCCTGCGGGCCGAGCTCCCGGGCGCCGACCTCGACGTCGCCCACCTCACCGCGGGCTGGCCCACCGACCCGTTCGGTCCGGTGGGGTCCGGGCACTCGGTGGTCGACGAGGCGTCGGGCACCGAGGACGACCTGATCGCCGCCCTGGACGGCGCCCGGGTCTGCCTCACGCAGATGGCCCCGTTCACCGAGAAGGTCTTCGACGCCCGGCCCGAGCTGGAGATGCTCGCGGTGAGCCGGGGTGGCCCGGTCAACGTCGACCTCTCCGCCGCGGACCGCGCGGGTGTCGCCGTGGCTCAGGCGCCGGGCCGCAACGCCGCGGCGGCCGCGGAGTTCGCCGTCGGCATGATGCTCGCCGCGCTGCGCCGCATCCCGGTCGCGGACGCCGAGCTGCGCGCCGGGCGCTGGCGCGGTGACTTCTACGCCTACGACGAGGCCGGCCTCGAGCTCGAGGGCGCCACCGTCGGGCTGGTCGGGTACGGCGCGATCGGGCGGATCGTGGCCCGGGTGCTGGCGGCCTTCCGGGCCGCCGTGCTCGTCGCCGACCCGTATACCGACCGCGCCACCGCGCAGGCCGACGGCGTCCGGCTGGTCGAGCTCGACGAGCTGCTGCGCTGCTCCGGCGTCGTCAGCCTGCACGCGCGCCTCACCGCCGAGACCCGCGGCATCATCGGCGCCGCGGAGATCGACAAGCTCCCGCACGGCGCGGTCGTGATCAACCGCCCGCGGCGGGCTGCTGGACTACGCCGCGCTGCCCGACGCCCTGCGCAGCGGTCGGCTCGGCGGGCTCGCGCTCGACGTGTACGACGTCGAACCCCCGCCGGCGGACTGGCCGTTGCACGCCGCGCCGAACGTCGTCGCCACCCCGCACCTCGCCGGCGCGACCCGGCAGACCGCGCACCGCGCCGCCCGGATCGCGGCCGGCGAGGTCGGCCGGTTCCTGCGCGGCGAGGCCCTGGCGCACCCGGCCAACGCGGTGGGGTCCTCGTGGGCGGCGAGGACGTTCTCATGATCATCGGGGTGGACGTCGGAACCTCGATGACCAAGGCCGACGCCTACGACGACCACGGCGGCAAGCTGGCGTCGGCGGAGCGGGCGTCGCGCCTGGAGCAGTTCGCCGACGGCCGTGTCGAGCAGGACCTCGAGGACGTCCTGGGCTCGGTCGCCGATGTGATCCGCCGGGTGGCCGCCCACCGGGGCGAGCCGGTGCGGGCGCTCGCGCTCACCGGCCAGGGCGACGGGCTCTGGCTGCGCGACGCCGACGGTCACGCCACCCGCCCGCCGATCTCGTGGCTCGACGACCGCGCCGCCGACGTCGTGCGCGGGTGGCAGGACGACGGCACCGTCGCCGAGGTCTACCGGCGCACCGGGTCCGGCCTGTTCCCCGGCTGCCACGCGCCGCTGCTGGTGGCACTGGGCCGCGACGAGCCCGAGTCCCTCGACCGCGCCGCCGTCGCCGGCTACTGCGTGGACGCCCTGGTCCAGCGCCTTACCGGCGGGATCACCGTCGACGCCTCCGACGCCTCGCTGCCGTTCCTCGACGTCGTCTCGCGCACCTACGACGACGCCGCCCTCGCCGCCTGCGGCCTGTCCGGCCGTCGCGGCCTGCTCGCCACGCCCGCTTCAGCCAGGACGCCGAGGTCGGGGTGAAATGCAGCTGCACCCTGGGGTTGTGCTCGCCGGGGCGGGAGAGACCGGACCGCAGTGCCGCGGTGATGCGCCACCACGGGCAGCGGCACCCGCGGGTAGGCCTTCGCGACCTGCTTGAGGAACTTGAGGAACTCCTGGTGGCGATGCCGCGGGTAGCAGGCGTCAGTGACCTGACCGGTGGCCACGTCCAGCGCAGCGAACAGCGTGGTGGTGCCGTGGCGGATGTAGTCGTGGGTCTGCTGCTCGGGGCTGCCCACCAGAAGTTCTTCGATGGGCCCTCGGACACTGGGGCGAGGTCGCGCTGTTCTATCTGGACCGGGTGGACGAGCTCTGGCAGTCATCGGGCCTGGCTAAGCGTCCGTCCGAGTACGCGCGCGCTCGGCGTGCACCATGTTGAACCGGGTGATGCCCGGCCCGAACGGGAACGACGCGAGCCAGCCCCGGTCGTTGTCGACGATACGGCGGCCCTCCGGCCACGTCGTCGGACACGGCCCCACCTTCACCGGGATCGCGGCCGACGTCGTGGAACTCGAGCGCGCGGTGACGACGCTCGGACTCGACGGTGCGATGCTGGAGCGACAGGACCTGCGTCGCGACGCCCGTGGCGTCCATGTCAGCGTCGCCCCCGCGGACCTGGCCACAACAGGAGCGGCGTTGGCCACCCATCCGGAGGTCACGTTCGCCGCGGCCACCACCGGGCGCACGAGCTTGTACGCCAGCGTCATGACCCCCGACACCCAGACGCTCTACAACTACCTCACCAACGCCATCGCCGCGCTGCCCCCGATCCGCGACATCGAAAGCACCCTGGTCATACATAGCCTCAAGAGCCTCGGGTAACGGCGCCGAAATGCGGCTCTTCGCAGCCAAGCGTGGTGAGCCGGGGGTGACACGGTTGCTGTCTCGGGCCTGAAGTCGGTCCTGGGGCCTCAGGATTCGTGGTGTCTAGGACACGAGTCGAGGAGGCCCCAGGGATGGGCGAATTCAGGCGGTGGAAGCATCTGCTTCGACGAGTTCGATGAACAACTCGGAGGGCTTCTTCCAATTGTGGATCTTACGGGGTCGGTCGTTGATGTCGCAAGCCACCATCGCGAGA